>ERZ795032.548-NODE-548-length-38952-cov-724.290511_pt1 | contig 38952 bp, 43 predicted proteins | sample MGYA00375124_ERZ795032 | MGnify/ENA primary metagenome ERZ795032 (study PRJEB30167, sample SAMN05720154) | activated sludge metagenome | isolation source: Anaerobic digester | place: China | collected 2015-12-16 ...
TATTGGATGAGAACCTACACGTCTTCCTCTTTTTCGGGTTTTAGGCGGTTTCATGTGGTGTCCTCCAGTACATCGTTTCGTTTATACATTATTCTTAGCAAATTGTGCATATCTTGTCTCGTTTTTACATATTTCAACCGCATTGCTGCTTCGTATCCCATATTAAATCCAGTAATCCAATCTTGCTTGTTTCTGATATGTTTTTCGCAACTTCTCTTGGCAAACCTTCTCGTGGTGCATTTTATTTCATCTTTCGAAACCATGCTCATCACTAGCCTCTTCCAACATCGTTTTAAGTATTGCAATACGTTTCTTTGTTTCTACATGGCCAGTTTTTGCGTTGCTCCATTCCAAGAACCGTAGTCCTTGGTCTATTGCTGTAACTCTGTCCTCCGTGATCTGCCAGGCAGGAGTCCGTGGGATATCCTCGATGTTTCGGCACTCTCCACACTTGAGACATGTTTGGTATCCCCGTTCTTCGATGGCTGCTTGCCATGCATGATCGCATTTTGGCCTGGCATCCGGCCCGATCTTGCCTTCTGGATCTGTCCCCCAATTAGGTTCCTCTAATCTTCGGCAACGTTGGTCTTCTGGTTCTCCGCTCTCGATTTCCTTTTTAGATTCGGCCAGATACCAATCAAAATCATGCTTCAGCCCTTTCGATTGCCAATCAGGATCATTGGCGACCAATTGTAATTTTTCAATGAGCATGATTACTTTTGCCCGCTCTTCCGCCAGGGCATCCTCCAGCTCCTTGATCTTGGTAGCCCGTTGTTCTGCTTGTAGATAGATTGGCGGCTCTACGATTGAGATGGCATGTGCCGCGTTCCTCCTCAGTCGCTTTTGATCCGCGTCGCTTTGCTCATCCAGATCCCATGCAGAACATTCTGGATTCTTCTCCAGAGTATTGATGTACTCTGCATGTAGATCTATCAGAGAAGCCCGCAGCCGCTCGATTTCGGCGGCCTGTCTCCTTAGCTGGCAGATCCTAGCACCAAGACCCAATATCAGGAGATCATCGCAATCGGTGAGTGGCTGTTTCAGAATGCGGGCGACCCGATCCCGGAACTCTTGCAGCCGCTCTATCTCTTGCGCCTGATCACATGCCCGGCAAGCGAAATTCGTGTTTGCCTCTCGAAGTTGCTCGATTTCGGGCAGGGCTTTTATGAGCATCTTCGCTGCTTCCGCTTCTTCTTTGCACGGACACGCGCCATTCATATATTTGGGGAGAGTCTTACAGACCTCCCGCGCCTTCTCCAAATCGAAGGTCATGGAGATTTCTCCACTGAGGAAATCCGTCTGACTGACGCCAATGGTATCCATTCTTGTTTTCCGCTGCTATGCATTATCCAGAGAGTTGCATGTCCGCAATGCCACGCGGTTATATCCGAAAATCTTTTCATGTAGTCATCGTGCCATCGGACTTCCAGATCGAAGCCTGGGGTCAATTTAATGCGGTCACCAAATTGATCGCTGCTATCGATCATGGCCCGGAGAATGGCAAACTGATTGCCATAATGTTCCTGAATGTAGGAATGGCATTGTGTGCAGCCAATCACCCTCGGCAAATCCGAGACGGCGCGTATGGCTTCCAGCTGCTCTTCGGTCAGGATCATGACCGGCCCACCTCTCCCTCATCTACGCAATCGTCGTTCGGGTTGACTTCTTCTTCCAGTCTTTCGCAGTAATAGCGATCACCGCGAATTAATAACAATGGGCAATGTCCGCAAATCATGATTTTGTCTCCTTCGTGGCCGTGTTTTTATTTACTTCAATCTTGAATACTATAAATTCACTATATTTTGCATTGTATTCTCGGATTTCACTCCACAACGGGCTGTTAGTTGGTATTGGAAACAGATCGTCCATGATATTTATTATTGGGATATATACTGTGGACACTATATGCACTTCTACGATTTTTCCCCAGATAGCTCCTTCTTTTGCGTATCCTCGCCGTAGCTCTACGTCTCTGCCAACCCTCACTGTCCCTGGGTTGAAGAGGGGTCCCACTCCACGGATCTCCCACTTCTTTTTCCCATTGGCGAATAAATCATACCAATGCTTGTTTAATGGGACAAAAAGTCGATCTCGTTTCATTGTCTCTTATCCCATCCCCTCTCTGCGAAATCCTGGAATCTTTCATAGGTATGCTGGATACCCAATTTCAGGATCTCCTCTGGCACCAATTCCATATCTAGGCACAACATATTAAGCTGGGTTAATGCATCTCCAAGCTCCAACTTGGCGTTTGCCATGTGCGCTTTTGCCTCGCCTGGAAATATCCTACATTGAAGCAACTCATAAGCTACCTGAGCGATCTCTTTGTTCAGGATTACTATGCGATCTATTGGAGATTTTTTGTCTTTTTCGAGCATGTGCAGAGTTCTGACGGTTCTCTCAAGCATGTGTGATTACCCCAATTGCTGATATCATATCGCTCTTATAAATATGCAGAGAGTCATTTCTGTCAACGATTCTGGCAATTTCGCAATGATTGGGATCAATTATATCCCGATATAATGTATTTATAATACCGACGAGATTTATTTGCCAGGCTCCAAAGAGGTCTCTTGACCTCCAGCTGAGGTTAACTGATACGCGGTCATCCTTTTCATAGCGAATTCCCACTCTCTGTAAGCAAGGTGTTGCTGTTTTAGTCTGATCTATCCTGGGTATCCATGTGATCATCTGATTCCGGTTTGACTGAATTCCTGACTCAATTTGCTCTCGGAGGCCCTGTCTCATATAGAGTATTTGATCATCTCTATCGAATCTATCGTAATAAATATAATCAAATCCTTCGGAGCCCTGGCTTCGGTATTTTTCAAGATACTCGGGTGTGAATTCCTCCAAATACTGGTCTACCAGTTGAAACGGGAACTTGGGATGCAGATGCTCTCCCAGTATCTGTTCAACTGCATGATTACCCAATACGATGGTCTGCATGGTATCCATTGCCTGTTTCGCGCCATCTTTACCCCCGAATGTGATTGGTTTGCCTCTTAGTATCACATTTGAGAGGGCCTGTTCCCAGGCTGCATTGAAATCGTCCGATGCAAATTGTATAACTGGCGGCAATACGGGCGAATATATGAAATCACCATGTGTTGCAGATAAAGACCTGGTACATCTTTTCATGCACCATGCATCAACTGGACGCATGATACTGTTTCTAAGTCGTGTCAGCATTTTTATCATCCCTTATACTCTTCTCTATATTATCTACTATATATGGGTTTTCGTTAATACTAAAAAAAAAATATGTATTTATGAAATTCCCCAGATACCATCTACCTGAAACATCTTATGCGCGGACTTACCAAATCGCCTGTCGTTTATCTTGAGATTTTCCAGAGCCCCCAAGTTGCCGCTGTCTAGGCAGACCTGCGCTTCCTGTAAGAACTCGGAGACAGAGCCATACTGTTCCAATATAGCTTCTGCTCTTTCCCACCCGATTCCTGGTAGATTGCAGAGTACGTTTATAGCATGCATGTTTTTACGAGGCTTGCTACACAAGGTTATAGGCGGGTCACTGATGACATCGTGGATCATATAGTTAATCAGCAACCGAAACGAATCGATTGGGTTTCGCGACAAAAAAACCGGCAACACTCCTAGAGATTTGATATCGCCGAGAACAGCATATACCATGTTCTCATCTAGTGTCATTCGTTCTTCTGGTTTTTCTATTATGTTTCCCTCGTCAGTCTTGTAGTATGGAGGAATAGACTCGATCAGCTCCGACAGACTACCAAGTATGCTTAGATATCCGTAGTCACATTTTAGGGCTATATCCATGCATTGCCGACCTAGCCGACCCCTTGGTGGAAGGCTGCCCCAAAAATCGTCGAGTTCCTTAATCTCTGCTCCAACCTGTTTACCGGATTCTTCATCTACCAGCATAAGATCGAAGTCTAGGTTTGCTGGTTCTGGCTTATTTATTCTTTTCTTATAATAAGTCCAGGCTTCGTCCAAAAAGTCAGGCCGCTTACCTTGCTTTTCGTTGTTATCAAAAAAAAGTGAAAACATGGATCACCTAATTATATATTGCGACGAATTTCGCCACACTATGATCGCAATACCAGACAGCATCGTTATTGCAGCAGGCACCGCAGTTTCGAGAGTCTGAAACTCCGTGATGTCTACACCAACCATACTTAACTGGATGGCCCCGAGTATAGTCACAATAAGTCCGCCCCATGCAATCTTACTCTTTTTAAGATCCTTCGTTTTGCACGTTGTCTCCGTCAGTTTTGTCACCTCCGAGATCTTTTACTATTCTATTACACTGCATACATATATTCTCTGCGACTTCCTCGATGGGGCAATATACATCAGAAAAACTATCCTTACTGATTACCCCCATTGATTTTAAAGTGTCGAGACATTCGGTCACGGTTTCTATTGGAAGCTTTACGTTGTGTGCAATCTCATTTGCTGTTTTGCAAGACGTCAGTGCCTCGTTAACTATTCTCAGATCTTCTAAAGTTGCCATCATATCACAAGTCTTGAATAGGTACTCTCATTGAAATAGGTTTCGGTTACGAAAAAATAAGGAAATTCAGGTACTGTTGATAATGGCATCCCAGGATATCTTGTTTCCGAAGTCCTGCGGCACCATGAATTTCGCATACAAGGTCTTGGTTTCGCCGGGGGCAATTGAGCTATATTTCAACGGATCTCCCATGTATTGATATGTTTTCTTTGAATCGTTATCTGTGACAACAACGCCCAGCCATCCCTTCCAAGTTTTATCCCCAACGTTTTTCACAGTATACCCGAACCAGGTGTCTGTTCCATCCTTTTTCACGGTGTTGCAGACAGGAGCGATGAGACTTAGAACGGCAGACGGTTTTGTTACAGTTGAAGTACATGATGCCGGGTATGCGTTGGCTATGCCCCCAACATACTTTACGGCGGCCTTGGCATCCATGGATTCGGCAGTTGGATTGTAGCCGGTCGTCTTTCCAGCGGCAATCATCTTGGTGTTGATACTAACAGTGTCATCTGTTGGATAATATATGGCCGCTATGATCCTGCCATACGAGTCTTCTCCCTTTATGGCCAACTTAACTACGGTCCCTGGTGGTATTTGATCATAAAGCCAGGTTTTGGCGGTTCTGCCAGCTGGGAAATTCATCTCAGATGAAGAGATGCCATGCAGTCGAACATTAAATGGTGTGGTCACACAAAGCTGTCCTGGAAGACATTGTTGGGTTACCTGTATCGTATCTCCATCAGTGACTTCCATCACGACCGCCATCATATCGTATCCGGTTGTTTCTGTAATCTGCCCCAGGTTGTCTATATAACTGTTTAGCGAGTTATTGATGACCTCGCTTCCTTTAGTTACGATATAGTTGTTTCCAACCGGGGTTAGGGTTATTTCTGATCCAATGGGTAAGTGCAATGTCAGCCATTCTTTAGCCTCCGAGTCTCTTGTTCGGGGAAATACCCCGTAAAGGATGATGGTTTTTGGTATTAGGTCACAAACCTGACCAGGAGCACAATCCATAAGCGCCTTGATCGTGGAACCATCAACAACCTCGGTTACCTTTCCGGTAATTTCGAGTTCTACCTCAGGTGGATTGTATTTGGTCCCAAGAGCCGAAAAAATCCAAACGATATCATCCGGGGCTACATCCTCGGTGTTATTCAGATCGGCAAGTATGGCATTTATCATTCCTTCAGAGCTTATTGTCCCGCCCGAAAAAAAATGGGTGGACAGGTAGCTTTTCCTGGATTCTGTAATTGACATTTAAGCCTCCCTATATAATGTGATCAATTCTTTCACATCGTCGGCGACAAAGGCCCAGTTTCCAGTGATTGCCGGGAAAGCCTCCGATTTTGCAGAGCTGGCCAAACCCGGGTTGCTTCTGGCAATCGCATATGCGTACACGATATGATCTGGGGTAATGGCCTCTATTCCCCCCATGGCCTCTGCGAATCGTACTGCTCTGGATTTAGTAGTCGTTGAATTGTCCTGGTATAAGGTCACCGATTTCCGAGCGATGCTGCCGTTATACACCTGAACTGGCAAGGTATATGGTTTGTAGCCATCCTTTTTGATGGTTATCGTGTGGACTCCTGCTTCAACTCCTATTATTTCATCGGTTGAGCCAATCACTGCTCCGTTTTCATACACTTCTGCATTTAATCCAGCGGCATCTATGAAAATCCCAGTCTCGCCGGTTGACTTGGAATAAGTCGAGCCCCCGCTTTTATAACTACTGCTTCCGCCCCCGCCGCCACCCCCGGAGCTGGTCTTACTGGTAGACCCGGTTCCTTTCCACGTCTGAATATAATTTTCTTTATCAGCAAGGAACGCTGCAATATCTTTACTACCGCTATTGATAAACTCGGCGTATTTTCCAGTATCAATAGTAAATTCGCTCCCATCGGACTCGGTTTTTTTCTGATCAATGTCGTACTGCCCAGTAACTGGGTTGAATAGTTTACCGGATTGAATTATGTTGGCAGTGTGTGGATACCCAGTATCGTCAATCCATGATAATGTGTTTCCACTTGCTGTTGCTTTGAAGTTCGCTGGGTTGTTTTGTCTCGCGGTGAAGATTGCCGCCTGATCAGCCGGCATGTACTGCTCGATTCTGGCATTTCCGTCAATCAGGCCCGATGCTTTGTACTCGGCAATCTTTCGAGACAACTCTGCTGGGTCAGTTGCAGAAGCAAGGTCGTTCTGAATAGCCTTGTTGATAGCCTCTTTTGGAAATATCGCACTCATCTGAGCGGCTGTCATATCCGGATACATCGATTTCAGTTTGCTGACGTCAAGGCTTCCATCTGGGTTTAAGAATATGGATCTCCACATTACGGCGTCTGCATCAGTGCCTGTTTTTCCGTATTGGGCATATTTCGTCGCAGCGTCTAATGATGTTGGTGCGACTGCAAGAACCGCCCGCTGTTGTGCAGTAATTCCTTCAGCCGTCATGCCAGGGGTTGTTGAACCGATGGTCGAAAGTTGTTTGACGGTTCCATCGGGCATTACCTGACCAATGATTTGGCTGGGGTCCGTGACATCTTTTCCCAATATGACTTTTCCAGTTTGATCGATGTATTGAGCATTGGGGTCGATGGTCATGGTACTTGTTTGGCCTTTGGCTTCAAGATATGCCTTATTCGCAAGCTCGGAAATTGCGCCTCCTTTAATCAGTAGATCATAGGCACCTCCAAACTCTTTGGTCAGGGTATCTTTTGCACCTTGGTTGCTGGCGCTGATAAAGTGTCCGAGCCCGATCTGCTTTGCAAGTTCCGGATCGGTTATACCAAGACCCTTAGCTATCAGATTGTTTGGACCTATGCTGCCATCGGGTTGAATGTCATATACTCTGCGGAGGGTGTCACCATCGAGATGAGCCATGGTCTCGGGGTGCTGGGCCCAGTACGCCGGTCTTTCAGATTCGGGGCGAATTTTACCCCAGCAGCCTGGGCCAAATTCGCAGCTTTCGTCTTTGGTCCACAATCCGGCTTTAACACCTTTAGATACTTTATCGGATGCAAGCCCGATAGCTGCATTTTCGATATACCATCGGAACGCGGCTGGCCCTGCGAAAATTATGCTGCTTCCTGGTATGTTGTCCAGAACCCAGTTGAGCGGGCCTAACATTTCGGTTGCGTGCTCAAAAGCCTTCAAACCAACCCTATCAAGGTATTCCATGTATTCATCTATCGGGGTATCCCATCCGGTCATTTGGATCATCGTTTGGAGACCTTCTTCTACCGCGAAATAGGCAAACATTACTGTATTGGCACCGGCCCATGCCAACGTGGTTCTTTTTAGAAGTGACCCTGGATGTGTAATCATATTCGTAATCATACGAGCACTGCCTATTGCCCCGCCTCGGATAAATCTTGAAAACACGCTTGAAGGCATGTTTTGCCGGATTCTAGCCAGACGTTCCATATCCTCATGAGTATATGTCCTCTTAGAATAAAATTCATCTATGAACTTTTTATCACCAGCGGACAGATTGTTATACTTGGGATCGGCCTTCATATCGGCTATTATGCGATCCTGAGCGGCCTTCTGGTACTGGATAGCAACGTTTGGATCAACGTCGTATATTTTTCCAAATGCTTCGTCAGCAAAGGTCTCGTCCTTTAATGCGGCCCTGACATCCTTGTCCGCGAGCAGTTTCTTTAGTTCATCTGTCTTCCCGGCCATACTGGAATCGAGTATGTTGTCCAGCTTGAGCCGGCCTAAGTCTGCTTCTGCGGACACGCCCTGATATGCTCCGGCGTTATCAACAATCCTGGTCACCTGCTGATAATCATTTTGATTTAGTTGCCGGGTCATTGCTTTGCGGATGTATTCCTGGTCAGTAGCCGACATTTTAGCTCTGGTAACGTCGTCGATGCGGCCAACCGCCCCTTGGTAATGGAAGCCCATGATCTTTTCTGCGGCGGACCTGTCGCTGCCCAGCTTTTCAGAGATGGACATGGCCAATTGCTCGGCCTCTTCTCGGGAGGTGTTTCGGAGATATGTTTTAAGGTCCTCACTTTTGGCCAGGGCCTCGTCCAGCGCAGATCGGCCATCCCGAACAGATAAACCGTCCAACTGATTGAGGAGATCATCAACGGTTGTCTGACCATTTATCAACTGGTTTCCTCGGGACTGCTGCACGTTTCTGGCGTCATACACCTCTTGATTCAGTCTGCGTGCCCTGTTTTTCAACGCATCCGCCTGCGCCTTCAAGCCATCGATCTGAGATTTTATTCCAGCTTTTTCCCTGGATGGGGCATCTTCGAGTTTGGCTCCCAGTTCCTGCATTTGCCGGCCCAGGTTTGATAGCTCATCTTCTGTAGCTATCCTCTCAGCTATTTTTGCAGCAACTGCTTTTTGAGCTTCCTGATACTCAGATGCCAATCCTTCGGGAGTGACTGCGCCTGGACTCGGGGCCTCCTCCGGGACCCTGATACTCGGAGTCTCGGTTGGGACCGTCTCTACAGCTGGGCGAACTTCTGGTGTCTTTCTGATATCGTCTACCATGGCCACTCGGGTATCATCCAGATATTTGGTAAGGTATTGCAGCTCTTCGTCCGGTATGGCTCGTATATTTGATATCACATCTGGATCTTCGAGCAGGCTTCGAAATGTTGCTGCATCAAGGTTTTGCAGATCGATGCCCGATAGCTCTCCCACCCGAACTGCATCTTTCTCGACGACCTCGATAGTGCGACCTATCTGGAAAGAACCTGCTTTGTCGGCTTCCCTAACTGTTGACCATAGTATCCCATCTTCTGTAAGCAGATCGATCTTGACAAACTCCTTGGACATGTCATAATCAAGACCGCCTGATTCGGTCAGACCTTTCCAGACCGCCTCGTCTGCAGCATATGGATCGGCCTTGCTGATGGCCACCACTTTGCTGCCCGATGCGTTATCCGGAACCCTAAATTCTGTCGGGACATTAACTGGTTTTTCCCAGAAGAACATCTTAGCAGGGGTTGCAGCAACGTTCATTGCTTCGTCGGCGGAGAACACGATGTCGTTCTTTCGTATGAATGAGAACTCTCCCTCGGGAGATCTTACTACCCAGCCGTCCATCTTCTTGAATTTGTGTACAGCTGCCTGCCAGCCATTAGCCCCGCTAATGATGGTTCCGTCGTTGGTGGCCTTTTCAAATGCCTTTGCCAGCGACGCCTTTGTTGGTCCTTTTGTTCCAGTGACTATCAAGATGTCGCTGTACTTGTTGTTTCCTAGAATCAGTTCTGCCATGTTGTAATCGGCATTTGCATCTATCCAGGAAGCCGGCATTTGGGATATCAGTTCTTTGGCTGATTTCAGGGCTTCAACTATCTTATTCCAGGCCAGGGTTGCTTTCGCAGTCCATGTTGATTTTATGGTGTTGAATTTATCCAGAAGATTGGATGTTGTCGTTGGTTCGCCAATGAAGTATCTGATCTCATCCATTATCACGTCCTGGTCCGCTTTGGATGCGCTCTTAAACTCTTCAAATTGCAGGAAGTCATCCATGTTTGCTTCGGCTTTGCTTTGGTGGACGATTATCTCTTTCTCTGGTCCAAGGTTGGAACTCTTGATATCAGCATCACTCAGGTTCTTTATGCTGTCTCTGGATGCAGTTACATGATTCTGGAAATCAGATAGGGACATTATGTTTATTGGTGTCTCCCCCATAGCTTCGTCAAAGGCTATACGGGCTGTGTCACTCATTTGCGATCTGAGATATTGAACTCTCGCGATCTCGGTTTCTGTCAGAACCTCGCCATTTTTGGCTTTAGCCAGGAGACTTACATCTCCGGATTGTGTTAGCGTTCCAAAATCGGCTGTCTGGGTGAATCTAGTCCAGGCGTCTGCAACGGCGTCTGCTCCTCCAGTCCTGGATGAAAGAGAAGAAACCAGGCTGTTATACAGGTCTGATAGCTCCGTTTGGGTAGGGGTCACGTAAGATGGCGTGTACTCGGTCGGGGTAGTGGTTGTTGGTGTAGTTGTTGTAGGAGTGGTTTCCGCCAGTCGATCAGACAGATACTTACCGTATTCCTCCGGGGTCTGTCGAACATTGGTATATGGATTCAGGATCTCGAAAGTTCCATCGTTCTTCCTGAAATAATAATATCCTCCCTCGCTATTCCATATTGGAGTTTCTTCGGCAGCCAGCAACTTTTCAAACTGCTCTTTGGACATCCAGTTCCCGGTTTGGGGGTCCATGTACTGAACATCCCCTGTTGCCGAGTTTGTCCTGGTCCTAGCGTTGTTTTTAGCCTCATCGATGCCATAGGTGTAGGTTGGATTGTTCCTGGCGATTGCTGCTCTTTCAGCGTCGAGATCTGTTTTTGACACCCAGTTACCAGCTGAGTCCTGATAGACCCTTGACCCATCCTTATTTAACTTCGTGTATGTGTTTAATTCTGCATCGTATTTGGGGGATCGGTCAGCGGTTCTCTGCAATACAAGTTCTTCATATTCAGTGGTGGAAAGGATATTGCCGGTCTCGGGATCTTTAACCTGCCAGGTCTTTCCGTTATCAAGAGACCTGAGTTCTGCCCCCCAGTTTTGGTTATAGGTCCACTGGCTTACGTCCTGCCCGGTGACAATATTTCCCCCAGTAGCATCATCTATATATCCTCCTCCGCCGCCTCCGATTGGACCGGCATCACCCATTTCGCCACCGTATCCGTTGGGGCCGCCAAGCATTTCATCGGCAACTGGCGTTGGTGCGTGACTTCCAACCGTCTGATATTGATCAGGCAATGCTTTGAGACGCGCATCCCATTCAACCGCCAGTTCCAAGGCATCGTCATTGGTGGTGATTTTTCGAGTGGTAACGACATTGTGTACTTCTCCAAAATCGTCAGTATATGTAACCTGCCAGGTGTCTACTGATCCCGGTCTGGACACCTTGGTAATGGCCGGATTACCGTATTCATCTGTAGTAAGGACAACTTTGTTGGCTGGTACGTAATCTTTGTGAACCTGGTAATAATTGCCTTTTCCATCGATGTCAACCAGATACCGGCCATCCGTGGTTTCCATCACCCCGGTATCCCGGACCTTGGCGATGGTAAACCTGTTCCCAGTTGGGTCTACTACGTCGAATGGCTTGAATCCATCATCAACGATGACGTTTTTCTTCGTGTCAAAGAACTTGGTCTCGGTTGCAGCTTCTGTTTTGACTCCTTTGAAACTGATGGTCTTTTCAGAGGCAGCACCGATGGGCTTCAATCCAGCGTTCCTGGCCGCTAATGTTTCTGCTGTGATAGGTTCCCCAGTAACTGACCTAGAAATGTCTATTCCTGCGGCAGTTTTAGCATCTGTTGGAGTCGTGAGCAACCCGCCTTTTACGTCGGCTGCTCGAATACCAATACCAGGGGCTGTGGAACTTACGATGGGCACTTTGCCGGCATCTGCGGCTGTTGCTACTGGTATTATAGGTTTGCCAGTGACAGTTTTCTCGCCAGCGACCGTTGTTTTGGCAGTTGCCGCTACTTCAACTGCTTCTTTACCATCCTTGGAAAGTTCGAATATTTTTCCGTCCATGGTTTCCAGTCTTATTATATTGGGGTTATCGACAGAATAACCTATTTTGCCGACTAGTTCCGTACCTCTATATGCATCAATTGTTCCATCGGATGCTTTCATGAGACGCAAGCCTTCTTCTATTTTTCCAGCTTTGGATACGAGTCGTATGGGAGCGACACCGAATATAATTACTGGGGCCAACGCTGTGTTTATGGCTTCGGATGGTGTTAGTGGTTCGGTTACAATGTTTTCTGCAAAAGCGAGTACTTGCACGCCTTTATACAGCTGCAAATCGGTGGCATCGCTGCCTCTTGGCAAATAGGTTAAAGCAGATGAAAAACCCCGTTCTTTTTCGACGTCCTTAGTAAATTTTTTCTCGGCGGGGGTCATGGCTTTGTCCAGGGTGCTCTTGTATTCAGTTGAACCAAGCTTGGATTCAAGTACTGGTTGCATTACAGGGTCAGTTGCTGCTCCCAATATAACCCTTGGATTGTTTTTAGCGATCTCGGCAACTGTTTCTGCATCGGCGTAGGTTAGTGCGTTTTTAAATAGTTCATATTGGTTCATCCCGCCGATAACTGGGACATCGGTAAATGTAGAACCTGGTTTTGCAAGGTCTTTTGCTATTTTATCTAGTTGAATTAGTCCCTGTACAGTAGGCTGAACTTCATAACCATTTTCATAGCCGGGGCCCATCATGGCCATGTATGGTTTCTTGGATAACCAATCGGCATACCCCCACGGATCTTTTAATGGGTCTGGGATTTGGGCATTGGTTAACGGTTTCAATGTGAACATGCCCGAATCAGCTGCTCGCATATCTGGAACCTGGAGTATCGTACCTAGCTCGGTTATAAGTATATCCGCCCACCCGGTTTCAGGTTTTTTTGCAGAACCAACATCAAGAGTTGCAGCTCGATTGAGTAAATCCTGACCCAGATCTCCAATTTCAGTATCGCTAAGCCCGAGATATGCGGTTTTTCTGTAGGACCATTCGTTAACTGGGACAGATTTGCCGGTGCTATCTTTCACGATTTTAAATGGTTCGACGGAGAATAACCCACTATCTGACATAGCGGCATTTGGAACGGAACTCTGCATGGCTATTTTGACTTTTCCATCGTTTGATGCATATATGCCCATCTTGCCGCTCGCCAACGAATCAGCAATTTGATTGTCCTTATACCCAGTAGACTTCAGGGCCTTATAAACATCTGGATCTACGTTGACTACCCTACCTTCTACAGAACCTTTTACGGCAACTGCGCCAGGTGGTTTTTGTACAGATGTGGATATTGTAGTAGACGTAGATGATTCCGGCACCGGCTTAGTGTACTCGGAAAAACCGCCTTTGGCAAATTCAACTTTTGATATCTTTGACCCAGGAAGAACATCGCCTGTAGGCGTTACGTAGGTTTTATTGATATCTAAGGCTGCACCTGGCGTGCTGGATATGGTAGCTTTTGCAGCTGTTGTTGATGTCTTTGGCTTTGTCTCTGGTGTTGCACCTGTTCCAAACAATTTTTCGATGGCTGTATTGTAAGTACCTGTAACGGCATCGCCGATTTGTGTAAATATATTCTTCTCAACTGACTTGGTTTCAGCTCGTGCACCAGCTCCGCCACCAGTAGTTGTTGCAATGCCGGGGCTCACTGGTGCAGCAGTTGGAGCAGCCTTTGATTCTGAAACGGTTGATGACTTGGCAGCATATTTACCAATACCTCTCCTCTGGTCCTCAGAATCTATACCCGTTGAAACTTTGCTCCAGTCCTCTGCTTGGATTGATGGCAACAGATCCTGTCGAATTGATGCTATCTTGGTGGAATCAACTTTTCCACTTTTTACATATGGCTTCAATGCATCGTTGATCGCGCCCATGCGTTCGGCAAATATGGCCGCTGATGTTGGGGCGTCTGCGTATAGCTGTGAATATATTGCACTTGCGACAGAGCTAGCGGACTGACCAGGACGTATGGTTATGGCATTTAGCCGGGTTGCTGTTTGCACCGCGTTGTCGGCAATGGTTCTATTCTCGGCCTTCTTTTGCGTAACTGCATTGGATACCTGCAATTTTGCAAGTTGTGTAACCTGGTCTGCTGCCTTGCCGATTTCCAATATTTTGCTCACGCTTTTGTTAGCCGCTGATTTTAGATCGGTCGCTGTTTTCACGTCGTTCGCCTTGTTAAACTCGTTGTTGGCGATGCTTACCAAGTTGTTTAATGCAGAATTTGAAAGCGAGTACAGGGCTGCCTTCTCGGTGTCGATCTTCTTAACAGCAACATTGCCGGCTTGTTCTGCAACCTTGTTAACGGCATTTAAGATGGTATTGGTGGTTTGCTGAAGTTTATCAACGTTGCCGGTCTTAAGGGAACTTTTTAAGGCTGCCTCAACTTTACTACTGACATCAATTGCAGCTGGTGGCTGCGTTGCAGATGCCAAAACCTGATTAAGTCGGGCGGTATTTTCCAGAAGAGTATTGGCAATTGCTGCTACCTTTGCAGCAGGAGCGGTTGCTATCTCGTCAAGAGGAACCGGAGCAACGTTTATCGAGGGGGGTGTTGCTAGTTCGGTTGCTTTTTTCATGGCTTCGGATATGGCAAGAGTTTCCTGCAACGAATATGTTGGAGCTGTGATCGGCACGTATTTTATAGTTTTCACGGGTTCGGGCTCCGTTAGGGCAGCAATGCCTCCTTTTAGTGCTCCTCCAGTTGCCACCACAGCCACCTTGGAACCCAGTCCCGTCGTTGGGATAGGCGCGGACAGAGGCTTCAATCCCTCGTTTCGAGCTGCAAGAAGCTCCGGTGTTATCGGCACATTTACACTAGAGGCTATTGATGATTGTATTGCTTGGGCGGGGGTTTGAGATGTTGAAACTGGAGCTGTCGGGGTTGGGGCCTTGGCAGGGGTTACAGTGGTGGTTTTAGATTGAAAATCGAGTCGTGTCTCTGATTCATATGCTGGTAGTGATGTAGGGCCCGTGGACTTTATAAATTCAGTTATTGATGGCGCTGGTGCCGGTGCTTTTGCCTGCGTTGCCGGTGCAAGTGTCTTTTCAAGGGAACTCAGCTTTTGCGCAGTTGAAGATGTGCTACTGGAACTTTTGGCCGGGGTTGTAGTGGTTTTTCCGCTGCTACCCCCGATACTTACAGTTGCGGGTTTTGATGATGATCCAAGTCGAACCATTACTTACCACCTTCTTCTGTCTTTTTAATAGCTTTCATGAACATCTTGTCAATGTTTTGCTGGGCTTCCAATGCCTTTTTTTCTAATTCTTCTTTACTTATCATGTGGACCACGGATATAACAATAAATGCTCAAGGATTTATATGTTGGCCGCAAAAGTAGTTACCATGCAAATCAGAGTAAGTTGTGGATTGATACAGGAACTGGAGTCTCCGTTGTTAAAGTTCCCAGGGGGTGACGAGGATGGCGGAAGAAGAAATAAGCTTGATTCAAACACCGACAGACCTATTGGCAATTGAAAACCCGATCGATGCCAAGGCGCGTCAGTGGCTGGTCAGAATACAGACCAACTTCTGGCAGTTTGATGCTGCCGTCCGGACTAGAGTAACTTGGTTTAATGATCAACATTACAATCCTTTAATGGTATACGAAGGTATTCTCCCCCATTACGAGGCCATTAAGTCGGACCTCAACGAATTTAAAAAATACCTTGACGAAAACGGGTTTCCTCTGAATTCATCATATTATCAATATTATGATGCATACATGAAGTATTACGATGCGTATGCTGATGTTGCGAAGCCGCCCGCGCTGGTTCAAGAGGAACTAGATAAAGGCAGGATCGTTGGTATTTGTGACAAGGTCGATGATGGCGACACCATTTTCGTAAATGGAAAAGAGGTCAGGCTTGCCGGGATCGACTCGGCTGAAAAAGGGACGTACAGTGGGTCGGGACCTGCAACTGCGCGAATGAAGGAATTGGTTCTTGGCAAAATGGTTACAGTATATTTTGACCCGCATTCACCCATGGAAATGTATCGCCGGGTCCTGGGCGCGGTATATCTCGGCAATGGTGATGAAGAAGAGCTGTATCGTCGCGATGACTGGAAAGACATTTTTGTAAATTATATAATGGTTAACGAATGTCTATCAAGCCCCAACAATAAAGGGAGAAACATGTATATCGACCATGACGAAATCAAGGCAGCCTATGAAAAGTGCAAGATTGCCGAGTTGCCCAGTTTGGTTCGGGTCGAGTTCAAGTCCAAGCCTACCCACGCCATGATATTCGTCGATGGCCAGGATACCCATCGTATAACTCCTGATCATTGGGATATGACCCCAGGAGAACATGAGATAACCATCGTTGCAGATGGTTGCAGTTCTCATCATGAGACAATTAATGTGGCTCGTGGCAAGAATGAAATCTATAGGATATTGCCGCCTATACCAACTGCGACCGGCAACATCAATATCTTCACAACTCCACAAGATTGCGACATCATAATAAATGATATGCCACAAGGGGTGGCTCCGATCATTGGGTTGAAGGAAGTGGCCAACGAACTAATAACTGTCACAGCTGTTAAGGAGGGTTACCAATCCAGAACCGAGCAGGTTATCCCGGTAGCTGGTAGGACATTGACATTAATATTTGATCCGTTGGAAAAAATCTAGATGACAAGAGGAAGAACCAAATCCTTGCCATCTTCTTTTACTACTTTTATCATTTTTCCTAGTTCTGTGAAGTCCATCCCATAGTCGTTTACTATGAGCAAGCCTCCCTTTCCAATGATAACATTTTCAGATATGGAATAGACCGTGACTAGCCGATTCATATCATTTTTCGACTGGCTGGTTGACAAAAATCCATCTGCAACCAGGCGATCAAGATGCTTCTTGAAAGCGTTTATCTTCCGATGTCGATCTGCGTCAGATTCAATCCCATAGATTTCCTGGACCAGTTCTGTTAGTGACCTGGGTTCACCTTTTTCCAGGATCTCGATGGCTCTAACATCCGCTTGATTCAGACTCCAATTTCTGGTCATTTATGACAATTACCTCCGAACCAATCATACGAACTCGAACACCCGACAATCTCAAGGTTATGGCGTATGCGCATATCGGATGTCCATTTTCTCTCAGTGTGTTGCAGAGATCTCGAGCCAGTTGAGTTGCATAGAAGCCATATCCTCTCGGATTGTCGAGCATATATAACATTGCCCGTCGTCTTTTTGGCATATTTTTGACTTCTATATCCAACTCAACATCAAACATGATTTATCATCCAAACATGTTACCTTGTGTCTGTATCTGGTTCGTAGGGACGACCTTGGCAAGTTCTTCTGCATATGCCGTGATGTTTTCTTTTTTAAGTTCTTCGTATTTCATTTCCATTTCATGTTGACTTTGCTTGTACCCGAAATTCATCCTGTACTTTTCTATCTGCAATGTCCATATATATTCTGATCCATCGGCTTCTTCATTATACATTAGAAAGAACCCAGTCGCGGACATATGATAGCTAATGTTATCCGCGTCAACTCTGTAACAACCACGAGTTCCGAAGAGAAACTTTAATATTCTGGACGATATGCTATTGTCATAATACCACACGGTCCACTGTTTTTTGGTCTCAGGTTCTCCGAATATTATTCTTCGTATTCTACTCATTTTTCAGCGCCTCCTTTGCAGCTTCGATTGAATCATATTCTCCACGATATAGTGCTGCGGCAATCTTCATCTTATTCTTTTGCGGCATGCCATCAAGAAATGGATCTGTCATGATCTTCGAGCTAAACTCGATCCATGCGTTTTTCTTACCGCTTTTCTTTGTTTCTTCAGTTGCTGGGTTATTTTGTTTTACTTTATCATAACCGGCACTCATGAAGTTTTCATCAATAACCTCCATGGTGCGGATGACAAGTTTTTTGGCCTCTGACTCACATTCCGGCGACCCGTGTTGACACAAGGCTCTAACATAATCGCCATGTGATGCCACTACATCAGCATCTCCTTTACAAAGATCACATGGATTGGTGGCTTCTTCCATTCTGATGCTATCCACAAACTTGTCGATCTCGCCGTTCTCAATCAGTTTTAGACCATCTATATATGTCCCAGCAGATCTTATGAATTTCTCCTCAACATCAGCAGGCACGTCCCGTGTTTTTTGATATGACACTGGTTCTTCCTTGGCGGGTTTGGTCTTATTGACAACTGGCGAGGTCTGAGTATCAAAAGGTATTGTTGACGATTCACCGTTCCAAGGCTTGGTTTTATAATGATTCAGATATGCACTAGATACGTAAAACACGCATCCGCACATCTGATCGGCTGGCTCCGATGCACTTCGTATTTTTTCTAAAGCCAATTCGCAAGGACAAGACTCAGCATGCCCACAGGGACATCTCCCGCCGCTCTCCTTCAGCAATTCTTCCCATTCCTGTGGGGATGTTCTGCCATGAATGAAGATTCCATTGTCTTTGGCAAAATCAATTAGTTCCTGGACTTTGTTCATATCTGAGAACCTGCCTGTATGCGATAGAATTTAACTATCTTGGCAATGTCTTCTGGGATTTCTTTCCCAGCTTTTTCCATTTCGTCAGCCCATTTTAGTATGGCTTCTGTGTTTGCTGCATTGTGAGTCTTGGCAAACTCAATCTGGGCCTGGATAAAGGCAGCCGGATTACTTGATGATTTTATTGCCTTGTATATAACTTCAGATCCCTTCTTTATTGATTTAACGTCTTTAGCTATCTCCTCCAATTCTTTGCGACATTCTTCTCGTCCCTTTTCGTCTGGGACAAACTCGCATGCACCTCGGGCAGAGTTCCAGGCGGTCATGATTTCTGGAACTAAACATTGTACACAGGGCTTCTCTTCTTTTGGTTCGGATGTAGCGGCTACACCAGGGTCTACAGCTTCTGACATAGTATCACCTTTTACCTTTTTATATAATAATTCTTCTTTAATGGGGGTAGCATTTCTGATCCGACCAAAGCAGCAGTTCCGTTATTGATAGAACTTACAAGCCTTGCTAATACGGAGTCTGGGAATACCACCAGTTCTACTTCGCCTCTTGCCATCAGATCCAGTAGTTCGGCAATGATGGCCTCCTGCCTTACATTACCAGGCAGTTCTTGCGGGGCTTCTCCATCTCGGATAATACGATCAGCAATCAGATGATACCTGGCGGACCAAGCAGCCGCGAAATCTCCGGTCGCTATTAGCATATCGTCCACAACATTGTCGTCGTGAAAAAACCTTCTGTGGTTAGGCCCCTCTTTGCTCATTATGTCCATCATTTGATGAACATGTGGAAATTTTCTGCCGATAAGAATATCGTCTATGTTGTAATGTATCTCATGCTGTGGCATCCGGCTCCTCCATCTGTCTTTTCAGTTTCAATAGCTCCTCCGTTGTGAACTTGACACAGAATGATATGTAAGCCCACTCTCCATCTTTTTTGCTTAGTCGGAGTCTGGCTGCGAACTCAGAAGCCTCAAAAAGATCATCCAGTAGTTCAGCCGGGGCGCTGCCTCTTAACATTAGCGTATTCGATCGGCGGTCTACATTAGCCCACATTATACGCGTAAACTAGCAACAAATGATTTATATACTTTTCCACACGCGTAGTTTAGCATGGCAAAGAAACCAGGTAGGCCATCTTCCGATGAAATAGCTACTGAATCGGTGAGACAGGCCAATGATGCTTCTAAGATTGACGTGCAGACAGATGATAATGAAACAGCAAGATTGCTGAAAGAGGCCAACGCAATTCTAACACACTCTGCAAAAACTGATCTTCTAAAAGCTGCTGCAACCAATGCAAAAAAGGCAGCTCTCGAAGCAAAAAGAGAAGCTGAAGAAGAATATGCCGCCGTCAAGGGCAAACCAAGCCAGTCATCTGGCTCCGGATTCAGATCACTGCCAGATGGGTTTACTGCGACTGACATTCGAGAAATAGCTAGCGCACTGCCAGAAGAACAACGTGAGGCATTCATAAGGCAAGCACTGGGGATGCCTACTGGCAATGGATTGATCAATGCATTTATGCAGCGAAGCCCGACTGCCCAGCCTGTAGCAACGACACAAACGCCAACCCAGCAACCCATGTCATTCGCAGATATGATGCAGGGCATGATGGGACTGATGACGATGAGCATGCAGCTTGAACAAAAGAAGTCCGAAGAATGGAGACAGCAGCAACAATATCTGGAAGATCAACATCGTAGGCATGTCGAAGAACTCAGGGCAGCTCGTGGGGAAGTCACAGCATCAGGACCGGACCCCATGGCGGAAGCATATAAATTACAGATCGAGATGTTGAAGAATGAGTTGGACAGCAATCGAGCGATGATCAAAGAGCTTGTAGATGCCAAAAAAAGCGGTGGAGACAGTTCTGGCATGCTTGAATCCAAGATCTTGGAACTTACTCAGAAGAATCTGGATATCCAAAACCAGGCTCTTGAAGCGAAAGTGAAATCCATGGAGGCGCAATTGCAGCAAAGCAGTCGCTTCCAAATGAATATTAACGATATTATAAAACAGGCTAAAGAGGCTGGGGCTGATCTCAGGGTGGGGGATTCCACTGATCTTCAACTGGCTAATGACCATGAATATAGAATGGAACAACTGAAATTAGCCAGAGAACGAGAAGACAAGATTGCAGAGGCCCAGATAGAAGCCTCCCGAGCAAAACAGGCCCAGGCACAATCTCAGCAAGAGTTGATTAAAACAATAGCCGTGGCAGTTGGTCAACAGTTGCTTTCCAAGAACGGATCAAAAGATGTGAAAGATTCCAGCGAGTCGGTGAAAAAGTTGGCAGGTGCTGTGCAATGAGTTTGGAACAATTAGATCAAATCATTGCAGTACACCTTAGCACGGCTGATGATTTTCCAGACGAAATGACCATCAAAGCAGCTTTTCAACAATCAATGGTAATGGGTGCAGACCACACTGTGAAATATATAAAGTCTATGAATATATGGGAAGTTGCGAGGCCTATTCTCCAAGATGCCATTCAGGATATACCACTAGAAGAAAATCCTGAAATAGCCGGAAGGATATTTAATGTGATGGAAACACTATATCCCAAGTTCATAATTGCCGTGGCGTCGTCTCCTAAAAAGGTGACGCATGCGGGTGATATAATATCGAAGCTAATTAAGGAGATTAGAAATGGCACTTAAGATCAGGAATATAACAGACGACAAATACGGTCTGGTTGACCAACCTTTCCGGGTTTACGAGGTTCCGGAAGGAGTGGGGCTTGATGAATATGCGTTGGAGGATTATCGGCAGCCGTTGTCTTTTGATGCAAACAAGAGACCTCTTACATATCTGCAATTGGCTAAGAACCCAGCAACTCGGAAATTCGTTCCGTTTGAGGTTCTTTATGATGCCAATGCATATACTGATGATGACATCCTAGCAATACCAACACTAGGAAACATTGGTCAAACGTGTTCTTATTGCCAGGCCCGGAACGCTGGCGAAGAACTTGTTAGCAAACTTCCGGTTATCCGGGAGTATCAGAGGCCGGTGGGTTCTCCGAAAAAGCTTGACCTTGGCGATGTCATCACCCCGAGTGTAATACCAACTGCTGTTGACGTGTTTTCGAAGATTTTTTGCCAACCGCTGGGAGAAGCACTACTGAAAATCGGAGTGTCCGGTTTATCTTCGATCGCTGCTGGATGGGCATCGGAGGGTGGCACACAGGATGCTTGGAGAAAGATATCTGAAGACATTGTCAGCGAATATAAGGTCTGCCCAACAGATATTCCAGCCTTCCAGCAAAATGTGCTGGCCATTAAGGAGGCTCTTGACAAGGATAAGAAAAATATCCTCGGTGCTCTCGCATCCGGCACGGTCAAGAATTTTGGTCAGCTCGCGAAGGAGCATGGGTTCGAAGTTAGTGGGTCAGCAGTGGCAAATGCCAAATTTGCAGGGAGAGCATCAATAGCTCCTTTGCAACGGGGAGGAGGTCGAGCAATCGACTGATTACCATGGATAAAACTGCTATAAATCAAATAACGGCATTGCTGCGGAGTAAAAATATATCCGCTTCAGATATAAAAAGAGCAAATGAAACAGTTGCTGCAAATGGGCTCCGTATTAGTGAGCTACAGACCGCGTTGTATTTCGCCAATAATGGAGACTTGCAGCAAGCCAAGGTTATGGCCGGACGAGCTGCTACTGCTATTCAGCGACTACTCTAGGGCCAGTTTCATTTTTTGTTTGGGCATTTCCGGGTTGGCTCTAAGCCAGGAATCCACCATGGCCCTTAACTCCACGCTCATTTTCTTTTTTCTGGTAATACAGCGTTGATGGAATTCAAGCCCCATGTCATCTGGTATTTCAAAGGTTATTCTCATATTATGCAATTGGGCTTTTAGAATATATACCTTTCGTAAAATGACAAAAAACACTTATATATAAAAAACTTGTTTTATTTATCGGTCAATTGATTGACCAGGATGAAACACATGGTAAAAGGTTTCGGAAGAATGACTTTGAATTTTAAGTATCCATTTTCCGTAGTGGGTACTACAGCTGGAGCTTCCATTCAGTGTGGGGATGACCCTGTATATGTATGGGAGCACGGCCTGGAAAGATACAGCAAACCTTGGGAACTAGCACCCGACATGGTCGCCGAGCTGGAGGGCATAGAAGTGATTGGCGGGGTAGATGCCTTCGGGCGGCGTGTTCCTATCAAGAGGATTGTTCCGGTTATCAGTGGTAATGATATCGGCGAGAATATTTCTATCAATGAGCATATGGCTCCAGCTCTTCGCGATGGACCCAATGACCCGAGTTACCCGTTCAGGGATCGTCTGGCCTGCATCAACTTTGGCAAGGCTCTTCTGATGGGTGGCGGCGCAAATACCACATCTATAAAGATGGGACCAAGTGACACCCTGAACTTCAAGATCGAGTTTCCCACGGTTGCCCACGGTGGCGATGCAGTCATAAATTCTGATCTTGAGATCAAAGCTCACATCGCCTTCGCGAAGGGTGAAGATCAGATGCTGAACGCGCTGAGATCATCCCCAGTTGCTGAGGTAGCCGCCGCTGCTGCCAATAACCAGATCAGGCAGTATGAGGTCTTGGGAGATCTTGAGATTTCTGATGTCATTGCTCCGCAGGTAATTGATAGATCGGTCCCAGCAACAATGGATTGGTGGTCCAGCCTGAATATGGGTCTGAATGCCGATGACCCCCAGATCAAGAGGATTATCACATACACCAAGAATAACCAGCCAACCACCCCCAACCAGGAAATGGAAATGGTGCGTGATGGTCAGTATGTCCAGGTGCCATTCCAGAATTTCAGGTGGACGGCAACTGAAAAGAAGTTTTACAGGTTTACTCATGTTGGCGTAATTCCCCATGGAAATATGTTCCAGGTGAAGTTTGATAACGGCAACAGCCGCTACCCGATGATCTTTAACTGTGAACCAAACGACAACCCGTTTGTAATGCCACAGCAATCTCTGGTTGCAGATATCAGACGTGGAGGACCAACTGAGTTGCCTCGTGCATATACCCTCATGAAGGGAATCGGATCTGTAAAGGTAACCGATAACGGTGTATCAATTCCCGCTTGGGCAGCTGGTGTTAGAGGATTCGAAATAGCCCTCTGGGGATATGAGTACACATTACAGTAGGTGATAAAAAATGGCATTTGCGTTATTTCCAATCGGAGCTGTGGGTCTTAGCACAGTAGAGGGCGTATCCGCATACTGGGTTAGACTTCCTACCGGATCAAAGCCCATTCGTGACATCTACACTGCTGGAGTCCCTGCCGCGACAGATGGCAAGGGCGCAGTGATGATGGCACTGGGAGTACTGGATTCTCTCGTAATCGATGATTGCGAAGATGCATGGGACGAGGATGTGCCGGCAAACTTTACGGTTTCGCTAGACACAACCGATAAAGTTGTCGGAACTTCGTCTGTAAAGGTAGATATTGCGGCTGCTGCTACCGCTGGTACAATATTGTGCGAAGTTGTTGCACCCGGCACGGCCTTGCCCAAATTCACCCATTTGGAGTTCTGGATCAAATGCAGTATAGCAACAACAGCCGGTGATTTCAAGATCCACCTCGATGACACTGCAAAGTGTGCCGGCGCAATCGAGGTTCTGAATGTCCCTGCTTTGGTAGCAAATACCTGGACTCATGTAAGGTTGGCCCTGGCCACACCCCAGCTGGACAGCGCGATCATCTCGCTTGGTCTGGAATACGATGTGGACATTGGAGCCTGCACAGTTCATCTTGACGACTTCCGAGCCGTCAGACTAGCCACAGTTGCCACTCCACTCCAGGTCTCTCAGTTCGTCCAGGACGATGTGTATTTCGCATTGTCTGAAGCTGTGGATTCTGCGTATCATCAGAATGCCTTAATGCTGGTATATTACACCAGCCCGGACGAAGATCCAACTTGCAGCAATTAGAGGTAATAAAATTACCTCTCTATTTTTTTATAAAATTAAATAAAGTTGCTCTTATATCTCGTGTGAGACTGTCCACATCTAAATTGCTGTTTATTTTTGGCGGGAACACAATCAAGACCCCATGATCCAGCAATTGCAGATCATCTCCGGCCTTTACGCCGTGCTGTTTCGTCCATGCGGCGGGCAATGTTATTCTCTTAGATCCTCCACTTGGGATCGCCTTGACAGTTCTAAATATTGGCATGAATAATACCACTATATTCCTAATATATAACATTGTTGAACAAGGCCATTAAATAAAAATAACCTGATTGAACATTGTACTACTTTGTTCCGCATTTGTTTTTATATTAATCTCCCATAAATGATTATTATGACAGCATTCTTGAACCTGGCATACGCCAGGTATCCAACCGAAGTACTCCCGGAAGTATTCCGGGTCAATGTACCTGTCAACAGCATAGAAGTCGCTCGATACGAGAACTTTGGCAAAAGATTGATTGAGATTCGAAATGTAGTCTCCACGAGACCCGCTGCCAATCCAATTGAAACTCTCATCGCCACCGACAAATCAGACGAAGCTCTAAGGTTATATTCAGCAGCGCAGGCCGGTGTCTGGAACGAGGACTCTCCTGCAATCTACAATAAGACCAGGGCCAGCTCCTATGCATATATCAGGCAGAGAAGTATAGGTGGGGCTGAGGCAGACATCACTACCAGATATCACGTAGTGGTCCGGAATTACAACATGCTGGACCTCTACAGGTGGGGCGTAAAGGACCCCGAGGTAGCTCTGAACATGATCGAGAGCAGGCTTGACGATGCCGCCAAAACCCGAATCTATGATACTGCGAACCTGATCGAACGAGCCTTGATAGGATCTCTTCCTGTTCACCAGGACCTTCTGAACCCCTCGGTTGAGGAACAGTTTGAGGAAGTTAAAGAGATATCCAGACAGATCCCCGGTCTACCCGCAAATGGCGGATCTCATGTTTTATCTGGAGCCTGGATCAGAGTTCCCCCAGGATATGTAGCCGTGATCCTCGGCGTCGGGGTAGATGCCACCCAGGTCAGAAACAACCTGAGCGCAGGAGCCTTAGATCCATACGATGCCTGCCATATTTTCATCAGCCGGGACGATTTGACAAATTATGTCAGAATGGATGCTGCCTGCATGCCTTCAGGTGGTCTGGGATTACCTGATGTTGATATGAGGATGTATATCCCGGCTTGCCAAAAGTTCCAAGTTGAGATTATCAACAACCATGCCGTTAATGCGGTGGCAGCCAACCTCCGGCTAAGGGTTCGATACGGTCTCCGAAAGATGACGATCATTGATCATCAAAAATGGGGCATCGCCTACGCAACGGATGTTGAACAGGCTGCGGCCAACGCACTGATCGAGAAGCATCAGCTTAATGACCTGATTTATATAGGCGAGATGTAAGGAGGGAATCATGCTTAAGTACAGGCATGTTCCTTTTGCCGTTTTTCGTCAGCAATGCGGCGGGGTTGGCGAAGCGGGCCTCAAAAGGTACGATATAATGAATGGAGAAGATGGTCTGGCCGGCCTGGGAGTACCTGCAAAAGCCATCACCATCATGAACCATGGCCCTGGGATCTTGTATTATCAGATCTCTTCGAATGGCCGTGACGTGTCGGTTGTAGATGGAATTGATTCTGGTCAAGGTAAAGGATATCCCGCCGAAGAAGCTGTTTACGTCGGAGTTATCAGTCTGTACTCCGATAATGCAGCCACCACGTTCTCAATAAATGCCTCTCCTGGTGTATGGACCGAAGAAGAACTGATAGAATTGATGGAGGCTTAAAATGCCATCGTTATTTATAACCACAATACGAGCTGATATTGACAGTCTCTACTTAAGCAGAGATTCTGGCGGAACCTTGTTTGTAGATCAAGCGTTTCCCGGAGCTTCTGATGATAACGATGGTTTATCAGCAACATCTCCAAAAAAGACCATAACGGGGGCAATTGGTTCTGGTAGCTCCGGCTGGAAAATACGGGTCGCTCCGGGAAACTACACCGAAAACATCGTGATTCCGGCTGGATACGAAGGGCTGGTAATTGAAGGCCGAGATCGTCTTGGTGCAAACAGAACAACTATTTCCCCAGCATCGGGTATTCCAATCGAGATCAATTCAAACAACGTCGAGATCTTTAATATGGAAATAATTGCTGGGACAGTCGCACCAGGAGATACCCATAACACCGCGCTATATCTCAAGGGATTAAATCATAAAATCCATGATCTATCCATCCTCGGAAATAGCGACGGTTGTTGGGGAATATGGCTCGATGATGCTGATTACGCTGATGTGCATGACTGCTACATTGATGGCGGATATAAGGTAGATGGAATAGGTGTTTTTATCGGCAATGACACAATATCCAGCAAGATCCATAACAATTACATTACTAAATGGGGGAGTGGAGTAGGTGACGGCGGAGCCAACAATGGATATGGTATTGGTCGGCACATAAATGCACAGAGATCGCTAATCACTGAAAATGATATCCTTGATAATTACGTTGGAATCTACTATTATCCGCCCGGAGGTCCAACCGATATCGAAGGAGATTCTATAATCCACAATAACTTCGCAGAGAATACCTCGTATGATATTTACGACACTCACGATTATCCCGAGTCTGCAATTAACATCGACAGTAATTTCTTTGGATATTCTACAGGAGGTGTCGTCTGGCATGCAGACAGCAACGGGGACAATGTTGCCGATTCCATAATATTCTGCGGAACAAATCGTGATAGACACCCATTGGCCGGGCCGCATATATGGCGCGGAGTTGTTGGCAGTTTGCCGAGGTTTGGAGGATTAACATGAAGAAATTTAGAAACACCGAAAAAGGCAAACCCGGCGAATTGCTGGGAATTTTAGATGCTGTTCCAGTTCCTATCAAAATAGAGGAGGAGATCGAAGATGATAACAGGAATTGAGCCATTCAATGTCTTGCCCAGTTCGATAGTGGCCAATGATAGCTTTTATAGCGATTCTGATCTTTGGAAAGATCCTGTTATCAATGGAACAACATTTACCAGATCAGCCGGTTGGATGGTTGCTGAGCACAGCATAGGCAGCGGAACAGGTATATCGTATCTCCAGGCTGAACAAAGATTCGGCGCTCAGATGTCGTTTGAAGTTATCATGAGTATATATGCATTTGATCCTGCCAGCAATAACCAAATTTCGGGTATCAGACTATGGGTGGATGACGATAACTGGTTTGTTCTCGGTGCAGAAATCAACGCTGGGAACCAATCCGCAGCAATGCTTAGGTACAAGGTTGCAGGAGCCGAGAGTGTTGTCCATTTTCCCGTGAATGGAGCAGATACAACACGCAGCAACCTCGATGCATATCGTAGACATTTTAGGATCGATGTGCTAAATGATCACTTGGTGATATACGTTAATAGTATCAAGCGATTTGATCTAAAGGCAAACGCAGTTCCGATGCTGAACTATTACTTTGAACTGATCGCTGGAACAACCGACGATACCAAGGCTTTTCAGGCGCATTTTCGGGATGTCGTATATCGAAACCACATAACTACCCCAGAAGTCTACCCGGCTAAAATAGGCGGATCAATAACCCTGAGCAATACGACTCCATCTGAACTGATTTTCGCAGATGAAATATCTGGAAATCTTTATGAACTGGTACTAAGGGCAGATCTTGACGAAGCTTATGTGCAGCAGGCGTGGATGCTGGACTCGCCTGCAACCTATGATGACATAACGTCAGAATGCAATGACCTAACTACCGGCATGGCCGTGTTGCTGCCAGCTGTTCCGGCAGCAAATGATGCTGTAATCCTTGGTGCGTCCGAAAAATTTGATCATGTAGACGTATATATGGACGGTGGAGTTTCCAATCTCGACAATGAATTTAATGTGCTGTATTGGAATGGCGCTGCCTGGGCAGTGTTGGCCGTAACTGATGGTACGAATGGAGGAGTTGCCGGTAGAACATTTTACGAAAATGGACGAATCTCGTTCGCCCCACCGGGTGATTGGACAGCAATCTCCGTGAATGGCGTTAGCTGCTATTACATAAGTATTCATGTTGTAACAGCCGGTTCGAGTGTTCCCGTAGCCACGCATATTCAGTTGGGTTTAGTCAGCCACAGTGGATTCGACCATGCAGCCGCATTCCTGAGTACGCTTGAAGTAAAGATGTTCAAAGGCTTTACTGATATTGGATATACCCGGTTTTATATGGACGCAATGTCATACCGGCAGTGTGTGGGAGAACGCAATGTTGAAATCAATGGCTGGAGATGTGATGGAGATGCCAAGATAACGTTCCAGCTATCGGAAACCCCAACGAAACCTGTGGTTATACCGTATTACGTATTTACCAGGAGGCTGTAAAAATGGGTGTAGTTGCCGCCCGTAGCGCCGGTAAGGTGGACAAGTTATCAACTCGCAGGATAGACGAGACGCGATACATCGGCAACGTAGGTGGTCTGGCCCGCAACCAGATCATCAACATCCATCCGGTAACGCTCATGGAAAAAAACCCAGCTCAGCTCATGGCCACTGTCATGGCCGATCCAATAGGATCGATGGTGGGTAAATGGGTTGAAAAGAAATCTGGCATCAGCGGAGTCCAAACTTGGGCAAAGCTGGAAGGCATCACCTCTTCAATAAGTAGCCGAGACATAATGCTGCTCGAAAGCTCGAAAGATTTTAGGAAAGTGCGCGACGTCGGGGTATTTAAAACACCTGGCGAAATAATGAATGAGGATACCAAAATTGCAACAACCGGGCTGGGAGTGCAGTCTATAACCGTGGCAACTGATGTTGAATTTTATGAGGGAACATATGGGGGTTATTCTTTATATCCACATATTGGAAAACATATATACATATCGCCAGAAGGCAGAATCGGGTTATTTGTTTGTATGCAATATGGGGGTACTTTATCTCCGGTGGGAGTATATATCTATTCGGATGATGGCGGCAAAACATGGACCTGGTATAGAATTGATTCATCAACTGACAACCCACAGACACAGGGATCGTTTTGCGCAGATGCATACGGAAATCTTCATTTCGTATGGAGAGAAGATTTTAGTACCACTGACATTAGGATAAAATATCGAAAATATAATGCCACGACAAAAACATTTGGGAGTGTCCAAACGATAAGTACAGCAACCGGGGTTAAAACAATATGCCCAATGATTCAACCCACTCCCATGGGCGACTCTGTCGAAATAATGTGGGAAAGCACCGGATATGCATCAGACGTTAACTATACCCAGCTTCTTCTACGCGGGGTAAATGCGGATGAAACATTGGGAACGCTTTACCAATTGACCACAGATGGATCTATAACTCATCGATATATTTATCATTCATTTGATTACGATTCGCAGGGATATCGTCATATAATGGCCATAGCTAAATGTGATACCGTCAATCCGGATCTCGGCAATCTTTGGTACATTCGGCAAACATCTGACGGATGGCAGCCCAAAGTAGCATTGAATACGGATGCCGGTGATGTAAACGCGCTGCATTACATGTCAAATATTTTAATCAATAAACATGATGAAGTCTATTGCGCATATGCTATCGGGCCATTTGATGCTGTCAGCAAGCGTCCATTATATATTAAACAAATAAAAAATGGTGTAATCGGACCAAGAGTAACTGTGGAAGCAGGTAACCCGAGTCCTGGCGGAACTTATCCAAATATTCAGGTAGATTCCGATGGCCGAATCTGCGTAGTGTATGCCAGCAATACAGCTCCTGATACATATTCCTTGCGATATTTAAATCGGGCTTTAACCGAAGTTGGAACCAGAATCGTCTTCTACACGGTAGCAGCTGGCGATGAAATGTCCTATTTCCACATCCCTTGGAGCATACCACCCAATGTCCAGGGAGTCAATCCAAATGTCCCATTGCAGGGAATGACCATGGTGATGGCCAAACATAACTCTGCAACCCCTGAAAAGGTGGACATACAGATTCATCATACTGGAAATAGCGTGTTCGGTGCACCCGCGACACCGAGCAAAATATTGACAAAATCGTACAACATTAGAGGTATAGCCAGTAGAACTAAGTTCAACGCAGGGTTCAACCCGGTGATCTAGATGCCCCCTGACAAAGAACGTCAATTGAAGGCACTGCGAGAGATGCTGGATGGGATTTACTTAGATGCCACTCAATCACATGCTACCGGAACGGTACCCTGCGATTTAACCATAATTTTTACAGCTTTGGCATCGCTTACAGTAAGTTATGATGATGTAAAAGAAGATGTCCGATCCTTGAAAGACAGCATGGCTGAGGTACAGACCGGATTGCACGAAATAGCAACAACCATAAAGGTATGCGACGCCGCCGATCAAGGTAAAAAAGCCGCATGGACAGCAATAATTGCATTTGTATCAGGCGGACTTGGAGTAACATTGATAAAATGGATATTGGATACATACTTAAATAATGTGATATAGGTGATATGCATGGAAAGACCAACCGCTAGACAATCTGCCTGGCAATGGCAAGAAAGAATAGGTATCCGGGACCGGAAAACCTTGGACGGCGATCAGTCGTTGTTCTTCAACCGGCTGATGGATCTTGGCGACCCGCTGGAAGATTACGATGCCGTCAATAAGAAGTATGTTGATGATGTTTTTGGAGACGGTGAGATAATAGTCGTGATCGGGTCTGTTGATGACATTGCCGATTTGGACCTAGATCCAGGAAGTATTGCTGGATCAGACGCAGACGCTGTAATGGCCGTTCACCTGGCAATGTATGACCACACTTTGATAGGGAGTGGTAGTGGTGTTGATTTAACCGAGCATCTGGCCGCATATGATCATACTAATATTCACCCTAGTAATATCATCGACGGTGATACTGTAGACGTATCTGGCCGGGATACAGGAGACGTGCTCACTTGGAATGGAGCCATGTGGGTTCCTGCGCCGTCTTCCGGTGGGGTTGCTGGTGGAATACCAGATTTTGATGTCGCCGTAGTTCTGGAAGGAACTACAATAAAAGTAATCAATAATGAAGGTACCACACTTGATACTGGTGTACTCGGAACTGACGATACTGATTGTTTTGATACCGCTGTGGCAGCCTGCCCCCACAACGGGAAATTATATGTTGGCCCTGGAACATTTACCCTTGAAGCCAATAAAATATTTTATTTGAACGGGGGCGATGAGGGCAGTGCATCCAATCCATTTTATTACGCAATCGGTATATTGGATGGAAAAAATATCGATTTTTGCGGCAGTGGGATAGGCTCAACCATCCTCAAGATGGCTGATGGTCAACACTATGAGGATCATCATGCTGTTATGATCCTGAACCGGGCCCACTGGTGGGGCGACGGTGCCACCATGTTCGTAGTCTCGGACATGACTCTGGACGGGAACAAGGCTGAGCAGGCTGAGTGGTACTATGACGGCCCCGGCCTGATCCTGACAGGCAGCATAGCCTCAAACTTCAGGTTCCAGAGGCTTTGGCTGAAGGACAGCTTTGGCTATGGAATCTATTGCGGAAACAATGGCAGCGGACCTGTTACCGGACTTGTTTTCAGCGATATCCGCGCCACAAACTGTTACAAATCAGCAATAATGACTGATACAGTATGTGGGCTACTCATAAACAATTGTCTGATTGAAGATAGCAATGCTGGTATTGAGTGCGTTGGCAACCAGCCTGACTACCTCACCAGGCCCCGGGATGCTATAGTCATATCAGATGTGATCTGCAGGAGGGCCGGAATCACCCTATGGACGGTAAACGACGTCACCATGAACGGCGTCTATATGGATTGCACGGACGCCCCTCTCCAATATGGACTCTTGATCCATAGTGCAATTCGGGTCGTGATCAGCGCTAGTAAATTTATAAACAACACTAATTACAAGTACTCGACATTTATTGATGCAAATACATACATGGATGATGGTCCGTGCCAGGTATTTTTCAACAACTGCAACTTTGAGGGGTCATATGCCTTCAGGATACTTGGCGAGGCAGAGGTTAAAATGCATGGCGGCCAAATTCAGGGTCAGCGGTCATGCGTTTATATGATCGGCGAATACCTGGAACCCGTAGCATGCACTCTTCGCATGTATGGCACTGAATTGCTCGCGTTGAAACCAATTGGTGAAGATCCTGAACCAACATTCCTCTTAGATATCGCCGAAGGTGGTTTCGTCCAGATGGTTAGATGTGAAGCACCTAAAGTTGGTGGATTCCAAGTCGCTGCTGGTGGTTATTATTTGGCAACGGATTGCACCGGTCCTGGATTGGAAGGATTTAGCTCCAGGTGGAGACTTGAAGAGGGAACATACGTTGCAACTCCCGCAAGCACTTCCACCATAACGACCCTTATAAGCAGGTCCGGTGTCATACCCATAGGAACTCCAATTGCATACAGGATCGGAGGCGTGTTCTATTTCGGAATAGTTCGAAATGTTACCCTTGATACAATAACGGTTGCTGGAGCGCCTTTGTCAGGTGATATCCAAATATTGCTGCTAGGCGTTTCTGAACAAGTTGGCCAGGCAGACTATGTAATTCCAGGCGTGTTTTCAGCAATTGCGGAAGATGAACTAATTAAGACCTTCCAGAAATCTCACAGTTTCTGGCGTGGCAAACCAGCTTACCTAGTTCACATTAGTCACATAGTGCAGGCACTTGATTCCACGGTGCAACCAAATGTCAATGTTCTGATCAACGGCAATGCCGTAGGAACCGACAATGCCAATACAGGACTGCCGGTTGCTTTGGTTGTTCAGTCAACAGGCATAGGAATTAATCCTTCGAACTATAGGATCGAATATGGGGATGTCATCGAACTTGAGACCACCGCTGGCGGAACTGGTGATGCGTCTGATCTTACGGCATTCTTGACGTTCATATCGGAGAGTTGAAAATGCTTATCCGCAGACATTTCGTACCGAGTGCGGGGGTGCCAGGTAATTATCCCCCGGTATTAACCAGTCTTACCCCGGATCTAACCAGCCCACAAACTTCAGGGGCGACCATAAAATTTACCGCGAGTGCAACGGATGTTGAAAGTGATCCTATAGAATATAGGTTCTATTTAGACGGGGTTCCTCAGACAGAGTTTTCATCAACCAATTATTGGGAATGGGTAACGGATGAAGATGACGTAGGCCCACATACGATTACCGCATATGTCCGAGACAATAATCATAGCCCGGCAGGAGATGACTCAGAGTCCATAGAATATACTATCAATTCTATATACGGATATTATGCTGTCTACCCACAAGCATTTGATGAGACATATGTTAAAACTACCAACAGGTGGCTGGAATTTGAAGGATTCAGAGCTATTGATCCATCACTCGCATTGGATGGCGGACGATATCTAACCAGCTGGCTTACTCAGGATGGTTATATCGGTTCACAGCGACTTCATGTGGAATTCACCAGCGCCAGAATTGTAAAAAGAATTAGATACTGCAATTCACATCATGGCGGTTACGAAACAAATGTTGGCGTAAAGGATTTCATCATCCAGGGAACCAACAATGCCGCTGCCTTTGCGAATCTCACATATGCTGATGATACCAACTGGACAACCATTCCCACCGACGTTTCGGCCATGGTTAAGCATCCAGAAGGCTACGATGGAGTGATCTGGAATACCATCAACCTTACAAATGATACCGCATATAAATATTATGCCATAAAATGTGCAAATAATCATGGCAATACACATTATATTGGTATCAGGCGATTGGAGTTCCAGATTCTTTCGGTGGATAACTTACCCCCAACTGTAACCAGTTTAACACCAAATTTAGCCAGCCCACAACCAGCCGGTGCAACAATTACCTTCACTGCCATTGGCTCAGATCCTGAAGGCGATGCTCTTCAATATCAGTTTTATGTTGACGGGGTCGCACAAACCGGGTTCGGAAGCAATAGCTGGGCATGGGAAACAGACGCTGGTGATATTGCTGCGCACACTGTCAGCGTGAAAGTTAGGGATAACAATAACAATCCCTTTGGAGATGACACCGAAACCATCAACTACACCATTGTGGCACCACCTGAGTATGAGGCAGTATATCCACCTACATATAATGAAACCTACATAAAAACTACAAATCGTTGGTTTGAGTTTGAAGGTTTCAGAGCGGTCGATCCAGCATTGTCACTCAGCGGAGGACGTTATCTAAATAGTTGGCTCACGGAAAATGGACATACCGGATCTCAGAGATTCCATGTTGAATTTGCGTCAGCACAGGTGATTAAAAGAATCGAATACTGCAATTCACACAACGATGGCTACGAAACAAATGCCGGTGTCAAGGACTTTACAATACAGGGATCAAATAGTGCGACTGCATTTGCAAATTTGACCTATGCTGACAATACTGATTGGACTGATATCACAGCCAATATATCTGCTATGACTCAGCATACAGAAGGCTACGATGGGGCCATATGGCGTATAATCGAATTAACAAATGATGTGGCCTATAAATATTACGCAATAAAATGCGCAAATAATCATGGGAATGGCAATAACATAGGTCTCAGGAGGGTTGTATTCAAGAAATTGGTCTAAGTTGCAGAAATATTGGAAAAAAGTTTACCCCTTCTTCGGGGGTAAACACTTCAACTCAAACTCTTCTCCCAGGTCCAAAGTGTCCAGGAGTTCTTCAGCCAGCTCCTCGTCGGGTCCGGTGATGGTTAACGTGGCCTTGTATCTCCCAAGACCATTTTCATAGAGACCCTGGCACTTGACCTCGAACGTCTTTTTAGTTTCACCCGAAGAAAGAAGCTTGAGAGGCTTCGGACCAGCAACTATGGTCGTTATTTTCATTATTTGGTCCCCGTTATAGCCAGTTTCAGGGCAGTTTCGTGCAACGGGACCCAAACGCTTCCCATCTTAACAGCAGTTGGAGTTGAGACGGGATCATTCATCCACTCTGGATCAGACTTTGTCTTGGGTCTAGTAACCCGCCCACCCTTGAAATAGTGGATCTTTACGTAAGTTGTCTTTTCTTTCTTGCGCACTATGACCTTTCTCTTTCCGGCCTCACGAAGAAGGATATCAACTACCCCCCGATTTGCAGCCTTTAGAGCTGCCTGACGAGGTGCCCGGCCAGTGTACTTGCCGATTTCACTGGCATCCCAACTCAAAAGGATGAAATTTCTTTTCTCGGTCCCTTCAATCTTCTTCGTCTCGGTCTTTACTTTTTTGACAGGCTCCTTCTTAACGGGAGCCTTTTTTACCTTCTTTCCGTTCTCCTTCATCAAACCACCAACTTTATTGCAGGCCCGTTCTTGTCAACGGTTACCTCGAATATCTTTTCTCCCCAGGCATGGCTTCGAAGTCTAAAAACTTGGAACGCTGCTTTGGAACCCTGCGGGGAATCCAATGACTTTTTGGACAATAATAGTGCTCCTGGAATAAAATTGCTCTTATCCCCAAATGGCATGCGATGATCGCCTTTTTCCTGGGACGAGGACTTGCCAAACTCTGATTGTGGCTGGTTTGTGACGAAAGCTATGGACTTGTTGAGATAGGTCCACTCCTTCAATACTCCCAACCACTTGATTATGTCCAGAAGCGCGCTCCCTCTATCGTGGGCGCTCATCGCCGAGAACTTCCTCAACACTGGCATACCAACGCTGTCCACAATAATGACATCAGCCTTGATTGCTGGTATGTTCTTATCGAAGATCTCATCAATCTCCCTGAGAACCGGGGTATAATGATAATTCACACCCAGATTTCTCAGCATTTCGACATCTGAAGGCGATATATTATTTTCAGTGTCTAAATAATATACTTTTCTACCAGCCTCAGCACACTGTTTGGCCAGCGCCACCATTCCCTGCGACTTCATTGTCCCGGTCTCTCCAAAGACCTCCATGAGATCCGGCCCGAAATGAGCAATGATCTGGTCAAAGATGCTTTCCTTCACAGGGACCGACTTTGTTGGAGACGAAGCAGCAACCTTGGCCGGCGCGGTCTTGGCAACCGGGGGAGTGGGCTCTTTGACAGGCTGCCCACCAAGGATTCGTATATAACCCGTCACCTCGGACAAAATCTCTCCGTTGGCAAGAACCTCGGCATCGCCAAACTCGCCTCTCAGAACTAAATGCTCGAGGTTTTCCTCGACAACTTCAAGTCCCTGTTTACTGCCTCGGAGTTTCATTAGCTTGTATATCTCCGGGAGAACTTTGCCAGTTTTATCACACTCAGGCCGGAGATCCGGCAATTCTTCCTCTTCATCTTCGGCAGGGGCAGGAGGTTGCTCAATGGGAACGTCTGGCGGGTCGTTTGCTTCCACCTTGGCTTGCTTAGCCCTCTCTGCATCTTCGGCGGCCTTCGTGCCTCTGGGAGCCCTTCTTGGTTTCGGAGGTTCCTCCTCTCCAGTCGGCAATTCTGTCTTTTCTGTTTTCGGAGGACGCCCGGCCTTCTTCTTTGGAGGTTCTGGTTCAGCAACTGGTTCGGAGGCCTTCTTATTGGCCTCCTCAAGGGCTGTTCTGAGGTATCCAGAAAAGTGTCGCCTGATCTTCGATAGGCGCATTATCTGATCATCATTTGTCTCGTCCAGGGGTTCTACCCTTCTGAGACTCGCGGTCCCATCCTTCTCTTCGAGGACAATCTCTCCATCATCCGTAACGAATTTGGCAGAGGTATCAGTAAATTCTACTGCAATGCCAAACTCATCCGAGTACCTGGAGACTATATCGACTAATGATTCTTTCATGTTCCCTCAACCAATGCTTAAAAATGTGACTTATAAAGTTTTCGGCCATTTGACATAACTAGACCGTGGCTCAAAATACGAACATTCTATAGGATTACACAGACCACCTCTCTTGCATCTGAAAACGCCACCATCTGCAACCTGGTTGTTACAGGCTTTTACCGGGCGTTTCAGAACCTTTATATGGGGATCTATTTTCTGCGCGACAAAATCCCCAATTTCGGATCTTATCTCGCGTATGACAGTTACCGCAGCAGAATGCTTGCCGACTCTGATTCCGAGTGCAAGCACATCCTGCTCGCGATCTGTCAAGCCTTCGCATAATATTCTTGAAATGGATTGCGGAGATCCATCGCATTTTGCGAATCTCCTCATCCTATCTTCGACATCTATTCCTGCGTCCATTGGCTCAGCCATTCCGCACTCATATTACAATGATTCGACACGTTTCTGAGAGACTTTACAGCATTACCGACAATTGCGGCCATAATGCCGCGCTGGATAAAAATACCTCGCACAATACCAAGTTTGGCCTCCGGAGGCAGGTCAGACCAAGCCGTCAGAATATCAACGAACTCTCTCGACTTGCCTGTGACCTCCATATATTCTCTTTTGATCTCATCGAATTCTTGCCGTGAGATCTTCAACGATCGCATGATAGTGTTGTCCAAATTGAAGAAGTCACTGGCAAATTCCTTGAAATCCGAAAATACCTTGCCAGGAGTGACTTTTTCACCATCCACGGTAAGGATATCTGCCATCTTCAACATCTCCAAAGTAGACTGAGCATCTTCAACCATGGTCTGTTGTTCTTCCGGCGTCGTGGCGGTTCCTTTCATCAGCATTGAGATGATTGCTGATACGGTTGACGTTGATTGTTCGTTTAGCCTCAGTAAGTTTGCAATGGGCACTCCATCGTCAACCAAAGCAACTATTAATTTTTCGAAATCCATAAAAGTTCCCTCAAAAAAATAATGGTGTTAATCTATCTACCTATTCCAGCAACGATTCTGTCAATTGCAGACTTCACGGCCTCCAATTGAATGCCGTCCGCGTTTTCATACAGTTCTCTGGCCAGCTTGTCAATCTCCTCGGCGGAGAGCTTTTTGTCCGCCAGCATATCGGCAATATCCTGAATAGCACCTCCTGTTTCGTATAGAAGTTCAATCATCTCGGCATACTTCTCATCAGTCACATTAGCGGTAGCGACTTGAAGGGCGCGGTTGATGCCCCTCCCAGCGATATCTTCTATGATTCCCATGTTGATCACATGTTCAAACGTTTTCCCAGGGTAAATATCTTTCTACCCGAGATCGAAAACCTCGTCGTCGTCAAGCTTCTCAACAACGATGGCATACTCTCCCGGATAGTTGTTCTTAGCCTGTACCAACTTCTCAGCCTTTTTATACCCCATGTGAAAATTGGCTTCATCGAAGTCACCCACCTTGAAAGCTTTAAAAGGTGAGCATCGTTGACGAATTATTATTTTATCCATTATAAAAATCTCCCAGCTGCCGGGATGTCTGCCAGCGAGGAAGGAGGGTCGGCTGAATCATGACCGAAAACCTCGCCGTTAGCAGTCCCGGCAAACCTCCTCTAAGCATGCCTGTAATACGTCAAATACTTTTCGCGCGGTTGGATCTCCGAAAAGGACCAGTTGCCGGGCTGCCTCTTCTTGCAGAGCTACCAAAACAGATTCCCAACCGCATTCGTCAACAAAAGACTCCACGCTCGGACCTG
>ERZ795032.551-NODE-551-length-38894-cov-4.840495_pt1 | contig 38894 bp, 25 predicted proteins | sample MGYA00375124_ERZ795032 | MGnify/ENA primary metagenome ERZ795032 (study PRJEB30167, sample SAMN05720154) | activated sludge metagenome | isolation source: Anaerobic digester | place: China | collected 2015-12-16 ...
AAATTGACCTGGCCCGGCACGATTTCCACCGTAACTTCCTCATCGCTTTCATCCAGTAATTTGATCAGTTCGATCACCGTCTTGCGCGGCAGGATCAATTCCTGTTTTTCATAGTTGCGGTTCAATTCGGCCGAGGTGAAACTCAGACGATGGCCGTCGGTACCAACCAGGTTGAGACGGTTGGCATTGACTTCGAACAGCAGACCATTCAGATAGTAACGGATATCCTGTTGCGCCATGGCGAATTCAACCTGTTTCAGCAGGCGCTTCAATACACCTTGGCTGATTGTGACTACGCTTGGCTCTGCACCGGCAGCCTTGGTCATGACCGGGTAATCGCTGGCTGGCAAGGTCTGCAGATTAAAGCGGCTCTTGCCTGCCTTGACCTGCATGCGGCTGTCGGTTGTTGCCATGTTGATTTCGGCGTTTTCCGGCAAGGCACGGCAGATATCCAGTAGCTTCTTTGCCGAAACAGTCGTCGATAACTCACCTCCTGCATCGCTGTCGATCGACAAGGAAATCTGCATTTCCAGGTCGGTCGCGGTCAATACGATGCTGTTTTGTCTGGCTTCCAGTAAAAGATTGGAAAGTATCGGCAGTGTATGGCGTCTTTCAACTATACCGCTGACGGCAGAAAGCGGCTTCAACAGGGTATCTCTATTTATTTTGATGTTCATTGTTCAAAAACCCGTCTGTGTTAATGTCGATTCAATTAATAGAATAAGTAATACATAAAAGCTAATAACATATAGTAATGCACAGCACATATAAGTATATAATCGAAAGATATGATCAAAAAATACAAAAAACCTACAAGTAAATACTTGTAGGTTTTTTATGGCGTGCCTGGAGGGATTCGAACCCCCGGCCTACGGATTAGAAGTCCGTTGCTCTATCCAGCTGAGCCACAGGCACAAAATGGAGCGGGTGAAGGGAATCGGACCCTCGCAATCAGCTTGGAAGGCTGATGTTCTACCATTGAACTACACCCGCATATCTACTAACCTGTTGACTTTTTCTATTATACAGGTTAAGTTTTATTTTGTCAACATGTATGGGAATATTTTTTTTTTGGACTTTCATAGATTTATTAGGGAAATTTCCTGGGAACAGTCCTTTACTTATACAAGAAAAAAAGGTGCTATCTACATTAGCACCTTTAGATAAATGATTTGATATAATTATTCCCATTAAGTTTGAATCTACTTATTCAACAACAATTTCAAATTGCATTTCATAATCTGAAAATTCGGGTACTTCAAATTGATAATCATTGAAATTCTTATTCATCAATACATCGATAGCATTCTCAACATCTTTGTTTCTTAATAAAGTTACAACTTCAGTGGAGAAATCTCCAATCTCCTTAATAGTTGTAGCATTATTTACGAATACTGATGTATCGAAATTCTTATAGAAATCAATTGTATCAGCCTGTATTTCTGATAGGTTGTCAACATATTCTCTGAAAATACTGTAATTATCAGGATCTATTGTAGCTATGAAGTCTTGGCCGAATTTTCCGCCAAATTCAACAAAGTGAACAAGATCCTTGACTAATTGTGTATCTACACTGGAGAGCGCATCAACAATTAGTTCTCTTACATCACCAGCCTGGTTGGCGTAGTCCATGATTGTATTAGTGATTTCATTAATAGATTCTACGTCAATTTTACCGGCAGTTAAAGCTACATTATTCATTGTATCATCAAGAAGTCCCATATATTCATTATATAATCCTACATACTCATCAATAGTATCAGCTATATCACCGAATGTACCTGCCGGTATATAATCTGATACAAGATTAATAAGTCTTGAGTTCCTGAATATTTTATTCTGCAATGATGCAACTGTTTCCTCAATAGAATCAGTTGAAAAACTGAGGGATGCAAAAGTGCTTTCCAATTCATCCTTCATATCAAGAATCTCTTCATACATGCCATAATATTCCTCTACGGTACCTACATATTCATTAATTTTCTCTGAAGGAATAAACCAGGAAACCAGATCCTTTAGTTTCTGGTCATAAAGAATTTTATCCTTGGTTTCCTCTATAGAACCATAATATTTTACTGCTTCAAGAGGAGCAGCCCAGTCGGCAATGGCTTTCTGAGCTATATTGAATTGTTCGGAATAATCAGATAAGTCATCGACAAGTGCAAATTGTATTGCACTATTAAGAAGCTCACCATGATTCAGAACAAAATCAACAAATTCATTGACTTTTACATCTGAAAGCAGAGCTGTTGAGTCTAAAATTCTTGTTATAAAGTTACTTATGAATTCCGATTGACCAGCCTTAAAAGTGTCAATTTGATCCAAAGCCTGATTTCTGTAATCCATTGCCATTTCCTTAATTTTATCGGGTAAAAGTTCAATATAGGCTTTAACAATACCTGAACCAAATTGTACATCTTTTACCTTGAAAATGTCCGGAAGGTCAAAATCTGCATATTTTAATGAATATGAGAGGGCATCTGCAGGAATCTGATTGGTTATAAGTCCGGGGGCTTTTTTGTTTCCAAGATTAAGTTGAGAAGCTGTTATATCAATACCGTCTTCAGTAAGATTGATATCAAGCTTTGCGCTAAGTGGAACATTCAAAGAGCCATATTTCCCGTTAATGTATAATCTTTGATCTTTTGTGTTGAATAGAATTTCGTTGATTGAAAACTTATCAGGAAGTGCAATATCAAGGTTTTCAAAATTATCTTTTATTAGCGAGTTGATCAAATCCTGGTTAAGCTCAATTTCTACAGTTTTTGAGTCGGATTCATAATATGTATGTTTTGTTGCGATTTCCTTGACTAGGTCTTCAGGCTGTACATAAACAAAACTGCAATCATATGTAGAATTATGAATGCTTAGTACAGTACCAATACCTGCTGCAAGAATAACCAGGATTACTGCTGCTATTATTAAACCAATTAGCAGCCCTTTTTTAATAGCCATTAAAACACCCCCAAATCAATAAGACGACAAGTAAACTATATTTATACATAAACCACATCTGCTGCTAAGATGTGTTATCCATTATTTAACCTCCTTTCGCTAAAAATAATTTATGTAGAATTAAATAAGTGAACTTAAAGCCCACTTAATTCCTACTCCATTGTTTAGCACTATCTGTCTTTTCTATTAGTTTCAAAGTTATCTACAAAAAAATTGAAGTCATAATCCTGATGTATGTACTATACATTCTATATTATTTTATAAAGGTATTTATAAGTTTATTATGTAAATGTGATATATTCACATTAATATATTTATATTAAATTTTAATTAAAATTATTTTACAATATCATCTAAGGCCATTTTAACAGTATTTGAGCATAGTGTCAATAGAATAAATATAAAGAATGACAAGTTTATTATATGTATATGCGCTAATGTAAACAAACAATCCGTAAGCTCCGTTCAAATTTTTTGGGGACACTTTACAAAGTAAAGGAAATACCTGTTACTTGAGAGAAAAGTGCCCCCTGCCTTATATACACTTGGGAAATCTTATACTGCCATATTCCACATTCTATTTTTTGTCTTGCTCCCTTATTTGAACTCTACGAATTTTACCGCTTATTGTTTTGGGAAGTTCATCTACAAACTCAATAATTCTTGGATATTTGTATGGAGCAGTAACCTTTTTTACGTGATCTTGAAGTTCGGCTACAAGGTCATTACCTGGTTTGTAGTTTTTAGTAAGAACTACTGTAGCTTTTACCACCTGCCCCCTAATAGGATCAGGTACTGCGGTGATGGCGCATTCCAAAACTGCAGGGTGCTCAAGGAGAGCACTCTCAACTTCGAAAGGACCAATTCTGTATCCTGAACTTTTAATTACATCATCTGCACGGCCTACAAACCAGAAGTAACCGTCTTCATCTTTCCATGCAATATCTCCCGTATAATAAATGTTATCGTGCCATACTTTTAATGTCAATTTCGGGTCGCGATAATAACCGCCGAATATTCCTACAGGTATTCTCTTGTCAGTACGAACTACTATCTGACCTTCCTCACCAACATCACAGGAATTTCCTTCTTCGTCAATTAAATCAATATCATAGCCTGGAGCAGGCTTTCCCATTGAACCGGGCTTTGGTTCCATCCAAGGGAAAGTGCCTATTGCAAGAGTTAACTCAGTCTGACCGTAGCCTTCCATAAGTTTAAGGCCGGTAGCTTTTAAAAATTGATTATAAACTTCCGGATTTAAAGGTTCACCGGCTATGGAACAGTGTTTCAACTTACTTAAATCAAACTTTGTCAGATCTTCTTTAATCAAAAACCTGTAAATTGTAGGAGGAGCACAAAAAGTTGTGACACCGTACTTAACTATTACATCAAGCAAATCCTTTGGAACAAATTTTTCATAATCATAAACAAAAACAGCACTGCCGCAAATCCATTGTCCATATATTTTGCCCCATACGGCTTTTGCCCATCCCGTGTCGGCAACAGTGAGATGAAGGCCGCCATCTGAAACGTCGTGCCAGTATTTGGCGGTTACAATATGGCCAAGAGGATAAATAAAGTTATGCTGTACCATTTTGGGCATTCCTGTAGTTCCTGATGTAAAGTATAAAAGAGAAATGTCATTATTAGTAGTAGCTTCTTCTCCAACAGGCCTGGTAAAATCACTTGATGATTTGTTAATTTCTTCATGCAGGTTGAACCAACCTTTTCTATTCCCATCTGCCAGGACTTTGTGTTTAACAGTAGGAGAATCTTCAAGAGAATTTTCTATATGACCTATTACTTCGTCTTCTGCTACAGTAATAATCATCTTAATGCTTGCAGCATTGTTTCTGTATACAATATCCTTGGGTGTAAGCAAATGGGTAGCCGGTATGGCTATTGCACCAATCTTGTGAAGAGCCAGAAGACAAAACCAGAATTCATACCGCCTTTTCAATATGAGCATTACCGAGTCGCCTTTTTTTATTCCTAATGACTTAAAAAAATTCGCTGCTTTGTTGCTGTATTCTTTCAATTGACCAAAAGTGAAAAATGCCTCCTCACCACTATCATTGCACCACACTATAGCCAGTTTGTCCGGATTTCCAGAGGCTATTTCATCAACTATGTCATATGCAAAATTGAAGTTTTCCGGAACATTTATTTTAAAGTTTTCTGTAAATTCTTCATGATTGGTGAAATCATTTTGTGAAATAAAGTTTAGCTTTTTGAGCATTGAATATTACCCCCTAATTAGTCTTGAGTTCACTGTGTGATTATTGCCAGAAATTTTGCAGGTCTCCCGCCTAAAGCTTTCATTCCATGTTTTATACCGGAATCAAAAAATAAAGAATCTCCTTCTTTAAGTATAAGCGTATGGCCATCAATAGTAATTTGCATTTCCCCTTCCAGCACATAGTTAAATTCCTGACCTGGATGAGAGTTGTAACCGGCATCTCCATTATTATCCGAATTACCTGAATTATCCGAATTATCCGAATCAGGTTCTACAGTTACCAGAAAAGGTTCAATTTTTTTATTTAAAAAATTATATGCAAGGCTGTGATACTTATATGCTTTTCTTCTCTCAACACTGACGCCTTTACCTTTTCTCACAAGAGAGTATGTCTGAAGTTTGGGATTATCACCTGTAAGAATAGCAGTTAGTTCTACATTGAACCGACCAGCTATTTTATATAGAAAACTGACGGGGATATCTACTTCTCCGCTTTCATAGGCTTCATACCGTCCTTTTGGTATACCTAATTCTTCTGCCAGGGTTTCTAGTGAAATGCTATATATTTCTCTCAGTTCTTTTATTCTGACAGCAATCTGTTTTATTTGATTAGACATAATAACACCCTTTCTAAAACTATATAATATTAACTGAGCTACACTATTTTAAAATGTACAGGAAAGTATGTATTTCCTTTTTATATAATATACCACTATGCAATTCAGATGTAAATTATCTGCATAGAAATTTCCATAAGTAATTCTTATAGTTAAAAGAATATTTTACTAACTTATTTTACTATAGTATAATTATTTCATTAAAAAGGATAAATACAAGTACATTTTGAAATGACTAAATACTAAAGAAGTCGTAGAGCAATAGGTTATATATATGAAAGAAGGTGCTGATATGAAAGAATGTGCTAGTATGAAAGAATGTGCTGATATGAAAGAAGGTGCTAGTATAAAAGATATGGTAAGACGTATTTTTGTAGAAACCAAAAATGAGTATGATGTAGAATCACAGCAACTCTATGAGGAAATCACCGGGTTTCTTGGAATTGAAAATTTAAAATCTGTAAAAGTTTTTTCCAAGTATGATATTCAGGGAATTACAGACCAGCAATATTTGGAAGTCAGAAACAGAGTTTTATCAGAGCCTCCAATTAATAATGTATATGAAGAAAATACAGGCTTCGAAGAACATGTTATGCTTGAAAAAGAAATTAGAATCATTGCAATGGAATATCTCCCTGGACAGTATGACCAAAAGGCTGATATTACGTCACAATGTATTCAGATAATTATAGGTGGGCCAAGGCCAATTGTGAAAACAGCCAGAATAATCGTTCTTAAAGGAAAAATATCAGATGTTGAATTCAGCAGAATTAAAAACTATTATATTAATCCTGTTGAAAGCAAAGAGACATCTTTAGAAAAGCTATCAAAGCTTGACAGTGATATTAAAGAACCTGACGATATAAAAATTCTTGAAGGTTTTATTAATGTATCGGATTCTGAAATCGAAGAATACGGAAATAAAATAGGGTTTGCAATGCCTGGTGAAGATCTTCTGTTCTGTAGAGATTATTTTAAAAATCAGGAAAAACGCGACCCTACTATGACAGAAATTAAAGTTCTGGATACTTACTGGTCTGACCACTGCAGGCATACTACCTTTATGACAAGAATACAAGATATTGAGTTTGATAAAGGACCATACTATGAAGTTATTAACAGAGCATTCCAGGAATATCTCAAATCCAGAGAATATGTTTATTCGGACAAGCCCAAAGATATATGCCTTATGGACCTTGCAACCATAAATATGAAAGAGCAAAGGAAAAGGGGACTGCTGGAAGATCTTGAAGTGTCAGAAGAAGTAAATGCCAGCAGTATAACTGTTAGTGTTGATGTAGAGGGAATGACTGAAGAATGGCTTGTAATGTTTAAAAATGAAACCCATAACCATCCTACGGAAATTGAACCTTTCGGAGGAGCTGCAACCTGTCTTGGAGGAGGAATAAGAGACCCGCTCTCAGGAAGGGCATATGTATACCAGGCTATGAGAATTACGGGCAGCGGCGACCCAAGGACAAAAATTGAAGATACCCTGCCAGGAAAGCTTCCCCAAAGGAAAATTACTACAACTGCAGCAGCGGGATATAGTTCATATGGTAATCAGATAGGCATTTCATCAGGACATCTTTCAGAAATTTATGATGAAGGCTTTGTGGCAAAGAGAATGGAACTTGGAGCTGTAATAGGGGCAGCACCAAAGAGAAATGTTGTTAGAGAAAATCCATGTACGGGTGATGTCATTATTCTTTTAGGCGGAAGAACAGGCCGTGATGGCTGTGGTGGTGCTACAGGATCTTCGAAGGAACATACTGAGGAATCTCTGCTTACAAGTGGGGCAGAAGTCCAAAAAGGGAATCCGCTCATAGAAAGAAATATCCTTCGCATGTTTAGAAAGCCTGAAGTAAGCCGTATGATCAAAAGATGCAACGATTTTGGTGCGGGCGGGGTTTCAGTTGCCATAGGTGAACTTGCAGATGGACTGGACATAAATCTTGATAAAGTACCGGTAAAATATGCAGGGCTTAATGGGACTGAACTGGCAATATCAGAATCCCAGGAGCGTATGGCTGTTATGGTGTCTAAGGAAAATGAAGCTCGATTTATTGAAATGGCAGCTGAAGAAAATCTCGAAGCTACTACAGTTGCAGTTGTTACGGAGGAACCCAGGCTTAAAATAAGATGGAGGGGTAAAACCATTGTTGATTTAAGCAGGGAGTTTCTAAATTCCAGTGGTATAAGGAAAAACACCAATGTTAAAGTATTGAGCCCTGTTAATGAAAATAATTACTTTTTCTCTCTGCCTTATGAAATAGATAAGAGCCTCGAAGCTGGTGATATAGAAAAGGCCTGGATGAGCAATCTGAAAAGACTTAATATATGCAGCCAAAAAGGGCTGATGGAGAGATTTGATAGTACTGTAGGAGGAGATACTGTTTTAATGCCTATGGGAGGCAAATATCAGTTAAGCCCTGCAGAAGGTATGGTAGCAAGGATACCGGTGCTTGAGGGAGAAACATCCACAGCCACTGTTATGACCTATGGATATAACCCTTCAATAGGAAATTGGAGCCCTTTTCATGGTGCTTTATATTCCATAGTGGAGGCTGTTGCAAAAGTTGCTGCCATTGGAGGGGATTACAAGAAGATAAGATTAAGCCTTCAGGAATATTTTGAAAGACTGGGCAGTGATCCCGAAAAGTGGGGGAAACCTTTTGTTGCTTTACTCGGAGCATATTATGCTCAGAAAAACCTTGGACTGCCTTCTATCGGTGGAAAGGACAGTATGTCGGGTACCTTCGAGAATATACATGTTCCTCCAACAGTTGTTGCGTTTGCGGTAAATACTTTAAATATAAATAGTGTTATTTCAACTGAGTTCAAAAAGGCTGGGAGCAAGGTTATTTGTGTACCATTAAGACAAGATAAAAATAATATTCCGGATTTCGAGGGTATGGGTAAAAACTATGCCCAAATACATGAGCTTATAAAGACAGGAAAAGTTTTAGCTTCGTCAACAGTAAAAGAAGGTGGACTGGCTGCTGCTGTAAGCAAGATGTGTTTCGGCAATAAGATTGGGTTTGCTCTTTCACATGTAAAATCCCCGCAAAATCTATTTGCGCCTGATTATGGTTCTATTGTTCTGGAACTTGACAATACAGGTGATTTGACCCAGATGGAACAGAACCTCCAGGGACTTGATTATTATGAGCTTGGAACTACAATAGATGAGCAGAATATAATTATTAATAATGTTGTGATAAGCCTGGACAAGGCAATATCCAGTTGGGAATTAGTGCTTAATGATATTTTCCCTGTAAAGACTGAAAAAGTTGAAACTTGCGCACACAGTATTTATGATAGTATATCAGAAAATAAAAGCACTTCAGAACTAAAAGCCGGTAATTTTACAGGAAGAGCAAAGCTCGGGAAAACTGCCAAACCTTTAATCTTTATTCCTGTATTCCATGGAACATCTGGTGAATATGAGGCAGCACAAGCATTTGAAAAAGCAGGTGGGACAGTTGATACATTTGTATTCCGCAGTTTAACAGGAGAGCACATTAAGCAATCTATAGATATTATAGAAGAGAAAATCAATAACAGTCAGATACTAATGCTTCCAGGGGGATTAAGTGGAGATTTGCAGCTAGGAGGCTCCGGACGATATATGGCAGCTGTCCTGGGCAACCCGTATATTAAAGATGCTATCAACCGTTTGCTGAATGAGCGTCATGGTCTTATACTTGGACTAGGTATAGGTTTTCAGGCATTGTTAAAACTTGGTCTGCTTCCATATGGAGAATTCAGAGAAATGAATGAATCCAGTCCTACATTGGCGGTTAATATTAATGGGAATTTTGTCTCTCGTATGGTTTGGACAAAAGTTACATCAACTATGTCACCATGGTTTGCAAACACTAAGGCAGGAGATATACACCTTGTACCTATAGCCTGTGGAGAAGGAAGATTTGTTGCCGGAACTTCAGATATTGAATTATTAGCTAAAAATGGGCAAATCGCATCAACATATGTTACCAACTGCGGAAGTCCGGCTTGTGATACAGGCAGTAATCCAACAGGCTCCATGAATGCGATTGATGGAATAACCAGCCCTGATGGAAGAATCCTGGGTATGGTTACACATCCTGAAAGAATAGACACAAATACAGCACTGAATGTACCGGGGAATAAAGAACAGAAGATATTTGAGGCAGGTGTGAAATATTTTGGTTGGTGAGTTGTAGAACTATTAAGTTATTCTTGAAGTATTTTCTCAAAGACGAGGGATTCCTAACCTTTCCATCACGCAGGCTTTTGCAGCTTGCAATATGAACTATAACGGCCATTCCGCAGATTATTTAGAGAGAAGGTTGGCGTTTCCCCATCTGTATATCGGAAAATGTCAGAGTCAAATGAATTGTCCTACTAAGCAATAAGAGGGAGCCAGGCTTTGGTTAAACACAAAAGCCCGGCTTCTTTTTAATTTCGAAATAACATTTTTCGTACTAATTATAAGCATATTCAACCTATCCTTACAGCCAGCCTGTTGATAAAATATTAATAGCAGTTATGCAAAATATAAGCAGGCTGGATGGAAAAGACCATGACTTAGGAGGTCTTTGCTAAGGGCCAAACGGTAAAGTTATACCACTGACGAAAGTATACTTATTGAATGGGATCCTGTCATTGATGAAGATATTAATAGCAGCAATGCTTATAACGAAGTTTGTTTTTATATTGAGAAGGGATCGTCAAGCTTACTTAACCATTCTTTTAATTCAAGCTCCATTTGGAAAGCTAAATCATTTTCTGCAGCAGTTTCAAAACATAGCGGATTTAATTGATAAGGATCCGTTTCATTGTCGTAAAGTAGTCTTTTAGTTTTTTCTCCGGGAAAGTATCCTTTACTAACTACATATGTATACCTATAGGTACGTACACCCCTCCAACCTAATGTTTTTGGATCTATCCCTTTAGCACTTAGTTCTTTTAGAAAAACATCCCTACCGGGACAAGCACAAATAAAAGCAGATGTTACAGGCTGTGTTTTTTCCTTGCGGATTACCGGTGAAAGGTCAGTGCCTTCAACCGAAGCCGGAACCGGAATATTCATTAATTGCAGTAAAGTAGGCATTACATCTGCGCTGCCTAAAAGAGTTTTCTCCCTGCCTGGCAGTATCCGGGAAGGCCACCTGATAACAAAAGGAATTCCTATAGACTCTTCAAGCCATACATGTTTTGCCATTAAGCCATGTGAACCCATCATATCTCCATGATCTGAAGACAGAACAACTATAGTATCATCTTCTATACCTTGTTCTTTAAGGACTTTCAGTAATCTCCCGAAATTTTCATCAAGACCGGAAACTGCTGCATAATAATCCTTGGTGAACCTGGTCAGAGTCTCAAAACCTTCTCCAATCTTTTCATATGTATGCGTATACAAGCCTTCTGCTTTTACATTAGGTCTGAAGCTAATATCTTTATCCTTGTATAATTCTTTATATTTTTCCGGTAACATATGATAAGGACTATGGGGAGGGTTCCAGGAAATAAAAAGGGCAAAAGGATTTTTTTCATATTTTTTTGTATGATCATTTATGTACTTTATAGCTACATCTGTTTCATGCTCAGGTGACCATTGATTGATATGTATTGCTTTATTGCTGTCCTGCCAATAATGAGGTGCCATATGCTCATCATTTGCACCGTATGAATACCAAAAGTCGAAACCATGTCTCTTAGGACCGGGAGGAGTATAGGCATCCCATCCTTTTGCACCGGATTCGGGATTTTCAGAAAAATTGCGTTCAGATGAGTCAAGATGCCACTTGCCAATGTAGCCTGTAGCATAACCTTGTTTTTTCAACACATCACTAATACATATTTCATGGGTTCCAAGGGCAACATCCACGCCGGGTTTACAATTTGTAAACATACCGGTAGAAAGAGGGTAACGTCCCGTCATAAGAGATGCCCTGTGGGGAGAGCATAGGGGGAATGTACTGATAGCATTTTCAAATATGAGACTTTCATCTGCAAATTTATCCATATTTGGAGTAACAACAGGATCTTCATTCATAAAACCTACTGCCTGACGTCTCCATTGATCGGCAAAAACAAATATAAGATTTGGTCTTTTTTCGTTCATTTAAAGCTCCATTCCTGCTGCGCACGAAATGAATTCGCCCTTTCAGGAACACAACTTTTTAAGAAAAAGTTTTCATGGGCTTAAATTCATTTCAGTCGCGAGTGCAATTTATTTTTTTAAAATTCTTGTGCAAAAATATGCACATGCGCATTAGTTTTCAGAAATTTACCAATTTGTTTTAAATTAAGTCACCTTCAAATTAAATAAATAAATCATATTAAAATACAAAATTTGACCAAGAGGCATGTCTTAGCAAATCTTCGTCAATCTCAAGGCCAAATCCGGGTAATAGTTTTGGGACTGTTATTGCACTTCCGTCCATCCGAACAGTAGCTTGTGCTTTTACTGAGTTAAGAAAGCCATCTGATTCACCTGGTTTTACCAATGCTTCCACCCAATCCGCACCCAATCCAATTGCAATCTGTTGCCATGCTGTATTAGCAGGACCCAGCAAACTATCATCTCCTATCATTAATTTACCGCCAATTTCCTTAATCTTTTTTCCCAATTTAACTGCCCCATGAATGGAACCGGTACATCCCGGATGAATATTATAGATTCTTCCCATTCCGGGAAGAATAGTCTTTATAGCTGTAACGGCTAGCCTCAAGGGATAATCAGGTATCAAATCAAGACCGCCTGTCATATTCTGCAATTCAACCCATTGAGCATTGGTAAGCATGGCAGGATCTTCACAAGCATTAAGACCATTAGCATGAAGTTTTATTAATTGATTTGCTATATCATGCATTCCTTCATCAGCTAATTTTTCTCTGTAACCACAATTCACATCACCTATTATGTAGGGTTCTTCTCCCAGTACATCCCTTATAGCCCTTACAAGCTCTATATCAAGCTCAATTTTACCAAAAAGTTTTAGCTTTACATGCGTAGTTAATTTCTCATTTATTGCTTTTTTTGCCAGTTCCTTAACCTGTGTGGGATCATCATGCAAAATTACATAAACTCCAGGTACAGAGTTTTTAACTTCATCCCAATTAAGCTCTAAAAGTTTGCCAGCTGGTTCCCCGATAATATGTCCAGCAAGATCAAGTAAAGCCATATCAGCCATCTCACATCTGCGGCTTCCCCAATCTGTAAGTTTCCTTTCTATATACTGAATAGCCTCCAAGATGGAAAGCCCATTTAATTCATGGAAATATTGCCCCCATTCAGATAGGCTTATGTTTTTATTATTTACGGACATTACATTTTCACCCCAACCGCAGTAATCTCCGCTGGTAATTTCTATAAATGCGTGTTGACGGCTTTTCCATGTTCCAAAACTAAAATGTCTTTCAACATCGGAATCATATCTGAATAACTCAATCTTATCGATTTTATTTTTAGCTAAAGCTGATCCAGTCATTATGAGATCTCCCCCAATCCATACATAAATAGTGCATCTTACTTATAATTTCAGCATAAGATGCTTTGCCTGCCAAATTATCCATTTCCAGAGGATCTTTTTCAAGATCATACAATTCGGCAGAATCACGTAAATCATATACATATTTATATCTCCTGCTAATAACCGCACGCCGAATATCCCCAACGGTTGGGTTTCCTGAATACTGGCAGAATAAGTTCCTTTCTTCAGGTGCAACTCCCCGGGTAATCGGGTCTGCCAGTGAAATACCATCTAAATCACACGGAATAGACAAGCCGGTCATATCCAATATAGTAGGTAATATATCAAGATGAGAAACCGGAGTATCGATAATATGTCTATTAATGCCTGTTCTTTCGGTCAGAAAATTTGGGCTTTTAACAATAAAGGGTACATTAATAGCTTGTTCATACATCTCCATTTTTTGGTACATATTGTGCTGACCCAGATGATCCCCGTGATCTGAGGTGAAAACAATGAGCGTACTATCCATTTTGCCGTTTTTTTCAAGCTCCTGAAATATTCTACCTATTGCAGCATCAACAAGATTTAAAAGCCCTAAATGTGCTGCCCATACTTTCCTCCATTGTTCCAAGGTCAAACCTTCAGCTAGTTGTGCTGCAATACCTCTTCTTCTGTTTGCTGGTTCTCCTTTTGCAGCTATTCCGATATTACCGGGTAGTTGAAGATTATCCGGGTTAAACATGGACGCATATGGTTCAGGTACTGTTAAAGGTGGATGAGGTGCCCAGAAGTACACAAAAAGAGCAAATGGATTTTCATGTTCTTTTTGAATAAATTCAATGGCTTTCCCTGAAAAATAATTATCTTTAAAATATTTTTCAGGATGGGGCCAAATAGAAGTCATAGCATTGGAATATTTCTTTTCTACATACTTATCATCTTGAAATTCCATCACTTGTTTTTCAAAATATTCTGTTCTTCTTATATTAATATCAAGCTCTTTTACATATTCTGCATAATCATTATCATCAATCCACATATCAAAGTGCATACGGTCCTTAAGAGAAGGCTTTACTTGTATATGGTTTACACCTACATGTCCTACAGTATAACCAGCCTCTTCCAAATACTGATGAATGGTTTTGTGATTACCGGCTCTTAACCCTTTAACATCATTAAACACAACACCATTTTTTGTAGGATATTTTCCAGTTGCCAGTGCTGTTCTTGCAGGCACACACAAGGGACATGTGTTATATGCACGTGTAAACACTGCTGATTGTTCTGCCAGCCTGTTAAGGTTAGGTGAAACCTCCCCGTTATCCTGAACCATGCCTATACTGTCTCTTCTCTGATGATCGGTCATTATAAATAAAATATCAGGTTTATCCATCTTGTTATTCATAGTCTGTTTTCTACATACAAGGTGCATTTTTAAATATGAAGAGATGTTTATCAGGGACTAATATTACAGTACCTAGAGTCTCCACTTATGCCAATTGCCAATATTTTCTTCATATAAATAAAATATACCCCTGTGTATCTCCTTTTAAAGATTTAACATAGAAATTCAGTGGGGGATTATAAAGCTCCCACTGAATTTCCTAACAACGAGAATTCGATTTATTTCTTTTGGTTGTCATAATATTCTTGCCAAAGCTGCACATATCTATCAACATTTAGAGATTTGCAAGTCTTCAGATGTTCATTCCACTGGGCATCAGTGACTCCTTTTAAAATGCTGTTTGAAACAAAATTCGCTAAATATGCGTCAATCTCAACTAGTAATAAATTTTTCTCATTAGCTGTCTCAATATTTTCAAAGTTAGACTGAAGAGTTTCAGCTGGAAAATACTTTTGGTACAAATCGGTAATTGCATCAAGACGTATTTTTGTACGTGGTGCTAAAAGACGTTTATAAAGACCTTCTTCGGCAGTCATGAACCAGTTAGCCTGAGAAGCAGGTGCTACAGTATGGCGGTATTCACCCCAGCTTGCGCCTTGTGGCAGTTTATCATTATTCTGAATCCATAACCCGTTTTCATTGAACTTCCATGCTTCTCCTTCAGGACCAAAAGACCAGCGCATTTTATTTTCCCAGGAACTGTTAATATAATCATGCCACCTAATCATTGCAATAGGATTTTTGCAAGACTTGGTTACAACAAATCCTGTAATATTTCCGCCCTTTTGACCTTCCTTATTCCAGAGGACTTTGCCTGCACCTCCATCTATTGGTTCAATAGGTATATAATGGTTCATATTATCACCGGTAGCTGTATCAGCATTATAGCTTAGAAATGATCCAAGAAGCAGCTCCTTGTTTTTTCCTTTGGCTTGCAACTGCTGAAGAGCCTGACTAAATCCTTCAACATCCATCAAACCAGCTTGAACCAATGAGTTAAACCATACTAGAGCATCACGGAACTCATTTTTTATTGATGGAAAAATGACTTTTCCATTTTCTACAATTAGATGCTGGGTATTATCAAGAACTCCAAAGGTTCCAAAGAATGAATTTAATGAATACTGAGCATCTTGTTGGCAGAAAGAAAAAGGAATTTCATCATTTTTCCCATTTTTATTCATATCATTGTCTTTAAATGCTTTAAGAACCATATAAAACTCACTTGTTGTACGCGGCACTTGCATACCCAAAGCATCCAGCCATGTTTTGTTGATATAAAGCAAGGAATTTGTTACACCCCAAGCAGATTCTTCACTCGTGTTAAAAGAATAGATTTTGCCATCCGGTGTAGTTAATGCAGTTTTGATATCCGGGCGTTCGTTCCAGAGTTTCTTAATGCTGGGGGCATATTTGTATACATAGTCTCCTATGGGTACAAGTGAATCAATGTTTTGCATTAGCATCGATGTGCTGATGCCACTTACAATTGCATCCGGAAGACTTTTGGAAGCAAAAGAAAGATTCACTTTTTCATTCCAGCCTGAGGGAGCAATTTCTTGCCATGTAATAGATATATTGGTTTCCTTTTCTACTTCTTGAACAGGTAATTTTTCAGGGTAGGAATTCTTGCTGAGAGCATTTTTCCTGATCATAACTGTAAAATTTTCTTTTTCTTTCAGGATGGGTATACCCGATTTATATAGGTTCCCCTCAAGATTAGTGTCAGTATCATTGTTTTGAGGAATAGTAGCTTTTGTTTCTTGAAATTCAGTCTTTACGCAGCCTGTAAAAGCTTGAATTACCAGAATAGCTGCCAACAAAAATAAACATGTTTTCTTGAACTTCATTTTAATCTCCCCTTCTTTTATTATTTTTAATGTTTTTATTATTTTAGCTTGCTTAAAGCAATTATAATACTTTTTCATATTTCACCTTGCTTAAAGCAATTATAATGTTTTTTTTAGCCCTTAACTGATCCAATCATAACTCCCTTGATAAAATATCTTTGTAAAAAGGGATACATTATCAAAACTGGAAGTGTAGAAACAATGATAACTGCATATTTGAGAGATTCAGCTATTCTCTGTGCATCACCTATGGATTCAATATCTGTAGTGTCGCTCACAAGCATCTGGCTTGCAATAAGAATATCTCTCAAGATTAATTGCAGAGGATATAGTTTTTCGTTATTTAAATAGATAAGAGCACTAAAAAATGAATTCCAGTGACCTACTGCATAATAGAGGGTCAGTACTGATATAATTGATTTGGATAGCGGCACAACTATTTTTAAGAAAAATATGCCATTCCCACATCCATCAATAAATGCCGCTTCCTGAAGCTCTACTGACATAGTATTTTGGAAAAATGATTTTGCGATTATAATATTATATACTGAAATGGAGCCTAAAATAATCATTACAAGAGGGGTATTTATAAGGTGTAATTTATCTACAACCATGTATGTGGGAATAAGTCCTCCCCCAAAATACATAGTAAAGACGAATATACCCGTTATGGGACCTTTGCCAACAAGATCCTTGCGGGAAAGTGAGTATCCGGCGAGGATTGTTGCTGTTACACCTAAAAGAGTACCAAAAAAAGTATATATTATTGTATTATAATATCCCCGCCAAATCCGGTTATCCATAAAAACTCTTATATAACCCTCGAAGTTTAAAAGCCTGTCCTTGCCACCAATTGGATATAAGAGCATTGAACCTGTGTTAACAGCATCCGGATCACTTAAAGATGCTATAACAATGAAATAGAGGGGATAAACGGTAATAATCAATATAAGAATTAATAATAAATTTACAGCAAAATCAAATATCCCATCTGATGAGTGTTTTAATAGATTCAATTCGGCTGTTTTTCTTTTCATGTTTGCACCCCTTACCATAAACTAGTATTTGAAATACTACGGGCAAATCTATTAACCAGAACCAGTAGAGTGAAATTGATAACATTGTTGAAAAGGCCAATTGCTGTTGAATAGCTGTATTGAGCGTTAATAAGACCTACTTTGTATGTGTATGTAGATATAACCTCGGAAGCATTCAGGTTTAGATTGTTTTGCATGAGCAATGCTTTTTCAAAGCCTACATTCATAATATTACCCATACGCATAATCAACAGTATTATAGCTGTAGGAAGCAATGCAGGCACATCAATATGCCAAATTCTCTTTATTTTTGATGCTCCGTCAATTACTGCTGCTTCATGTAGCTCAGGACTTACATTTGTTAAAACAGCTATATAAATTATAGAATTCCATCCTGCATTTTGCCAAACACCTGACCAGACAAAAATGTGCTTGAAATATACCTCTTCCCCCATGAAAAAAACCGGCTTCAAATTCATGTAGGAAAGGAGTTTGTTAACAACACCATTCCCGGGAGAAAGAAAAAGTATAAGCATACCAACCATAACCACTGTAGATATAAAATGTGGAGCATAAGTTGCAGTTTGAGCAAATTTGCTTAGCTTTTTCATGGTACTGTAGTTTAATATAAGAGCTAATAAAATAGGAACTGGAAAACCTGCAACCAACTGATATAGGTTTATTGTGAGAGTATTTTTAATAAGATTCCAAAATCTATAGGAATTAAAAAAAGTAGTAAAGTGCTTAAAACCTATCCATGGGCTGTTCCATATCCCTTTAGTTGAAGAAAAATTCTTAAATGCAATCTGAATTCCGTACATTGGCCAGTAAGCAAATATAATTATGTAGATTAAAGCAGGTAAAAGAAAAATATAAAGCATATAATTACGAGATACCATTTTCCATTTGGATCTATAGAACTCATGTTTTCCATACGTTTTCATTTTCGATGGTTCATATTGCCTGGATAAAACATTCATAGTATCAACCTCCAGAAATCTTGAAGAACTTGCCTATATAAAGAATATCGATTTTTGCTGAAAAAGTAAATGTACATTATTGCCAATGCAATATACTTTTTTTGAAAAAGCTAAATAGGCATCTTTAAAGCATTATAGAGAGAAGGCTTTCTGATTGCTTAAATTTGAATTAAGCATTAACCATATTTGAAATGCACCTCATTTTGCGCTGTGAACATTGAAATTATTTGTTTTTCGTGTTAATATATTAATATGTAACCGGTATATGGTCTATATACAGCAAAAACACAGTAATATGTATAAAAATAGATAATTTGCAGAAAATGAGGAATTTATATGAAGAAGAACAGCATACTGTTTAAATATTTAATTTCTTATCTATTGGTTTTGTTTATTCCCTTGTTTATACTTAGTGCCATAATTAAGTATTATTTTATTAAAACTTACAGCGAATCTGTCTTGAAACAGAAAGCCATGCAAATACAACAAATAAAATCATCTATTGATATACAGCTAAATCAGCTTCACAATTTTGCTATTCAGTCTTCAAGTAAAAATATATTTTCAAGATATAATATAGAAAACAACCCGTCATCTTTTAATGATATTATGAAAGAAATACGTTATTTTATACATATTAACGCTAATCTGCAGGAAGTAATATTTCATTTAAAAGACAGTGATATCTATTATATGAGCTCGGGAACAAGTAAAAATGATTATATATTTACAAACATTATGAATTATGAGGAAATTAGCAAAGATAATAGTTTGGCTTTCTTTTCAAACCTGGACGCACCTATTTGGCTTAAAGCACAGACTGTATATAACAGAAGTATCAGCAATGAAAATATTATAACATATATTGTACCTTGTATTATGAATGAAAGTGTAATAATATACCAAATAACTACTTCTTTTTTCAATAGGCTTTTTGCAGAAAATGAAGATAACATAGAATCTTCGGTACTTTTATTAGGAATGGACAATAGGCTGATTTACGCATATAATACTGACAAAGATTTTTTGAATAATTTAGAAACAATTATCGCAGTTGATACCGGAGTTATGAAAGAAGTTGCTGTCGCTGGTAATGATTATTATATATATAAAACAGTTTCTGATTTGAAATCCTTTGTGTTAATGGAAATAATACCTAAATCTTTTATTGAAGAGCATGTTAACAAATTTTCCCAAATATATCATGTGGGTTTAATAGTTATTGGGCTGCTGGGGATGCTTGTTATTTATTGGCAAACCATAGCAAACTATAATCCAATAAAAAAGCTTGGTAATACAGCTCGTGCGGCTAATTTGAAAATCCCGGAGCATTTAAATGCACTCGAATCAATAGAATTTGCAATAGAAAATCTTTCTAAAAATTCCAGTAAAATTCCCGAAAGAGATGTGGAAGCTATGCGTGAATTAAAGCTTTTTCATCTTTTGAGAGGACAGTACAAAAGTGTTGATGAGTTTAACAATGATTGCAAAGGTTTAGACATGTTTGTCCTAGGCAACCGATTCCGAGTTGTGGTCCTTCTTACCGAGTTTAATAGTGAATATGCACTACCTGAGCCTCAAATATTTGATCAACTTCGGGATATGATGCGAATTGACTATGAGGTATTCATGCTTGAATATCTTGAGCAATTCAGTTATATATTTATATTATCAAGGGAGGAACATAGCAGCATAGAACATAGTGATGGAGAATACAGCAAAAATGAACTCGAAAAGAGGCTTCGATTTTTGCAGATGCACTACAAAGAAATTACGGGGAGCAGCCTTACTATAGGTATCGGTTATGAATATAATAATACCGGTGATATTCTTCTTTCCTACAATGAGGCTAAAAATGCTGTAAATTATAAACTTGTACGAGGTGCCGACAGCATTATTTTTCACAATGATATACATAGAAACATCAGTCCCATTCATTATGCCTATCCTAAAGCTGAACTTGATTCTTTGTACTATGCAATAATCAATGGAAATACTACTAAAATCGAGTTTATAACTGAAATACTCATAAGCCTTCTTCGCAAAGAATATCATAGCCTTTTTCTCGCCAAATGTTTATGCTATGATGTTATAAATACAGCACTTAGGGCAGTTCATGACATAAATCTTTCTATCTCATTTTTTGATAAGTATAATAAAAGCGAATTTACTTCCATTGATGAATTCATACAAGTTGTAGAGATGATATGCAGTGAAATTATTGAGTGCATGGATGGAAACAAAAAGAAATATGCTTCACTTGATATAAATGCGGTTACCGCTTATATTAATGAAAATTACTCTGATCCTAATTTCTGTGTCAGCAGTTTAGCAGATCACTTTAACATGTCAATATCAAACTTTAGCCACCAGTTCAAAAGCTATATGAGTCAGAATATATCTGCATACATAAATAACATACGCATAAAAACGGCAAAAACCTTGCTTGCATCAACTGAGCTGTCTGTAAGTGATATTGCTTTACAAGTTGGCTATATCCATTCATCAAGCTTTGTTCGGAAATTCAAACAAGCTGTAGGCATAACACCTGGTGAATTCAGGATGGGAAGCAACATAAGTTTATCTATTGATAAATGAGAGGAGTATGCCGGCAGCTTAATATTTTAATTCACTTATTTCTTCTTTATCTGCCGTCCTTCATGGTCAATATAATAGTTTTCCCTCATGATTAGTTCTGACACCGGCAAAAAGCTGTATCCATTCTTTTTAAGGTCTGTAATGATTGTTGGCAAAAGTTTGGCAGTATGAGGTGTATCGTTATGAAATAAAATTATTGACCCTGGTTGAATTCGTTTTGTTATGCGGTTCATAATCTCTTCCTTGCTAATACCGGGCTTCCAGTCTAAGCTATCATGTATGCATATGAAAGTAAACCGAGAATATGTCAATAATATTAGATTTACCAATCAATATTAATTTCCTTATCTTTAATGTAAGCTAAACTTTATCTATAAAGAAGCCTCCTATCTGCTTCTTTATAGATAAAGCTTAGTTTTGCCAATTTTTAACTTTTTATAATACTTCCTTTACAGGCTGAGTCTTACGATTTTCAATAGTAAGTTTTTTATTTTTCCCTAATAATATGTTTTTATTATCTTATAATTGCCAAGTATTAAATTTGCTTAACACTGTGAAATTATATCAATTTTATCTTTCAAAACCATATTTCTATAACTTCTACCATCCATCGTATCTATTACATTTCTTGCCTAGTACTCACATTATTGAAGCATTTCCTTTCTTATTTTATCTATATCACCTTTGGTTAACCCTGTAAGTTTAATTATATCTTCTACTTTCATCCCTTTTACTATTGCATTTTTAGTAATCCTTATAACTCCTTCTTTTATACCTTCTTGTCTGCCTTCTTGTCTTAATTGTTCGGCTATTGTCATTACCAATTCACTCCCTTCTATTGATATTTGACTAGCTATTCGTACCATTTCATCTTTATCAATATCATTTCTTACACTTAATATATATCTTAAGCATGATTCAATATAATGTATTACCCGATCCTTTTCTAACATTTCGTCTAAGAGTTTGAATCCTTCTTCTAATATATCTATGATTTTATTTTTATCTGCATATCTTACATCCCTCATTATTTTTAGTATTACCCTAGTTATGGACTCTAATTTTATATCTTCATCTTATGTCCATGTTATAACCCCCTATTTTTCAAGAAAAGCTGTATTTCTGATAAAATGAAAAAACTCTATTCTCTTTTCTTGATAATTTAAATTAATCATCTTTATCATCCCTTAATAATACTTTTCATAAATTTATTATACTTATTAAAGAGTTCTTCACAACTATTATATCAAACATATGTGTCTCAAAAAGCGGAAAATAAGCTTGTATTAATTGAGCACAAGCCTATTTTCTGCTTCAATTGCGTTTAAAAATCAGGCTTATTCGACAACCACATCTTTCTCACTTTCAGTAATTACAGACTTATCAAACTTATATGATTTTATTTTTAAAATGTTGTTACTGACTTTCATCTCATATGGCTGTTCCTCAAAATTAAACTCCTTAACTTTTTTACCGCTATCACTCAGGTCGTATACTTCCCATTTTGTTATGTCATCTACATTGCTAACAATCAAATATTCTGAATCCCAGAATATTCTCCATGTACAATTAAGGTCCGTAAGCTTAATATTCTTTTGTAAATCCAAAAGCTGTATTCCTGATTTAGTTTGTTTATTCTTATTAAAAGAATCAGCTATAGAAACAACAATGTGTTTTCTATCCGGAGATATATTAGGACTCCTAGCCTCATTCATAAAAATCTGTGAACTATTTGTTTTCATATCATATACTTTGATTACCGGAGTATCATTTTGTGCATAATCATAGTATAATTTTCCGTCGTCACCCCATCCTAGGTAAACTATTTCAGCATAATTAAATGGAGGATAAGCAAAGGTGTCTATTACCTTGAATTCACCATCCGGCATATCCTTAATAGCTATACATATATCAGAAGAACCAGAATGACTCTTTGCAATAACCGCAAGGCTGTTTTCATAAACATCATAATCAAAAACAGTTCTCATATCTGTTCCTTCAACTAACCGGATAATCTTATTTTCTTTGCTGCTGTAAATATTCATTTTGCCTAAAATTACATCACCATTATCCAACCTATAAAATATAGATCTTTTCTCCACCCAAGGTTTATATAAAAATGTGCCGATTTCTTTATTATCATAAACGCTTTTTACATTAAAAATTAAGCTTCCATCATCAAAAATCTCAGAAGAATTTGTTATTTCAATTTTATCTGCATTTTTCACATCAGGTATTAAAACTTCTGTTTTCTTTAAACTATCCGGATTATTCCTAATATATATAACATCTTTCATGCCTATGCCATATTCGGAGTCTACCCATGCATAGCCTGCAAAAGCTATACATAATACGCAAATAATGATTGAAAATATAATTATCTTTTTTTTCATACTAATCCCTCCCTAATATTTATGGTAGTGTCGTATCACTTACTGTACTATCAGTATTATTACTTACTGTGACACCTTTTGTTATTGCTCCATTGTTAAAATTCAATGTTATATTACCTGTATTAATTCTTGCAATATAATAATTGATCCCATACACAACTTCGTCAGGAAACGGAGCGCCATCTTCCATCACATAATATGAATAAGATGCTCCATAATTTATATCAGTTCCTTTTGTAGCTCCAGATATTCTTGTATATCGTGCATATGCACCAGATGAAGTTAAAACTTTTCCACGCAACGCACCATACCCATCAGAGGCACTTCTTTCAAGCAATATTTCCGGATTTCTCTGCTTATACCAATTATCCTCACCCATCCGTATCTCAAAATGCAGATGCGGTCCTGTTGCATTTCCTGTGTCACCGGTTCCTCATATGCAACTGTGTTGGCTTTTGCGCGTGTGATTAAAACGACATCATGGGCACCCAGTTCTTGGTTTGTTTGATCAACAGCATGAAAAGCATCTCCACTTGTAAAGAAGGCATCTAACAGGACTATAGCTTTGTGCCCTTTTTCCTTTACAAAACGACCAGCCATTTGGATCATTTTCATAATGCTGTTGTTTTCATCCTTCAGTTTCTTCAAAGCCTCCTGAGTAACCCTGGTATCACTCTTTAAGCAGGTGATTTCATCAATCCTATCCTGTAGTTCAATGTCCATTGGGATGCATTGATTCGTTTTTCCCTCCGCAAGGATCCCCAGCATACCATGCTGGTGCCCGAATATATACTCTGCTTTCCCTGCGTTTTCTGAATCTTGATGAAGCTTCTTTACTCCAGGCATATGTCTTGCTTCCTTGGATACTTTGATATGGTCACCAATCAGCATCATATAACCATCCATCATGACCGGCTGAATATGTCCAAGTACCATGCTTTGCCATTTGCTTTTAACTTGTTCCAAATCATATGCTTTTGACCGGAAAAAGTGTAGCATCGTCTCATAGCACCCTGGATCAAGGCCTAGACACCCAATAATCGTTGTAATACCTTTCATCTCTATTCTCAACATCATACCTACCACAATAATCACAAACCAGTTAAATGTTTCCTCCCTCTTAAAACATATGCGAAATTGCTGTAGAATTCCATCTATAAGCTTGAGCATTGACGTTGACCCCCCGGTTTTTTATTACTTCACAATTTTAATTTACCATGGGTGTTCCCGTAATCTCAAGCTTATTACATATGCAAGTTCTGGTAAGAACTTTTAACTCTCAAGAAATTTTCTGCATTCAGGTATTTCCAAGAAGCATTTAAGCATGCTGAAGTTAAGAGTCTTACCAAAACGCCTTGGCCTTGTGAAGAGTATAACCTTGCTCAGATTATTCATTATTTCCCTTATAAGTAGGGACTTATCCACAAAGTATCCATTCTTTGTTATAAGCTCTTTAAAGTTATCTATTCCGATAGGCATCTTTTTTAATAAATTTTGCATAAACACATTCCTCCAGCTTCACTTGTTTTCTTTTAGCTGCATTTGATACATCTGAGCCTCATTTAAATCTTCTGATGGCTTTATTTAGTACCATTTCATCTGTTACTAATATTATTATACCATTCATATAGCTTTTATAAAGGGATTTCAGACTGATTTCCCAATAAAATTGTTACTCCCATGAATTAAGCAATGATGTATATACTGATAGAAAAATTAGAAGACAGTTATCCTGTATTATTGCTAAATCAAGATAACTGTCGCCATAATTTATCTCTTATACTCTCTTTATACTATTATTCTCAAAAAGTTAACAAAAAACAAACTTTCATATACAAATCCATGTAGTGCAAGCGTTACATGGCACTTTTCGAGAATATATTGTATCTTAATTCATCGCAGCGCACACTTATTTGTTTGTGGCTATACGCTGCGGTATAATATATGCCTATATAACGAGGCAATGAAGATTTCCCCCACATCTATAGGTGGCGGGTACCTATTTGCATTTCAAGCGGCGAGCATATCTCCCGCCTTGTTGAAACGTGCTGAGGTAAGAAAATTTTTCTACTGATGCGTTATAAGCACCTACTTCTTTCTCTTCTGTACCCCTTCATGGTCAATATAATAGTTTTCCCTCATTATCAGTTCCGACACCGGCAAAAAGCTGTATCCATTCTTTTTAAGGTCTGTAATGATTGTTGGCAAAAGTTTGGCAGTATGAGGTGTATCGTTATGAAATAAAATTATTGACCCTGGTTGAATTCGTTTTGTTATGCGGTTCATAATCTCTTCCTTGCTAATACCGGGCTTCCAGTCTAAGCTATCTACATTCCATTGTATTGTATAGCAGCCCGCTTTCCCTGCAGTTTTCACTACCAAATCATTATAATCACCGTAAGGAGGTCTGAAAAGTTCAACTTTTTTGCCGCTGATTTCTTCAAGCTTATTATTGCATTGAACAATTTCCTTATATATTCTTTCTTCATCCAAGACACCCATTCTAAGGTGTGTATGAGAATGATTAGCAACATCATGACCTTTCTCGGCAATTAATTTTACCATCTGAGGAAATTTTTGTGCCCATTCACCAACTATAAAAAAAGTAGCTTTAATATTTTCTCTTTCAAGAGTATTAAGAATATCAGGTATATCATCTGACCCCCAGGCACAATCAAATGTTATGGATGCTTTTTTCTCAGTATAATCAACAGAATAAATTGGAATGCTCCTAACTGAGGCAAAAACCTCCACAGCTTTCATTCCTGTAATGCCTAATAGTGATAAAACTGTGGTAAATGCAACTAGTATTGCAAAATAGGAAATTATGCTGTTCAATTTTATTATATAAATTCTTGTTTTCATCCTATACCAAACTCCATTCTCTTGATATTAATCACATTAATTAATATTTAATAAATAAATATTATATGCATATTTATATAATAATTAGAATCTATTTTGTGGTGAGAAATGTCCCTGTTACAAATATATAAACATACATACAACTTATTACAAGATCGGAAATATAATAATGAATAAATGCACCTTATTGTATGTATTGTATAACTCCTGTAAATTGGTTATAATCTAACAAGTAGCAACTAGCATTTATAGGAGAATTGGCATGGTAGAAACAGAAAACAGTGAATTTTTACTAAATGAAGAAATAATAAGGCGTGAAGCTGCAGTTCAGCCTATATTTGATTTAGGACGAAAACTTTATTTTGAAAATTCCATACTATATCTGGATGTGAATCTGGAAGAACGAAGCTTAATTGGATGTATCAAGGATGGTAACAGCTTATATACTTCTGAGATTCAGTTTGATAAAGAAGGCAATTTACAAAGATATGGTTGTACATGTGATATATTCAAGAATTATTTAGTTGCATGTCCTCATATTGTGGCAATGATGCAGGCTATTTACGGAAATTTAAAGATTATAGCTTATTTAACTTCTGAACGAAATACTGCAAAAGCTTTAAATATGAAAGTACCACTGAATCCGGTTATTGTATTAAACAAGGTCAGTTTTCAAGATAAACCTGCACAGCGTCCTGAAACTGTTGAGCTTTCTAAGAGACTGCCGAATAGCCCCAAAAAAACTGTGGAGCTTTTTAAAACATTAAAAGACAAATATCAGATACAAACCGACTATCAGAAAAATACAAAGCATACAGACAATATCGAAGAATTGAAACAGGGTAAAACTTTAAAGCAGGCGCTAAAACAGGTTCTAAAGAAAAGTGAGGCAAAACCCGTTTTTAGTCTTGATAGCAACGCTAAAGAGTTTTTTCAGGCTTTCAATAATTTTGTATCAGTTAAGCCGGTCGGAAAAAATAAGAGTACAAAAAAGGTTAAATTAATACCGACTTACTATATAAATAATAGTTATGGAGGGACAACCCACTGGCTGGAATTTACTACAGGAATCAATAAAACATATATTGTAAAAAATATTGTACAATACATTAACTGTATAGCCTTCAGAAAGCCATGTAAATTCGGCAAGTCATTCAATTATGATCCGGAGACAATGGAGTTTGAAGAGGGGGCCTCAAAAAAGATGGCTGAATTACTGACTGAAATTTGTATAGATAACAAACACTTGAATTCTTCGGATTACATTTACTATGGTACATCATACCAGAGTAGGAGGATTGTTTTATCAAATTCAAGGCTGTTGGAATTTCTCGAAATTATGAAAGAGCATAACCAGTCTTTCAGATTAGTCATTGATGAACTTGCCTTGGATAATATGGAGATAAAAACAGAGACTCCAGAAATAAAAATGAAGCTGGATAGGATTAATGGAGGCTTCAAACTCTCTTTTGACATATTAAGTGATAAGATATTTATGCTGGACTATGAGGGTAGGTTTATTTTTTATGAAAACAGCATATACAAATTAACTCCTGAAAATGCTATAATCATGTCTCCGATAATTAATTATGTTAATGCCAGCAGGCGGCCGGAAGTGCTTATTCCCGATAATGAGATCTCGAATTTTTATTCCAACATAGCACCGCATGTGGAAAATATTGGTGAAATTAAAATACATAAGGATATTAAAACGGAATTTATAAGAGAGGAGCTGTCAGCAAGTATATATTTTGACAGGATAAAACACAAAGGAAAGGATGGAATAAGTGCCCGACTGGAGTATGCATATGGTGATATAACTATTAATCCACTAATGCTGCAAAATGAACTTTACCTTGATGATAAGATTATCATAAGAAATAAACATCAAGAGAACCAAATAGAAAACTTGTTGATAAATGCAGGATTTAGCGAATCTAGGGATGTTTACTGTCTGATGGACGAAGAGCTGATGTTAGATTTTATTACTAACGAGCTGCCAGTTTTGAAAGATATGGCAGAGATTTACTACTCCGAATCATTCAAAACAATCAAATTAAGCAGTAATATAAATTTCGGCGCTGGAGTTAGATTAAGTACGGATGGTCAGTGGCTGGAATTTACTATTAAACATGACGGGATAGATAGTGAGGAACTAATGGAGCTGTTATCTTCATATAGACTGAAGAAAAGGTACTATAAGTTAAATAATGGTTCTTTCGTTATACTAAATGATCACCAAATAAATACTATAGCTGACGTAATAGCAAAACTTGAGTTAACTAATAAAGATATTAGCAAAGAAATCATACAACTGCCCCGTTACAGAGCCATGTACCTGGATAGTCTTGCAGGAGAAACAGAGGATTTTCATATAGAAAGGAGCAGTCAGTTTAAAAATCTGGTTCAGAATATAAAGGAGCCAGGTGATATGGAATTTGAAGTACCTGCAAGCTTGAAAGGTATTTTAAGAGATTATCAGAAAACAGGATTTAAATGGCTGAAGGTCCTTTCAGAATATGGATTTGGTGGAATATTGGCTGATGATATGGGTTTGGGAAAGACCTTGCAGGTTATTACATTTCTTCTTTACCAGAAACAAGAATCATCAGAAAAGCCTTCTATAGTAATTGCTCCGACCTCCCTTGTTTACAACTGGGAGGAAGAGGTTAAAAAGTTTACAAAAGACCTGAGGGTTGCTGTAATTTCAGGAACGGTAAATGAAAGACAGCAGCAGTTGATTGAAATAAAAGATGCGGATCTGGTTGTGACATCATATGCATTGATAAAGAGAGATATTGAATTGTATGAGAATATTGAGTTTTCACACTGCTTTTTAGATGAGGCTCAGTATATTAAGAACCCTGGAACATTAAACGCGCAAACAGTGAAAAGACTTAAGGCAAGGAATTATTTTGCTTTAACCGGAACTCCCATTGAAAACTCTCTAACAGAACTCTGGTCTATTTTTGACTTTTTAATGCCAGGATATTTGTTTTCTCATAATAAATTTAACCAGATTTATGAAACTCCAATAGTAAAAAAGAACGATAGTGAAGCATTGAAAGGATTGGCTAGGCATATAAGCCCATTTATTTTGAGAAGAATGAAGAAAGATGTTTTGAAAGAATTGCCGGAGAAAACTGAAATCCGTGTATCCTGCACTATGGAGGAAAACCAGAAAAAGGCCTATATGGCTTACCTGCTAAAAGCAAAGAATATTTTTGAAGCAGAAGTAAATGAAAATGGATTTGAAAAGAGCCAGATAAAGATATTGGCATTATTGACCAGATTGAGGCAAATTTGCTGTCATCCTTCATTATTTATCGAAAACTATAATGGAGGCAGCGGAAAGGTAGAATTGTTTTTTGATCTGATTAACGGTGCTATAGAGGGAGGACACAGAATACTTGTGTTTTCACAGTTTACCAGCATGCTTGCAATAATTAAACAAGAACTGGATGCTCAAAAGGAAGGGTACTTTTATCTTGATGGGAATACGGACCCACAGTTGAGGATTAAGATGGTAAGTGCATTTAATAAAGGAGAGAACAACCTTTTTTTACTATCACTAAAAGCAGGAGGGACAGGCCTGAATTTGACAGGAGCTGATACTGTAATTCACCTGGACCCATGGTGGAATCCTGCAGTAGAAGATCAGGCTACTGACAGGGCATACAGAATTGGTCAAAAAAACGCTGTTTCTGTTTATAAACTGGTAACAAAAGGCACAATTGAAGAAAAAATATATGGATTACAGGAAAGAAAAAAGGAATTAATTAATTCAATAATAAAACCAGGTGAAAACTTTCTGACAAAAATGAGTTTTGAAGAAGTTAAAAGTCTCTTTGAAACTGAATGAAAATATTCGTTTTTTATCCTATGATACATAAAATCATTAAAAAATGCACATTATATAAATTGCGCAAACAAAACCGGGTTTGATGTCCAAAGAAATACGAGAAACGGGGTTTTTTGATGATTATAGCTGGATTGGCCGGTTATGGCAGCTACCAGGTTCAGACAGCAGATCTGATCTATACTATTTTAAACTCTTATGACAAAAAGACCAGCTTTTTGGATTGTAAAAGCTTAGAAGAATTTAGTACATCAAAATTAAAAGCATATATCAATGAAATTGGGAAAAACGGTACTGATTATTTAATACTTAAAATTGATCTTTCTGATTTTGATCCTGAATTATTTGAATATCTTCAGGAATACCTTCAGTTTGATATAATTTTGTATAATAATGAAACAGATAAATTCCTAGACTTTGATGCATCTGCTTATATGGAGAGTATTGAGAAGTTAATGCCATTTCTTTCTGAAAAAGGTATTGTAATAATTAATGAGGATTTTAAAGAAGCTTGGTTACCGGTAGATAATTTTGAATATCAAATTGTTACTTACGGCTTCAATTTAAAAGCAGGGGTAACAACTTCAAGTATATCAGATACTTTGTTTGGCAGTGAACTTATGTTTTATCAGCAGCAAACAATAAGAACGATTAATGGAAAAATAATTACTCCTCAGGAATACAGAGTATATATTGAAAAAAAAATAATGGACATATATATAATTCTTGGCGCTGTAACTTTTGCAATAGTCAGTGGCGTTGATCCAAGTCGTAATTTATCTATTATTATGCCTTATGAGGCTATGAATGTAAATATTGCATCAAACAATGAGTGCTAATGCTTCTTCTAATAATTTCTTCAAGAATAAAATATGCACCCACATCCAGGTTTTTAATTGAATATGTTAATATTCTGTAATATAATGTAACATAAAGTCATGGAGTATGTTATTAGAAGTACATTTTTAGAAGTATATTATCAATAGAAAAAATAAAAATACTTCTAAATTTATCTCTCTATGAATAGTATTAAATTAGATTAATTTTGCAGATATACATGAGAGAAAGAGAGAGGAGTGGGGGTCGGATGGTTGGTAACCTCATTGAAAATAACATAGTAACAGTTTCGGGTAAAGTGGTTTCGGAAATGGAGTACAGCCATGAAATATATGGAGAAGGATTTTACACTTTTATCCTTGAAGTTCCGCGGCTTAGTGATAGCAGTGATAAAATACCGGTAACTATATCAGAACGGTTAATAAGCAAGCAGGAACTTAAAGAAGGGTGTATGGTAGAAATAGAAGGACAATTCAGATCCTACAACAACTATGCCAGGGAGGGCAACAAACTGTTGCTAACTATATTTGCCAGGGAAATTAATTTTTTGGAAGACGACGGCAAGATTAAAAACCCAAATCAGGTTTATTTAAATGGATACATATGTAAAAAGCCTATATATAGAATGACACCTTTTGGCAGGGAAATTACTGATGTTTTATTAGCAGTCAACAGACCCTACAACAAATCCGATTATATACCATGTATTGCATGGGGTAGAAATGCAAGATATTCAGAAAGCCTTTCTGTAGGAGATAATATTAAGATTTGGGGGAGAATTCAAAGCCGTGAGTATCAGAAAAAGTATGATTCGGGAGAAATCATAACAAGAACGGCTTATGAAATTTCAATATCAAAAATGGAAGTATGCAATAAGGAACAAACTGATTACCAGGAGCTTCCATACACGGAAAATGAGGAAACCGATGATCATACATGATGGCAGCTGTAATTAAATTTTTGCAGATACACTTGGCTGGAATACCGTAAAAAGATATTTTATTTGCCAAATAGAAATATGGCTGATAAAGTATCTTTTTATTTTGTTTAATATGTACACCACTAATAAAGTAATAAAGTTTCATGCTTGAAATAACATTCAAAATATATTATTATATAAGTAACAGGGAGGGGTGGTGTGTATGAATGATTAAAGTTATTTATGGAGAAAAGGGTACGGGAAAAACAAGAATTCTCGTTGAAAGTTCCAATGTAATGGCAGAAAGAAATTATGGACATGTAGTATTTATAGAAGATAGCAACCAGTCTATGTATAAACTTATACATAAGGTAAGATTTATAAATATATCGGAGTTTCCGATATATGGCGAGGATGGATTTATTGGCTTTATTTGTGGAATTATATCTCAGAATTATGATACAAAAGGTATTTTTATTGATGGCTTGACCTATATATTAAAAAAAGATGTTAACGATTTGGAACCATTTTTTTCAAAGTTGAAAGTAATCGCCTCTAAATTTAATGTTGAGTTTATATTAAGTGTAAATGGCAATGCGGAAAATATACCCGGCTTTTTGAAAGAATATATTTTATAGTATATAGTATAATGGATAGAGGTTTTTATTTATATTTAAAAAACATGCATAAAGATAAGGCTTTATGCATGTTTTTTTGAAAGAAATGAATTTTGAAAGATTGAATTTGGAAGGACTGAAAATGGATAATATTGCTTCAGTTATTATAAGTAACAGTACAAGAGAATTTGATAAGGAATACCATTACCTGATTCCTGACAATATGAAAGGGATAATTAAATCGGGTATGAGAGTTATAGTACCTTTTGGAAAGGCAAATACTCTGAGGGAGGCATTTGTTTTTAGAACTTTTGAAAGTAATGAAGCAATGGGGCTTACCGGACTTAAGTACATAAAAAAATTGATAGATAAAACTCCTGCTCTTGGGGAGAACATGATTAACATGGCCATATGGATGAAAGAACGTTATATATGTACATACTATGATGCAATAAAATGTATGCTTCCATCTGGTACAAAGGTAAAAACCTACAAGATAGTAAAGCTTGAAGGCTCCAGTAATACTGATGAAATACAGGTAAATAATAATAAAATATTAACAGATGAAAATATATATAAAAATATAGATAAAAATGAAGAATTAATAATTAAAACTCTTGCTCAAAGTGGTAACCAATGTGAAATGGAAGAGTTAAAAGGCATAATTAATATTAAAAACATTTCTAGATATATAAAAAAGCTTAGTGATAAAGGCCTGATATGCATACAAGAGGGATATACTGCGAGGGTAAGGGAGAAATTCGTAAAAGCTGCATATGCTGCCATTCCTGCTGAAGAGATAGCTGAAATAATTGATAGCAACAGAATTAAAAGAATTCAGCAGATAAAAGTACTTGAAATACTAATGGAAAACGAATATGTGGCAGTACAGGATATTGTAAGATTTGCAGGGGTATCCCAGGGGGTCCTTGATACTCTCAAAAAGTATGGATACATAGATTTTAGGGAAATTGAAATCAAAAGGGATCCCTTTGCAAATAGGGAGTATAAAAGAACAGAACCTTTAAAACCTACCCTTGAGCAGGAAGCAGCATTAAAAATACTTAAAGAACAAAAGGACAGGCAGTTGTTTGCTGAGGATCTCCTTTATGGTGTTACAGGCAGTGGGAAAACTGAAGTATATTTGCAGCTGATACAATATGCACTGGATAAAGGAGAGGAAGCCATAGTTCTTGTACCTGAAATATCATTAACTCCCCAGATGGTAGAAAGGTTTAAAGGCAGATTTGGAAATCAGGTGGCTGTTCTTCACAGCCGGCTCTCCCTGGGTGAAAGGTATGACCAGTGGAGACTTATAAAGGATGGAAAAATAAAAGTTGTAATTGGTGCCAGATCTGCGATTTTTGCGCCCCTTGCAAATATTGGATTAATTATTATTGATGAAGAGCATGAAGCAAGTTACAAATCGGAAATAACTCCCAAATACCATGCGGCTGATATAGCCAGATATATATGCAAACATCGGAATGCGGTTTTATTATTAGGTTCTGCAACACCATCAGTGGAAACCTATTATAAAGCTGTAAATGGTGAAATAGGACTTATCAATATGGAAGAAAGAGCTAACAATATGACAATGCCTCATGTTGAGATTATTGATATGAGAGAGGAGCTAAACCAGGGAAACCGTTCAGTTTTCAGTAGAAAACTAGCTGTAGAAATTGATAAGAATATTGCCGGCGCAGAGCAAACCATTATTCTTCTTAACAGAAGAGGATATTCCCCCTTTGTACTTTGCAGAAGCTGCGGTTATGTGGCAAAATGCATCAATTGCAGTATTACCATGACTTACCATGCTGTAGGAGAAAGATTAACCTGTCATTATTGCGGGTACACTATTAAAGTACCGGAAAAATGTCCTAAATGCGGGAGCGGCTATATTAGACATTTCGGTACCGGAACACAGAAGCTTGAAGAAGAAACTAAAAAACAATTCCCAGGTGCTTCTGTAATAAGAATGGATATGGATACAACAGGATATAAGAATTCACATGAAGAGATACTTGGAAAATTCAGAGATAAAAATATTAATATTATGGTTGGAACCCAGATGGTGGCCAAGGGACACGATTTTCCCAATGTAACTCTAGTAGGTGTGCTGGCAGCAGACAGTATATTGAACATTGGAGACTACAGGGCATCTGAGAGAACATTCCAGCTGCTGACCCAGGTGGCAGGAAGAGCGGGCAGGGGGGAACTGCCCGGAAGGGTTGTAATACAAGCGTATAATACAGATGATTTTAGCATACTTGCTGCTTCCAGACATGATTTTATTTCGTTTTATAGTAAGGAAATTAAAATACGCAGGGAAATGAGTTATCCTCCATTTACAAATATAGCTACAGCTGTTTTAAGTGGAAGGTATGACAAAAATGTATTTGAATGCTCAAAGAGATTTGAGGACATATTAAACAGCTTATTTATATATTATGAAATTCATAAGGATAGTTATGAAATTCTAGGATCTATGAGGCCCCCAATAGGAAAAATAAAAAACAAGTTCAGATGGAGAATAGTTATAAAGAGCACGGATATTAATACTTTGGTTCGAGTTTTAAGCGGGGCTTCTGATGAATATTATAAATTAAAGTATAAAGAAAAGGCTCAGTTAAGTATAGATATAAATCCTGTTAGTATGTTATAATAAATACGATCAAGGGAGTAAAACCGAGGCGGTTTTATCCTTATGTATTTATTGAAACGGTGTGAAGCAATCCGATTGGCGGATTGCACCTATGTTATAAATAAAGGGGATTCAGTTGGAGGATGAATATGGCTATTAGGAAAATTAGAAAAGATGGGGATGAAGTCCTGAGGAAAAAGTCAAAAAAAGTAGAGGTCATTAATGATAAAATTATATCCTTACTTAAAGATATGGCTGAAACCATGTATGAAAGTGATGGAGTAGGACTGGCTGCACCTCAGGTTGGAATTTTAAAAAGGGTTGTTGTAATAGATGTTAATGATGATAGAGGCCTTATAGAATTAATAAACCCGGAAATCATATTTAGTGAGGGCGAGCAGAATGAATCAGAGGGATGCCTGAGCGTACCGGGTGTATATGGACAGGTGAAACGTCCTGCCAGGGTTATTGTTGAAGCATTAAATTCAAAGGGCGAAAAAATAACCGTTGAGGGTTCAAAGCTGCTTGCAGTAGCTTTGTGTCACGAAATAGACCATCTTGACGGGATGCTTTTTACAGATAAAGTAATTAATTACACCCATAAATAGTTAACTTTAATATAGATCGGAGTGAAGAATTGTTGAAAATTGTTTTCATGGGGACTCCTGAATTTGCTCTTCCCAGCCTTGATATGCTTGTGAGGGAAGGCCATGAAATAGCTGCTGTTGTAACACAACCGGACAAACCAAAAGGCCGGGGCCAAAAACTCTGTTGTCCCCCTGTAAAAGAATATGCAGATAAAAATGGAATAATTGTTTTGCAGCCTTATAAGGTTAAAACACCTGATTTCATATACTCTATAAAAGCATTGGAGCCTGATTTGCTTGTTACTGCAGCATATGGTAAAATTTTACCACTTGAAATCCTCAATATACCAAAATATGGATGCATTAATGTTCATGCATCTCTTTTACCTGAATATAGGGGAGCGGCACCTATTAATTGGGCAATAATAAATGGAGAGCTAAAGACAGGTGTAACCACGATGCTTACAGATATAGGAATGGATACAGGTGATATTTTGTTAAAAAAGGAAATGAACATACCTGATGATATGATTGCAGGAGAATTGCATGATAAATTGGCAGTTTTTGGTGCTGAATGCCTTAAAGAAACACTTGCAAAACTTAAAGATAACACATTGTATAGGATACCTCAGCAACATGAAAAGGCCTCATATGCTCCAATGCTTAAAAAGGATGTTGGACTTATTAGCTGGGGAAAGCCCTCCCGGGAAATTCACAATCTTGTCAGGGGTACTAATCCCTGGCCTGTGGCATATACTTTTTACAAAGAAAAGCGAGTAAAAATATGGAAGACCCAGACCGAATTAAGGCTTGAAAATGAAAATGATGCATGTTATGATGCATACCAGCCAGGTACTATTTGCAAAAGAGACAAAGATGGTATTTTTGTAAAATGTGGAGAAGGATTTATAAAAATATTGGAGCTGCAGTTTGATGGATGCAGGAAGTTATGTTCCGATGAGTGCTGGCATAACTTTGAGTCTGGTGAGTCCCTGGGGTAGAGCAAACAGGGACGGTTCTTAGAAAAGAAGGAAAAAAGGAGATGAATTTTTATGGGTTATTTCTATGGCTTCGACAAATATTACTTAATGCTGGTTTTACCTGCATTTATATTTTCTTTATATGCACAGTTTAGAGTTAAGAGCACATTCAGTAAATACCAACGTCTATCCAACAGGAGTGGTTATACAGGTGCTGATGTTGCTCGTGCCATATTGGATAAGAACGGACTGGGAAATGTGTCGGTACAAATGGTACCAGGGCAGTTGACAGATCATTATGACCCCAGGACAAATGTAGTACGGCTTTCACAATCAGTATACGGGAGCACTTCTGTAGCAGCTTTGGGAGTAGCTGCACATGAAACGGGTCATGCAATTCAGCATAAAGTTGGATACAGGCCTCTTGTTTTAAGAACCACCCTTGTTCCAATTGCAAATATAGGCTCTATGGCCGGTCCATACCTTGCAATATTCGGATTGCTTTTTGACTTTTTGCAGTTGGCATATATAGGAATAATATTATATGCAGGGGCGGTAGCTTTTTACCTTATAACCCTTCCCGTTGAATTTAATGCAAGTACCAGAGCTATAGAAGCTTTGGAAACTACAGGTATATTAACATGGGATGAGTCAGAACCTGCAAAGAAAGTCTTAAAAGCAGCAGCAATGACTTATGTAGCATCCGCCGCTGTAGCAATTGCCAGCTTGCTTCGTTTGCTGCTTCTTACAGGAAACAGAAGAAGAAATGATTAATGTAATATTAGATGGATTGCAGGTGTAATAATGCCAGTTGATTTACCTAGGGAAATAGCATTGAAAATACTATATGAAATAAATGAAAAAGGGGCTTATTCAAATATTGCTATAAATAAGCATGTAGAAAACCCGGGTTTGAGGGATATTGACAAGGTTTTTATAACAGGACTTGTATATGGTACTATAAAATGGAGGTTGTCCATTGATTTTGTTATAGGGCAGTTTTCAAAGCTTCCTATGAAAAAATTGTCCCCATGGATATTGAATATTTTAAGATTAGGCATATATCAGATACTATATACAGATAAGATACCTGTGTCAGCAGCCTGTAATGAAAGCGTAAGCCTTGCTTTAAAATACGGACATAAAGCATCAGGCGGTTTTGTTAATGGAATCCTCAGGAATGTTGCAAGAAACAAGGATAATATTGTGTACCCTGATAAGAATGCAGATTTAATAAGATATTTATCTATTAAGTATTCCCATCAGGAATGGATGATTAAAAAATGGGCAAAGCTTTATGGTGAGGAGTTTACTGAAAACCTGCTACAGAGCAATAATGAAAACCCGGTATTCAGCATAGCGGTAAATACATTAAAAATATCCCGGGAAGGCATAAGACAAAAGCTTCATGAAGAAGGTATAGACTGCATTGAAGGAAAATATTCGGATAATGCTCTTATACTGGAGAATCCGGCAGGAATAGTCCATTCGTACCTGCATAAAGAAGGGTACTTTCAGATTCAGGATGAAGCATCCATGTTGGTTTCAAAAGTCCTGGACCCTGCGCCGGGGGAGCTCGTTATCGATGTCTGTGCCGCTCCTGGAGGTAAAACAGCTAATATTGCACAAATGATGAATAATTGTGGAACAGTAGTAGCAAGAGATATACATCCTCACAAGATAAAATTAATTGAAGAAGCTTCAAAAAGATTGGGGTTGAATATAGTTAAAACACAGTTATTTAATGCAGAAGAAATAGACCCTTCATGCAAAAGCAGGGCGGATCGGGTATTGGTGGATGCACCTTGTTCAGGACTGGGTATTATAAGGAGAAAACCGGATATAAAATGGACAAGGACACCTGAAGATATGAAAACTATTCCTCCTCTTCAATTTAAAATATTATGTACTGCAGCGGAATATGTAAAACCGGGAGGAGTGCTGGTATATAGTACCTGTACTATTATGCCTGATGAAAATATTGATGTTGTAAGTAAATTCCTTGAATTAAATAGTGATTTTAAAATGGTTGGCTTCGAAACT
>ERZ795032.555-NODE-555-length-38669-cov-5.364505_pt1 | contig 38669 bp, 33 predicted proteins | sample MGYA00375124_ERZ795032 | MGnify/ENA primary metagenome ERZ795032 (study PRJEB30167, sample SAMN05720154) | activated sludge metagenome | isolation source: Anaerobic digester | place: China | collected 2015-12-16 ...
AAATAAAGGCATTTATGGCCAGGTATAAGTAAGTTTGTTAAGGTTATGAGCGGATTATATCGGTTATTTGTAATTATATCGTCCAGATATAGTTATATTGTTTAAGTTATAATTATATTGTTCACATGTGATCACATCTATTATATGTGATCTAAACAGAAAACCCGGACTTGTATATAGACAAATCCGGGTTTTCTATTATTATTCTGGTGAGCCACTGTCAGTAAAATCCGAACAATCTTACTGTAGCTCGTCTGCGTTTTCCAGCATCTCAATATATGAAATCTGCTGACCATCTTTGACATTATAATATATGATTAGCTTGTTATAAAACAGCTAAAAGATACTATTTATTAGAACCAGTAGACGTCCGAAACGAAATCGGGAATAGAACATTCATCCGAGAGTTAGCTTGATTTTGAAGAGGATCCCTCAGCTCAAGTAGCATTTAAGCGCATTGAGGATTTTGATTTCGTGCGTTCGGTGAGAGAACAAGTTGAGAAGCTTCCGGATCCGGAGCGAAAAACAATAAAAAAGTTTCACTTTAAAGAGATAATAGATATGTCGCAGGGAATAGCGACCAGTACGTCCCTGGCAAGAATGACCGAATCTGATATGTTGGGGCTCTCAGCAGCTGTTACCGCCCTCAGCATCGAATCGCAAGCTGGCTCTACGTCAGGATAGAATATCTTGCCATAGGTATTTTATCCTCCCCTCCTTCTATAGGGTGTAGGCATGCCTATTTAGCTGGCATTTCGGACTGGTATGCCTGCATCTACTTTTAAAATTGGAGATGATATCACATGGAAAAGAGAAACTTTGAACGTAATAACAGGAGAAGAAAGATTGTTCAGCTGCATGAGAAAGATCCGCTCCTTAAATCCCTGAACATTGAGCAGCTGATTAACATAATATCACCGGAAAAAATAAAAAAGACCCAGGTAATTCTAAAAGAATACCTTGAGGGCTTCAAGTATTCACATATCGAAAAAAAGATTGTGCTTGCATACCTCATAGGTGAGTTGCAGGGACTTGATGATTTTTACAGTGAAAATGCAGGGAAAAGCATAGCAGAGAAGCTCAAAGTGATATATTAGTCAGGTTTCAACTGGGGCTATATGCTGGCATCGTTGTATTACCCTCAAGGGGGGAAGAAAGATGAACAGTGAGGATCCAGTTTCGGATATAATAAAAAAGCCCGCTGATGATTGTTATGTCACCAATGGGCTCTGTTTTTATGCTTTATAATATTTCAACCATGGCGATGAGTATGTCCACGGCCTCAGCTATCAGATCCTCAGGTGCCTTTTCGATAAAGGCTGCACTTCTGCTCTGCATATCGAGGGCTTTCACCTGATCGCACATGATAACGCCGGTTGTCTTTGTCCGGGAATCCAACTGGACATGAAGCGGTATGCCTCGATTGGTATTTGTAATCGGGCAGACCAGCGCGCCGCGGCTTAGTGCATTGAATGCATTGTTGCTTACCACTATGGCCGGTCGGCGGCCTTTCTGCTCATGACCGGATTGCGGGTCAAAGTCCAAATAGATAATATCTCCTTGCTGCGGAATATAAGCCATTACAACACCTCATTTCCGGTAGGAGCCCCGGTATCCCATTCAGAGAACTCATAAGGTCCTTTGAATCCGACCAGACGTTCCTCCAATGTCCTGTGTCTCATGCCGGCTTTACGGATGATGATGGCATCCTGCTGCCGACCTATCTCAACTCTGTCACTCTCGCGGAGGTCTAAAGCCTCCAGAAGCTGCTTTGGTAATCTGATCCCTTGGCTATTGCCCCATTTCTGAATAGTGGTGTACATACTGATCACTCCTTTCATTTATAGTATATCCTAAGTATATACAAGAAGTCAATTAGATATACGCGACCCTGTCCGTAGTCTATAATTGTCCTCTAAAGATGTGCAACAGGCTGTAAAGGGTTTGGTTCTGTCTTAGCGGGTAAACACATGCCAAAATAAAAATGAAGCTCTAGAACGAAATTAGAGCTTCATATCAATTACGAATTGATTTCACCTTTTACTTGTTTTATGTGGCCTTATTATTATCTACCATTTCCCGCATAACGCTGAGAAGCTCATCCTGGATCTCTATGGAGAGGCAGCTGAAAAGCTGTAACATAAAGATCTCTTTTAATCGCTGTGCTGCCTCAAACCTCTGAATAATCAATACCGACAATAGTTTCTTTCACCTTTACATTTTGCAACATGTTTTTCTCTTCCTTCAATTTTACAGTTATTTGTTGTTTATGAAAAGTTTTGACACATAAAAATCTCTTTTGCTTCCGGTGATGATAGCTGGAGAACTGAGCACATTTTGCGTATTTCTCCAATCAAGAATTCTCCACTCCTGAGCCTACGACTAAAAACATTTATGCTAATACTAATACCAATTTCAGCAGCAATAGCTTCCTTAGTTGTCGTATGCTCAGCTATTTTCCTGTTCAATTTATCGACATCAACAAAGTAAATATCTTAACCCCCTCTCACTATTATTTATGTTTTACAGCTGTTGCAACACCGATTAACGGAACGATATTACACTTCGAAGGTAATCACATGCTAAAGTAATACCGGTTCTCTAACGTCAAATAATAGCCTTGCTATGCAGGTATAAACAAAAGCCTATATTTGTTGAAACTGCCTTTTATCTTATAAACATATTCTGCAAGTGCTTCGGGTCTGCTGGTATATGCTCGCTGACCATCAAAGCTTACTAAATGTGGTCTGCGTTCCTGAACAAATGACAGGATTTCCTTGTGACCAATAACCTCAAACTTGCCTTGCAATCTACTAACTTCTTTTTACAACTCCGAAGTTTTCATAAGTAGTAGTCTGGTATATCATGAATTATCACTCCTCATGCAAGATATATATGTTTATAATCCATTTCTCTCATATTTTCTCTCCATCTTTCCCTTTCTTCTTCCAGCGCTGGATCGTCGAGTCATCTGCTGGGCGCTTTTCACCCCTGCCGGAGCGGACCTGCCGTATCACTTTGGCCGAATAGTGTTTCCCAGATGCAATCACGTTCGGGATCTCCAGGTGAAGAGTTCCGCATGACAGACACTTTATCCGACGCAGCAGGAAGTAATAAGGCTAACCGTCACTTCCTATTACGCGCTAGCGCCGGGGGTCATATCCGGAGAGCAGCTGCCCTCAGTCCGGACACATGGGTGCTTGCTTGTTCTTTACTATGTAGAGTTTCCTCTCATCGTCATAGTCAAGCTGGTAGTGGTGTGTAATAATCATAAAAAATTCCTCCTTTCGATATGCCTTGAGCATAAAACAAAAGGAGGAACAATTTTCACAGGTTATTTCCGCGTAAAGATACATCCGAAAAGTCCGTTTACAAATATAAAACGTACATGTTCGGATAAGTCTACTTTGGTGACCCATAGGGGATTCGAACCCCTGTATCCGCCGTGAGAGGGCGGTGTCTTAACCGCTTGACCAATGGGCCATATATTTAAAACTTATATGAGATTTCCTAAGCTATAATGAATAGTACAAAACTCATATAGGAAACTCATAACATAAAACATTATAACACTGCCTTAAGATAAATTCAACATAAATTTTTCACAAATTTTTCGCACAATTTAGCGTATATATATAACGAAAAATAATTATACATGGAATAAATTGAATTTTTGCGTACCTCCATTTAGGTGCAAGCGTGCACCTTTATTCACTAAGGTAACATAAGCGTACAAACTTTTGTAATATAGTTTCTTTTGTACGTTATCTATGGTAATTTATTCCTTACAATTCATTATAAAAGATTATTGACATATGCTCAGAACGGGATATAATAAAATAGTAACGAACATATGTCGATAACAGTTTGAATGCATACCTGTACTCAAAATAGTGCAACCTGATATAGTACGGAGTATTGTTTTTCATGCTGAAAGTACATGACTTTAGTCATTAGGTTCACTGAAGGGGTGAAATGTTATGGCGAGACCGAGAAAATGGCGAAAAGTATGCTGTTTGCCAAAGAGCAACTTGTTTGGGCCGTTAAACGCACAAATTGTAAGTGCTGATACTGTGTTAATGACAGTCGAAGAATATGAAACTATACGTTTAATAGATCTAGAAGGCCTAATGCAGGAAGAATGTGCTGAAAGAATGGGTGTTGCACGAACAACCGTGCAAAGAATTTACTATGATGCGCGAAAAAAGCTTGCACAATCTTTGGTAAGCGGGAGTGTTCTGAAAATAGAAGGCGGCGATTATAAGCTTTGCGACAGAAGTGAACAAGCATATAGTTGTGGTCGATGCCGCAGGCATAGGCACGGTAACAATGTAGTGTATTCTTAACAGCACAGCAAAATCTTAAATATGTAAAGGAGATATAACGGTGAGCGAAAAATGTAATCAAAATTGCAGCGCATGCGGTGAAGACTGCAGTGAAAGAAAAGAAAAACCGGTGGATTTTTCTGCAAAACCACATGAATTAAGTAATATAAAAAAAGTTATTGGTGTCGTAAGTGGAAAAGGCGGTGTAGGGAAATCCCTTGTGACCTCAATGCTTGGAGTATTAATGAATCGAAAAGGTTATAAAACTGCCATTCTTGATGCAGATATAACAGGACCATCCATACCAAAAGCATTTGGCGTCAAGGAAAAAGTTACGGGAAATGAATTAGGCATTTACCCGGTAAAAAGCAAGACAGGTATTAATATTATGTCTGTTAATTTACTATTGGAAAATGATACTGACCCTGTTGTCTGGAGAGGCCCCATTATTGCCAATACAGTAAAACAGTTCTGGACAGATGTAATTTGGGGTGATGTAGACTTTATGTTTATTGATATGCCTCCAGGGACTGGTGATGTTCCGCTTACTGTTTTTCAATCTATTGCTGTTGATGGAATTATCATTGTTGCATCACCTCAGGAACTGGTTTCCATGATTGTATCTAAAGCTGCTAAAATGGCACAGATGATGAATATACCAATAATAGCACTGGTCGAAAATATGGCGTACTTAAATTGCCCTGATTGTGGCAAGGAGATTAAAGTATTCGGAGATAGCCATATTGAAGAAATTGCAAAAAAATATAATATAGATAAACTAGCAAGGCTTCCAATTGAACCAAAAGTTGCAGCAGCCTGTGATAAAGGCTTGATTGAACTTTTTAGCGGTAATTGGCTGGATGGAATTGTAGAAATTTTAGAAAATATGGAGGAGAATAAAAATGAAGATTGCAGTCGCAAGTGAAAATGAAATGGTTGCAGAGCATTTCGGACATTGCTCGAATTTTAATGTTTTTGAAGTAGAAAACAATTGTGTTATCAAAAATCAATCTATACCTAACCCGGGACACAAACCTGGATTTTTGCCTAATTTTCTCAATGACATTGGAGTAAACGTTATTATATCAGGCGGAATGGGTGGAGGTGCAATTGAGATCTTTAATGAAAAAGGCATTGAGGTTATAACGGGTATAAGAGGAAAAGCAGAAGCAGCAGTAAATAGCTATTTACAAGGGACACTTAAATCTTCCGGTTCTGTTTGTCATGAGCATCAGCATCATGATGAATGTGGAAATTAGTGTTATTCTGTTACGAGATAAGCTTTAGTATCACCAGAAATAGTGGGCATAAACCAATAAATTCTTGATAAGGGAAATAATAAATTTATGAAGGTCTATGTTCGATTAAATGGAAATTCATCAGGTAACATGATGGATCCCAGATTTGGAAGAGCTGCATTTTTTATTTTTGTAGATATTGACTCTTTGATGAAATCGCAGGATAATGAACAGAAACAAAGTCTTCGAATCTTAAAAAGAAATGGGCCTATTATGCATAAAAGGTTTCTTAGTGAATGGATACCTTTAGAAAATCGATATTTTAAGGAAATGAAAATTCAAGAGCAGAGTGATTTAGTCTTTTCAGGCTAACCCTGGAAGGTGATCACGATAAAAAGGCAGCATATGCTGCCTTTTTATCGGAAAAAAACAACAGTAAAATAACTTGTTGTTTCGCTGCTTCTTGCACCTGCTATTTCATCCGAATTGCTGTGGTCAAGCATTTTCATATGTTCTGCTCCTGATGCATTCATAGCTGAGAGCAAAGCGATAATAGAAGGCGGAGAGTCCATATAGTCATTATTAAAATGTTGAATTATATTTATATCTCTATTTTCTATTGCTTTAATTGATATTTCATCCATTTGCCGGGCTTCCTCAAGGGGTAGGTAATGAGAGAAATCAACAGAGGCAATTATCGTACTTTTTTTATTTTCATTTTCAAGTTTTTCCTGTAGGTTTTGACCAAGTTTTTGGGCATTCTGTAATCCAAAACTTCCATGCAGCATTATAGGTACAATTTTTGTGTCAGGCATATAATACTTAATATAGGGGACCAGCCCTGCTATAGAGTGATCCTCTTCAAGTAAATCAAAATTCATGTCAGCCGTTTTAGAATCTACCAGTGAGTTCACTATATCTACATCCGCTTCTAATATACCAAAGGGCGTCTGCCAGCTCCAACTTCCGGTGTGTACTGCTTTTACCCCTGTACCTTTATGATTAGGTGCTATTATTATAACTACTTCAGGCTGCTCTACTGATATTGTCTTAAAAAATGAGGCAATCATATTACTGGCCAGAAGATGGTGAGGGACTATGCCGCCTTTTATGCTGCTTTCTATTATTTCTGTTTCTGCCAGATGTCCATAATCATCTAACTGCACCCTATTTACAGATTGCTTGAAATCCTTTTCATTATAGTATCTGCACTGAAGTCTCTTTTCATTTACCTGTAAATTATTAACAACCTGGCGCTGCTGGTTAAATGAAGCGCCAGGCATTCCCTCCCCGCCGCTTTGAATATTGCTGCTTTGAATGTTGGGTGACATAGATGGCAGACGAAGCAGGAGTGTATCTTTCCATTGCCCGAATATTTTGTAGACAGTTGCACTGGAAATTGCAATACTATAATATGACCCCGAAAGGAGTACCATACATAAGCCTATTATCATAATAATAAATATTTTGTAATGCTTTTTTAAATGTTTCATTTTTTAATCTCTACCTGTACCTTATCGGCAAATCCCGAAATATCACTCATACTATGCTTAATAAACGCATGATCTGCTGTAAACCGGCCCGGTGTTACTGCCCGGGCATAATAAGTAATGCTTCTCTCGCGATACTTGCTGTTTTTATTATAATAGAAGCCAAATACTATCTTCTGACCATTTCTTTCCACGGGGTACCATTTTTGGTCGAAGTGCCCAGTTGCTGATACATATCGCAATCCTGCAGGGAGAATATCTGTAATTTCATAATAACCATCAGGAGCAGTCTCTAAAAATTCCGGCTCCAAGGTTATTTTTACCAATTCAGATTGGTTAAAGCTCGATTGTACTATGCCATCCAAGCTATAGCTCCTTTTTATTTTTACCTGGCTATTTGCATCTTTTGCAAAATCCTTCACTGGTGCTGTATAACTTGAGGTTACGGCAATATCTCCGACTACATTGGAAAATTTTATATTTTGCAAGGCTTCAGGCGTAAGAACCAGCCGGAACACCCTGTTTTTATCCAAGGTTATATTTTCTTTCCGCCCGTTTACATCTACCGTAAAGCTTCCGTTTTGAGCAGTGTCAGGGGTCATATGAGCAACGCATATCAAGTTTTCTATATTAGTCAGAATATATTTTGTAGAATTATCCTGTACATATTTTAACAATCCGGCTTTTTCAGGTGCATTGATTTTGAACCCAAGAACAGAACACAGTGAGGTAAGCTCAATAGTATCATCCCTACCTGCTTTAGAGTCAATATATACATATGGGCTGCCTGTTACCCCGTATTGCTTGATTATATCATCATAAACGTTACGGGCTTCTTTTACATTGCCAAATTCGGCAAGACCAATGCTCAGGTACAATTTTTCTTTGATTCCTATATCATCTGATTTTAGCAGATTTTCAATATCGATTAAGACAGGCTCGTTAAGTGCTGCCAATCCCCAGAGAGAAGCTGCAGCATCTTCGGGAGTGACATTTCTATTTTCCAGGGTTTTGTAAAAGTACCACTTCATTGATGTATTATCAAATAAACTATTCGATAAACTATTTAATGAACTAATCGATGCTGAGTTGCCAGATGCTGAGTTCTTTAATAACAAATCCTTTGATAAGGAGCTGATTTTTGCAGTTAATTCCGGGTTACTGCTGTCATAGGTAAGCAGAGCTATACCACCATCATACTGCTGGTATGAATTCAATTGATAGTCTTCTGTGCCTTCAGCCCACCATATATCATCTTTATAGTACTTGCTCATTAATTCCCGGGCAATTTTTCTCGAAAGCTTCTGATCAACCCGCTCCCCCCAGCTATATAGCAATGAAAGCAGGGTGTTATAATAGGTTGATGTTGCTTCGTTATTGAATAAGAGGGTCGTGAGAGACTTTCCGCCTTCCGGCTGCAAACTGTCCGTAAGCTTGTAATGCTCTAATTTACTTCCTTCCAGCAAACTTTTTACTACCTTGAAATCTCTTTTTATTGCATCACTGTAATTACCATGCTTTGCTTTCACTGTAACTGAATAACTGCCTTCTTCAAGCTTACCCAAATCTATATTGGTCAAGTCATTACCTTTACCTTCAGATTGATATGTTTTCTTTTCAAGAGTCTTATTTGCATCACTTATTGTACCGCTGCTTACATTATTATTTTCAATACCCTCCTTTTCAAGCACAACAGTATATTCTACTTTTTTATCACTTTCAAGCTGTGTGCCGAAGCTTCTGGCGGATATGGCAACTGTATCCCCATCCATAAAAACATTATTAAATATTACATCAACAAAAAATGGCAATTTTACAGGAATGTTAATTTTGCCGCTTCCGGCTTTTAAATCATCGCTATTCTTCTGATAAGCGATACCCTGATAGGTAATTCGCCAAGATGTCAGGTTATCAGGAAGTTTAAAGCTTGCTTTACCTTTACCGTTATTATCTGTAGTAATAGTATCAAAAAAGGCGTTATCTTTGAATATGAACCTGGTGGATTCATCTCCGCCTTCTCCTCCCATTTCCGGTGCACCAAAATTGATATTAATAGGTTTGTAAGATAAGTATTCCGTAAGTATTCCGGAATTAAAACAATATTGATATAGAGAAGCCAGGGTATTCACTTGTTGACCATAAACAGCAAAGAAAGCCTCATCTACAACACTTAAGTTTACTTCGCTAATGCATGGAGTTCCTTGTACATCTTTTACATCAACTTCCAGCTGAACAGTGTCGCCGGGCCGGTACTCATGCTTATCAGTTTTTACATCAATTATTAATTCTTTCTCTTTGTAATCATAACCAATTAATGTATTTTCCACATCAAATATATTCTTACCATCAAAATATACTGCCTTTACATAAATATTTGGTATAAAATCTTTTTTAAAACTAAAAGAATAATCAGGATCGTTTTCAACTATATGCGAGACTATACCATCTTTTAAAATCATATAAAGAAACCGGCTGCCAGGAGTTGATGACAGATATTCGTTATTCTTTTTTATATTTAACGCCACAGTATCACCTGACTTGAACCTTCCAAACTCCATATCATTATGGTATCCTGTACTAATAGTATACCTGTCAATATTTCCATCCTGGGGGTGAGCATATCTATATAAATGTGCTGTTTCTACTATAGGCTTTTGCCTGGAATCTGCACCTTCTACTTCAATAACATAGTTTTCATTTTCCTTAATTGGGAACTCATATGAATATTCACTATTTAGTGTGTTGGCCTTGAATTCCTGCAGGAGATTTTTGACATTGAAATAACGGTATGTTTTACGAACCTTTTTGTTAATAAAATCATAATATTCGCCTGTTTCTTCACGGCCCCAGTGCTGCTCGTAAATCTTAATATTTAAAGGAATATTTACAAGGTCTCCCCGGAATTCGTCTGTATTCATATACCACGAGTCTGATTGGCTTCTAAGTTTTTCCAAGTTTATTCGATTGGTTTTTATCTCTATAAGCCCTGTTTGGCCTCCTGCCATTCCGGACTTGTCTTCTGTTTTGCCTGTTGTTCCTGCTTGATTTTTGGACGAAGCGTTTACCTCTATCATTATATCTCTTGGGAAAACTATAACATTACTATAGGAATGAATTTCCTCTTCTTCTGCTTTTGCATTGTTTAAATTCAGACTCAAAGCAATGGGATGCCACGAGTTATTTATCGATATAGGTAATATCTCCAGCTCTGCTTTACCATTTTCGTCGCAAATAAGATTACCTTCTTTACGTGTATCCCATGTAGTGTAGTGGGAATATTTTAAGTCAAGACCTGATACAGGTGAGCCTTCAAAAAAACTAGCCTGGATATCTACATTTAGCTTTTCCCACTCAAACATTACTTTCTTATCCGGAGTAATATCAACTTTGTAGGCAGGCTTTGTATATTGTCTTATAGAGAAATACTTCTGTATAACTGACTCGTCACCAAGCTTGAGCTCAATAAAATAGCTGCCAGGATTAAGGTTGGATATTTCCATACTGCTTTTGAAAGTACCAAGACTAGATATATCTATTTCCTTGGATATAATTTCTGACAAGCTTGAATTTTCTCCGTAAGCATAACCTGTTCCATAAAAATAATCCGCACGGTGCAGACGAAGTATACCTTTAGAAGGTAAATTGCCCTTAATTCTTGGTCTCACCATGCCCCAGATTTGTATAGCGTCGCTAGGAAGATACAAATCTCGGTCAGTGTATAGATATGCCCAATATTTTTGGGAGCTTTTGCGGCCCGGATAATCGTAATTTGAATATTGCCAGGAATAATATGTAAGAGGGGCCAGGAAAACCGGGCTATCGCTGCTATTGTTTTTCGAAATACTGAAGAACAACCTCTGATCTTTTTGCCTTTTCAGATCTTTAAGCTTATTGCAAATCTCAAGTATATTTCCCGGTATTATTGCAACACCATCTTTATCGGTTTTTACTGTTTGAATTACATCAGATGACAACGAATTCGATTGTGCAGAAGATGATGATACCGATGGCGATGATGAAGACGGTAAAGATACTGTGGATACCGCTGCACCCTCAATCGGTTGACCAGTGCTTGAACTATTTATCCAGACAAGACCTTCCTGTGTACCTGCCATAGCATATACCGCCATATCGTTTACCTGAATGTGAGTCTGATATGTGGTAGTTTTAGATTTTACATTTATCAGGTAGTGCCCTTCCGGTAAATTTGAAGGAAATATTATAAAGCTGCCATACCAGTAGATATCGTTATTGTTCATAACCTTAGTGTTGAATTCAGTTACCCTCTGAAGGTTAGTTGTATCAAATTTGAGGCTATCGCTTCTGCCAAATGCCTGATAGGCAGGCGTATTGTATAGCTTTAGATGCTCAAGCAAATCATCTGTATTCGAATATTTATATACCTCTACTGCAATCTCCTGATCTTTAAAGTCCTGGCTTGCATATACCGATAATACAGGCTCAGCTTGTGGGGTAAAGTTATAAAGTATGTCTGTGAAGCTTAAGTATTCTGTATTTTCCTGTTCAGGTGATTTGCGTGTCTCAAATGCAAAAACACAATCTTCGGATAGGACTTCATCACTTCCCTTAATACCTAATCCTTTTTTTACAGTTATTGTGTATATGGTACCATAATCCAATTTTTCCGGTATGAAGACCGCTGTCTTATTATGATGTTCAAATCTTCCATTGACCTTTGGATTTATTTCAAAATACTGTTCTATATTTTCCACACCTTCATGGCTAAAGTTTAATTCTATACCTGAATCCACAGGGACATAGGTGCTTCGGTCACCAGGCAGTGTTCTGACCAATGCAAATGATTTTTTTGTCTGAAATGCCCATGAATAATTATAATCGAATGTGTTGGATGTATTGTCATTGCTCTTGTCTTTATTATTACTCACTCCTGTTAAGCTCATCTTATAAATGCTGTTGGGCTTTAAAGCATCGCTAAAATTAATCTGAAATTCCTTATCCGAAATTTCTTTAATCTCATAATTCTGCTGTGGTGAGATGGACAGAGTCTTTTGAAAAAATGACCTGGATTGCTTATTCTCACATACAATTTTGAAACAGGAATTTATATCTACTCCTGTGCTGTCTGCTGTCATTGGGACAATATCAATTGCACCGTCGATTTTCAGGCTTGAACTGCTGCCGCTGGTATAAGAATCTCCGGGATTGAATGAAGCAGGAGCCCTATCGGACAGCAAATTTGGAATTACCAATAAGGATATTATAAGTATAGAGATAGCAGTGATGACAGAAACACTGATGATTAATTTTTTGTTTTTAAGCAGTTCTTTATTATTCAAATTTAAAACCCCCGTTTTCGATATTGGTCTTATATATATTCACATATTTTTATCATACTATTATCTAGACTATTATTCAATGAGAAATGTTCCAATATTTAGGCGAGCTTTTATGGAGGACACTTTATGGGGGAGACACTTTATGGGGGACACTCCTTCATTTTTATCTCCAGGACACTTCTTTTTTAATAAAGAAAAAACTTTTAAATTTCTTAAAAGAAATGGAAAGAAAAGAAGAGAAGAGAAGCGTCCCCGGATTTCCCCGGACTTCAGGCTTTTTTAATCGTACGGTAAAACTTTTAATATTGACAAAATACGTACGAAATATTATAATAATAGTACGATAAAGAGCAATAATACTATACCAAGCCGTATTATATTTGTACTGAGAAATTACTATCCAACGGAGGGATCTTTATGAGTGAAAATATTAATTCATACAAAGTAATAACAGCTACGGAGTTAAAAAATAACCTGGGGAAATATTTGGATTATGTAATGGAAGATAAGGAAGTTGTTGTAACAAAGAATGGCACAAAAGCAGTCAGGCTTACACCATATATAAATGATTATGACCGTTATTTCGTGCTGAAGGAAAAGGCTCTTGATTATTTATACGGTGGTTTGAAAGTTTCATATGAAGAATTCATGGAAATTTATGAAAAAAGTGATTTAAGAATGGAGTTTATTAACGGTGAGATTGTGCTGCTATCTTCACCCAGCACAAGGCACCAGGAAATCTCAGGCGATTTACATGTAATATTTAAAGAATATCTTAAAGACAAGAAATGCAAGGTATTTTATGCTCCTTTTGATGTACATTTTTTCAAAGTCGGATTCAAAGAACCGGATGTTATGCAGCCGGATCTGCTTATTGCATGCGATACTGATGAAAAGGTTAATGAAAAAGGACGTTATATGGGAACCCCTGCTTTGGTTGTAGAAATTCTATCTTCTAGTACCCGCTCAAAAGACATGGTAGATAAATTAAATACTTATATGATTTCAGGAGTAAAGGAGTTCTGGGTGGTTGATCCCCAAAATGAAAGTATTCTTATTTATAGTTTTAAGGATTATGAAATAGATGATTTTGTTGCATACGCGAATAAGAAAGAAGATGTTGCACGGTCTTTTAATTTTGAAGGTTTGGAAGTCAAGTGTTCTGAGATTTTTGGCTTATAAGAGTAAAGGTGGTGTTAGTTTTAAAGAAATTGATAAATTTCTGGAAAACTAATGCACATGGGGTGCATTTTCTTCCTATGATACAAAATATGGCAGCAAACGATTTTCTGAGTATAAAATTTGAACAAAGTTTACGGATTGTTATGTTTAAGGCAAGGGAAAATTCGTAATTCACGACACGGATGTCGTGAGCCGTCACCTGAATCATGGATGATGAATGTGACGGGTAGAATTTTTCTGTAGACTTAAACACTACAATCCGTTGCTGAAGTGAATATTATACATGGAAATCGCTTCTTGCCATATTTTCCCTCAAATATAGAAAATGTACCCATGCACATATGCATATTTTTTGCATATGATTATGCCCCGAAAGAAATCAGTTATGAGGAATTTATTGAAAGATACGAAAAGACTGAGGAGAGGCTTGAATACATTGATAGCAGAGTTTACGCCATGGGTTCACCGAATCATACTCATCAATCGATTGTAGGATATCTGTTCAATAGTTTTTATACTTTCTTTAATGGAAAGGAATGCAAGCCCTTTGTAGCCCCATATGATATTCATTTCGAAAATTCCCATAATAAAGCATGTGTTCAGCCGGATATATTTGTTATGTGCGATAAAGAAAATCTTAGGGATGGGAAGTATTATGGTGTACCTGCTCTGGTTGTAGAAGTTTTATCCCCGGCATCATGTACCAAAGACACTATGACCAAGTTGAATTTATATTGGCGTGAAGGGGTCAGTGAGTACCTTCTTGTGGAACCGAGAGAACAAATAGTTTATTATTGGTATTTCAGAGAAAAGGAATTAATAATTCAAAAGACATTAGGCGTTGAACATGTCCTTAAATCAAATATGTTCAGCGGTCTGGAAATAAAGATCAGCGAAATATTCCAAAGTATATATTGAAAAGTATTCGAAAGGATGTAGCGAGGAAATGGAACAGAAAAATGAATCAGGACAGAAGGATTTTATTATATTGGATAAGAAAGACAATGTTGCTGTAGCACTTAAAGATATGGATATTGGCGATATAATTTCGGTCGCTGGTGATGCAGCCATGGATATTAGTGACACAATTGAGGATATTAATGATACGACTGTATGTGACGGAAAAGCAGAAAGAATAAAAGCAGGGCACAAAGTTGCAATTAGAGATATCCCAAAAGGAGAGAATATAATAAAGTATGGTTATCCTATTGGACATGCAACATGCCATATAAGTGCCGGTCAATGGGTTCATACTCATAACGCAAGAACAAACCTGCACGGGATTTTGGAATATACTTATAAGTGCAACACAGATTGCAACATAGATTGCAAAACATTAGTCAACTCAGGTGATACAGGTGATAAAGCATTTAGCAGCCCGGACGACAACAAGGCAAACCCATTCACTTTCAAGGGCTATTTAAGAGAAGATGGGAATGTGGGTACCAGAAATGAAATTTGGATAATAAATACTGTGGGCTGTGTAAATAAAACAGCCGAAATATTAGCCAGAGAAGCAAATAGAATCTTCTCAAATAAGATTGGGCAAAATTTTGATGGAATTTTTGCATTTCCCCATCCTTACGGGTGTTCACAGCTAGGGGAGGATCATTTCACTACTCAAAAACTTTTGTCAGCTTTGGCTAAACATCCTAACGCAGCAGGCATATTAGTACTGGGACTTGGATGCGAAAATAATAACATAGATGAATTCAAAAAAATTCTTGACGAAAAAAATAAAGATAGAATCAGGTTCCTGTCAACCCAGGATTGTGAGGACGAAGTCAGCTCAGGAATCAAGCTTATCGCAGAATTAATAGATTATACCGCCCCTTTTCAGAGGCAGAATTGCCCGATTTCGAAATTGACTATTGGCTTCAAGTGCGGAGGCTCTGACGCTTTTTCAGGAATAACTGCAAATCCTTTATGTGGAGAATTTTCTGATATTATTTTAGAGCAGGGGGGTACAACAATACTTACGGAAGTGCCTGAAATGTTCGGTGCTGAAACCATATTAATGGATAGGTGCGTAAATAAGGACGTTTTTAATAAAACTGTAGAAATGATTAATGGATTTAAAGAGTATTTTATAAGACATAACCAGACGATATATGAAAACCCTTCTCCTGGAAATAAAGAAGGTGGAATATCAACTCTTGAAGAAAAATCTCTAGGATGCATTTTAAAAGGCGGGTCAGGTGCTGTTGCGGATGTATTAAAATATGCTGACAAAGTGAAAAAGACAGGGCTTAATCTTCTTGAAGGCCCCGGGAATGATGCCGTATCAATTACAGCTTTAACTGCAGCAGGTGCTAATCTGATTATTTTCACTACCGGCAGGGGGACACCCCTTGGAGCACCTGTTCCTACGATAAAAGTATCTACAACAACTGACCTCTATAATAGAAAAGGTGCATGGATTGACTATAACGCAGGTCAATTACTGGAATGCAAGAGCATTAAATCAGTGGCAAATGATTTTTTCTCATTTATTATTTCTGTTGCTTCAGGGGAGATAAAAACAAAAAATGAGATAAATTGCTATAGAGAAATTGCAATTTTTAAAGATGGAATTACATTATAGACTAATATCGGGACAAGCTTCATTTGCCTTTTGTACCGAAATCTGAGCTAATGCAGTAGAATCATTTTTTATGTTTTCAACCTTGCTAATGCCTGTCAAGGTATATTTTTTTAAAATATACCTTGACAGGCGAAGTATATATTATTATAATCTATATTAGAAAGTGTGGTGATAATAATATGTCAATTGCATCGGATATGATACGAGGGCATACTGAAACGATAATTTTAAGGCATTTGCTCCCAAATGATAGTTACGGCTATGAAATAAATAAATGCGTACAAGAAAAAACAGACAATCAATATGAATGAAAAGAAGCTACTCTTTATTCTGCATTTCGCAGACTGGAGCAATCAGGGTATATCATATCCTATTGGGGCGATGAAACAACAGGAGCAAGGAGGAGATATTACTCCATTACGGCTGAAGGCAGAGTATACTATGAAAGATGTGTTGAAGAATGGAAAAATGTAAAAACATTAATTGACAAACTAATACAATAATTACAATAAGCATAATTAATGTAATAAGTGTAATAAGAATCCTTTGAAAAATTATATGCATAAGAATACAGCATTAACCAGCGTATAAGGACATAAAACATAATATGCAAGTGTTTATAAATTAAAAAAATGATAAAATGGGGGAATTATAATGATCAATAAAATTCGTGCATACATTGACCATGCATTTGAAGGTATACCTCAAACAAAAAAAGTACTGGAACTTAAAGAAGAGCTTGTAGGAAATCTTATAGAAAAATACAATGATTACCTAAAAAATGGAAAAGCTGAAGATGAAGCATATACCGCTGCCATTTCCGGAATAGGCGATATCTCGGAACTAGTTGAAAGCATGAGGGATGTAGATCCTTTTGCTCAGCCTTCAACTAAGGAACGCAGCAGGCATGCGCTTTTCATATCAATAGCTGTTGCTATTTATATTATCAGTGTATTTATGGTACCTATTTATACCATAAACTTTGGAAAACCTGTAACCGGAATCTTTATAATGTTCCTATTTATTGCCATAGCCACCGGGTTAATTATTTACAGCAATATGACATATAAGAATTATATTAAGATGGACGATAGTCTGGTTGAGGATTTTAAAGCTTATCGTGCAAGCAGCAATAAGCAAAGAGCAGCATTTAATTCTTTTAAAAGTGCATTTTGGAGTATCACTGTAGCAGTATATTTTCTTATAAGTTTTATATATGGGATATGGGGATATTCCTGGGTTATATTCATTATAGCAGGAGCAATAGAAAAAATAGTAGCAGGTATTATACAGTTAAGGGGTGAAGAATGATGGATAAAAGATTAATAAAAGGCAATATTATTCTTTGGTCTGTAGTTTTGGTTATAGCAATCGCCGTTTTTGTTGCATTTGCACGGGGAAACTACTGCAATCCATTTGGATTTCCGTTCAATATGAAAACGGCCAATAGATCACAGTTTGTAGTTGTAAAGGAACAATCCATTAAAAATGATACACATAATATAAATGATGTTACAGTGGATTGGATTTCCGGTAATGTAGATATTTTTAAAAGCGAAAATAATGAAATAAAGATTGTTCAATTAGCTGGAGAAAAATTTTCTGATAATGATCTTTTCTCTTATAAAATAAGGGGAGGAAAATTATCTGTTATTGATGAAAGAAAGGGAAAAACCAGCATTGGTTTTAACTTCAATAATTTTAATAATGGTTCTGATTTGGAAATTTATCTTCCAGAAAAAGAGTTTAATTCTATTAGAATTAATACTGTAAGCAGTGATATAACTTCTGAAAGTTTAAATACTGAGATTTTAACTTTTAGTACAACATCAGGGGATGTTATACTTTCTGGGAAATTCTCAGAGGTTGATGTTAAGACAGTCAGCGGAGATATAAGAGCTGAAAATCTGGATGTACAGAGAATTGCTCTGGACACAACTTCGGGTGACATTTCTCTGACGGGCAGCTTAACAGAACTTGATATCAATACAATTAGTGGTGATGCTAAGGTATATTCATCAGACATGATAAAAAATGTTAAGTCTAATGCAGTATCAGGCAATGTAACTATAGCCATTCCGGAAAATGATGGTTTTACAATTGACTTCAGCAAGGTTTCTGGAAATTTGAAAAGCGATTTCGCCCTTGTGACTAACGGGAACAGACATAGCTATAAAGATGGAACAGCTAGGTTCAGTGCTAATTCGGTAAGTGGGAATTTTACAATTTTCAAAAGATAAAGATTGATTTTGGTGCAAAAACAATTGTGTAAGGAATAAATTTAGTGAAAAAATAAAATTAAAAACTATGATAATATCTTCACTTTTTAAAAATTTTGACCCAGGTCAAAGTTTTTTTCTTTATATACACGTATAATAAGCTCATAGTAATTAATACTACATTGCTAATATGGTCAAAAACATATTAAGTCTCGTAAAAAAGATATTAAAAATGGAGGTATATTATCATGACAAACAAAACATATCAATTACAAACATTGACCTGCCCCAGTTGCATGGCTAAAATTCAGGGTGCTTTAAGAAAAACTGCAGGAGTAAAAGAAGCGGAGGTATTGTTTAATACCAGTAGGGCAAAAGTAAGCTTTAACGAAGACCAGGTATCATCAGATACAATAAAGAAGACAATAGAAAGCCTGGGCTTTAAGATACTTGGCGAAAAGTGACCGGCAGATATGCATAAGGCACAAATACAACCGGATGCATTTAATTTATGCTGTATTAGGGTAGGTGTTAGGGTAGGTGGACACTCCTCTCTCGAGCAGAGGGTATTCCTTTTACGTTGAGGAGTGTCCCCATCTTGCAGAATCATTTTTGGGTTATAGACAGCATTAAGCAAAGGAAGGGAGCGGATAGCTGTGATTAAGTTAACAAAGGGAAAAAGAGTCCTAATTTCAGGCATCCTTGTTGCAGTATCTTTTATTTTGAAAAACACTATTGGACATCAACTAATTACCAGCATAGTAATGATAGCTGCTGCAATAGTTGCAGGAACTCCCATAATAAGGAATGCAATATCAGCGTTAAGATACAGGATACTTGGTATAGACGCTCTGGTATCTATTGCAGTTATTGGAGCTATGTTTATAGGCGAATACTGGGAAGCTGCCGCTGTAACCTTCCTTTTTATGTTTGGTGAATATCTAGAGTCCAAAACAATTGAAAAGACCAGATCTTCCATAAAATCTTTGCTGGATTTGGCTCCTGATACTGCCAGAGTGATCAGAGATGGAAAAGAAATTGAAGTTTCTCCTGAAAAACTGGTTAAAGGCGATATGGCAGTTATAAAACCGGGAGAGAAAATTCCGGTTGACGGCATAGTAACCGAGGGAACAGCTTATGTTAATCAAGCGGCTATTACAGGAGAATCTATACCTGTTGCTAAAAATATAGAAGATAGCGTTTTCTCGGGAACCATAATTGAATCAGGATATTTAATAGTAAGAGCTGATAAGGTAGGTGGGGATACTACCTTTGCAAGAATACTTCAGATGGTTGAGGAAGCTCAGGACAAGAAAGCCAGAACACAAAAGTTTCTTGAAAAATTCTCAAGGTACTATACTCCTTCTATTATAGTTTTATCTGCATTGCTATTTATATTTACCAGAGATTTGGTATTATCTCTCACGCTACTTGTTATTGCCTGCCCCGGAGCTCTGGTTATTTCAACTCCTGTTTCCATTGTTGCAGGTATTGGCAACGGAGCTAAACATGGAGTTCTTGTAAAAGGCGGGGAGATAATGGAGAAACTTGGAAGAGTTAAGGTGCTGGCTTTTGATAAAACTGGTACTTTAACAATTGGAAAGCCAGTGGTAAACCATATAAAAGCTTATGGAATAAATAAACATGAGCTGCTTAGGATAGCTGCTATTGGAGAAGCTTATTCCGAGCATCCGTTGGGGAAGGCGATAATTAATAAAGCTGAAAAGGATTTAGGAACTATATCTCAAGTGCCGGAGGAATCGGAAATAATTGCAGGACAGGGGTTGAAGGTATCAATAGATAAAAGTATAATACTAATAGGCAATAGAAAATTACTGTCAGAAAATGGAGTACAACTTGACGATAATCATGAAAAATATATAAGCTCTGAAGAAGAACATGGACAAACAGCAGTTATAGTGGCGAATTTGGAAAGAGTACTCGAAATAATATCAATTGCAGATAAAGTGAGGGAAGATGCAAAAAAGTTAATAGCTAATCTTAAGCGTCTTGGCGTAAAAAAAATTGTGATGTTAACCGGAGATAATAAAAGAGCAGCAAAGGCCATTTCCAATGAATTGGGTATAAATGATTACTATGCGGAATTGCTTCCTGATGGAAAGGTAAAGACCTTAAAAGAACTAAAGGAAAAGTATGGTCTGGCGGCGATGGTGGGTGATGGCGTCAATGATGCGCCGGCTCTTGCTTCAGCGGATTTAGGCATTGCAATTGGTGGCGCAGGGAAGGATATAGCCATGGAAACGGCTGATATAGTTATGATGTCTGATGAAATAAGGAAGCTATCCTTTGCAGTGGGTTTAAGTCGTGCCACCGTAAGGAATATGAAGCAAAATATTATCTTTGCTTTAGTTGTAGCCGGGACACTTCTGACCGGAGTACTAATTAAAACAGTAGATTTAGCTTTTGGAATGTTGATTCACGAGCTAAGTGTGTTGTTGGTTATAATTAATGCAGTAAGACTTCTTGGTTATGGGAAAAAACAAAAATCAGGGTATGCTTAGTGAGGTAAATTATTATATGAACTGCAATTGTCATAAAAGGGAAGGGAGAAACTGCATAGAGATAGTGCCTATATTCAGCAGCCTTAATCATGAGGAAATGATGGAGGTTGCCGGGATAACTTCAGACAGGACATATGAAAAAGGTGAAATGATTTACATTGCTGGAGATAAGGGGGAAAAGCTTTATGTCATTCATAAAGGAAAAGTCAAGATTTCCAGAGTGTCTGAGTCTGGAAAAGAGCAGGTTATAAGAGTTTTGGGTCCAGGTGAATTCATGGGAGAGCTTTCCCTTTTTAGTTCCAGCCCTCTAACTGACAATGGAGAAGCCTTGGAAAAGACTACAGTTTGTATTATATCAAAGGATAAAATTAAAGAATTGATGGCAAAATACCCGGTAATTTCCTTCAAAGTGATGGAGGAACTCAGCAGAAGGTTGGAGAAAGTAGAAAATCTGGTAGAGAATATAAGTCTTCATGGTGTAGAAAAAAGATTGGCAGATACTCTAATATCTATGGTTAATGATAAAAATGAAGTTATTTTGAAGATGAGTAAGAAGGATTTCGCCTCTCATATTGGTATGAGCCAGGAAACCTTAAGCAGAAAGTTGTCAGCTTTTCAGGAAATGGGATTAATCAAGCTTATCGGGCATAGGCGGATTATTATATTGGATAAAGAAGCTTTAAGTGAAATTGAATAACCTGTGTTTCTGTTTAATTTTTTGAAGAGCAGAATTGTAAGAAATTCTTAAGAAAAACCTCTACATCTTTTTAAGAAATAGCATTTATTATTTAAACAGGGCGTAGGGGTTTATTTATGCTATAATTCAAGCTAGCGGATTATGGAAGCAGAACAAATGGGGGGTTGATACATCTGTGTGTAAGAATGACGAAACCGAAAGACCGTCAGTATTGATTGTGGATGATGATAAGGATATTGTAAAAGCAATAGCCATAAACCTTGAAAATGACGGCTATAATGTCTTTAAAGCATATGATGGCCTGCAGGCTCTGGATTTTATCAACAGTCAGAGTATTCAGCTTATTCTTCTCGATATAATGATGCCTAAGCTTGATGGCCTTTCGGCTACTATGAAAATCCGTCAGGAGAAAAATATCCCTATAATAATACTATCTGCGAAGTCGGAGGATACTGACAAAATACTAGGGCTTTCCATGGGTGCTGATGATTATGTAACAAAACCGTTTAATCCTCTGGAACTTATGGCAAGGGTCAAATCCCAGCTTCGCAGATACATGACGCTTGGAGACATAGAAGCCAATGGGAAAACTAATATACTAAAATCAGGCGGTCTTTGTTTTGATCCTGACACTCGAATTGTAACAGTTGATGGAGAACCAGTGAGACTTACAGCCACAGAAATGAAAATTGTTGAGCTTTTACTGAGGAGTCCGGGCCGGATATTCCCCGCTGAAGAGATTTATGAGCGGGTCTGGGAAGAACCGGCTTACAGCGTTGAAAACACTGTTATGGTACATATTCGCCGAATTCGTGAAAAGATAGAAATAAACCCCAAAGATCCCAAATACTTAAAGGTGGTGTGGGGTATTGGATATAAAATCGAAAAAATCTAAGGGAATGATAATTTGGTTGTGTTTTTTTATAGGGGTTAACATTGTTGGCTTCATTGCATCAGGTAGTATTGTTGAAATTATAAATAGCGGCTATACTGACACTATTGACTCCATAAGAGATGTTTATAAAACTGATATAAAGGATACAAGACAGTTTAAGCATACAATAACTCTAATGTTTAATATGCTGGCAAAATCTTTGACCGACGACAACTATTCATCAATGATTGAAGCTATGGGAGAGGATTTAAATAAGGAAGAGGAAAACCTTATATTCTATGCTGAAAACTTTAAAACCGGAAAGAGAATAGCCAATTCAAAAACCGATCTTGGTATTTCCGTTAAAGGTTTTCCTTCACTACTTCAGGGGTATGATTACTATTTTTATTATAACGGAGAAGAGTTTTTTGCAGGGAATTCTGATAAGCCACAGAATATTGATAAAAAGGATATAGGATATTCAAACTTATATCATTGGGGTTGTTTCTCGGAGAATATAAATAGTAAGTTTCCCGGAATTAGAGATTGCCGCATATTACTTGTAGTAAAGAAAGATATAACAAAGGTTATTAGTGAAACAAGCCGTCTTTACAACTTGAAAAAAAGATTTCAAGTTATGAAATGGACCATTATTGGAATTATAGTTGTTTTCCTGTTTGGAGTTGCGCTATTAATAATTTCAATATTAAATAGAAAATTGAAACATGAGTTTGATTTTAGGCTTGCAAAGCTTTCAGGGAAGTTATGGTTTGAGCCCAAAGCATTAGTATCGTTATTTGTTATTGCAGTTATTATGGAAGCTGAAAGAAATACTTCCAAGCTTATGTATAGCACCCAACTAAGATTTGCTTTTTTCCTGATAATAGCCGGCTGGTGGTTTTATCTAATGTTTATTGATTTAGTGACAAACAAAAGAAGGTTTTTCTCAAACAATTCAATAAATATGATTATTAGAAAATATCGTTCCTTTGAAGGGAAAAAGCCTTTTCAAAAAGGAATGATTTTGCGCCTGTTTATGTTTATTGGAGCAGAAGCTATACTTGTTTTCCTTGCAGGAGCATTTTGCATTATTATTATTCAAAGAATGGATTCCTTTTTCTTTTATTGTATTTTTATAGTTGCAGCAATTGGTGTATATCTTATTTACCGTTATCAGCGCCGATATTCCAATACTATAACTGATATAGGCAGGCTGGTTGATCAAATTGAAGCAATTAAAGCCGGAGGAGTAACAGATGAACTTGTTCTTGACCCTGATACTGATATGTACAATGCAGCTAAAAACTTAAATAGTATAAAAGAGGGCATGAACAAAGTTATAGAAGAAAAAGTCAAGAGTGAACGTACAAAAGTGGAGCTTATAACAAATGTTTCTCACGATCTAAAGACACCTCTTACGTCAATTATCAGTTATGTTGACTTATTGTCAAAGGAACAAGGATTACCTGAGCATGTAAATGATTATGTTAAAATATTAATACAAAAATCTAATAGATTAAAAACACTCATTGAGGATTTATTTGATTTAACCAGAGCTTCCAGTGGTGAGATAAAAGTTGATTATGAAAGGCTTGACCTGGGCAAGCTTATCAAACAGACCATGGCAGATTTAAATGAAGAGATATCCCGTTCGGAACTGGCTTTTAGGGTAAATATCCCTGAGCAGCCGGTATTTATACTTAGTGATGGGAAAAAGCTTTACCGGGTATTCCTGAATCTTATTTCAAATGCGCTCAAATATTCTCTCCCAGGCTCCAGAGTATATATTGACCTGATTGTTCAAAATATGAATAATAAGACTAATGGAGAGACAAAAGAAATAGATTATGAGGTTGTTGTCATAATTAAAAACACCGCAAATTATGAAATGAGTTTCAGTCAGGAAGAAATACTTGAACGCTTTGTCAGAGGAGATAAGGCACGTTCTACCGAAGGTTCCGGCCTGGGATTAGCTATAGCAAAGAATTTCACGCAAGTGTGCGGCGGAAAATTTGATATAGTACTGGATGGGGATTTGTTTAAGGTGATATTATCCTTCGCTGCAGCAAAGTGAACACTATTTCGGAGGGGTGCATTTAGTTTATCTGAAGAAAATATTGGTAAGGGGCATAAGTGAAGGTGCTGTAGAGCCTTTTAATCTGAGTGAAGGATAAGCAAAATCAGTGTTTGAACAAAATAATTACAACCCTTTTGTTCAGATTATTTTGTGAGTTTGATTTTGCCCGTAGCTGAATTTAAAGGCTCTAAGCACTGTAACGATAGCCCCTGGTAAATATTTCTTCAGATTTGATAAATGCACCTATTTCGGAGTATAATATTCATTCATAAACTAATAAGTGGTATAATAAAATCAGTCATATTAAACCATTATTACAGAAAGGAATTATAAGTAAAATATATAATATTTCACATATGAAACTACCAGATGAATTTTTGACAAAAATGCAGGAAATTTTAAATAAAGATGAATATAAAGCCTTTTTAATGTCTTATAATATGCCGAGGTATTATGGGTTGCGAGTGAATACTTTAAAGATAAGTGTAGAGCGTTTTATGGAGATATCGCCCTTCAAACTTGAAAGGATACCTTGGACAAAAGATGGATTCTATTATAATGAAGGTGAAAATCCAGGGAAACATCCCTTTTATTATGCAGGGCTTTATTATATTCAGGAGCCCAGTGCCATGCTTCCTGCAACTGTGCTGGATGCAAAACCCGGAGAGTACATTCTTGACCTATGCGCCGCACCGGGGGGGAAGACTGTTCAGATTGCTGCAGGTATGAAGGGGGAAGGCCTTCTTATGGCCAATGATACAAGCGCTGAAAGATTAAAAGCTCTTGTAAAAAATATAGAGCTTTGCGGTGTAAGAAATGCTATTGTGACTAATGAGCAGCCTCAAAAGCTTGCTGCCAAGTTTCCGGGCTATTTTGATAAAATTCTTGTAGATGCACCCTGCTCTGGAGAGGGCATGTTCAGAAAAGACGAAAATGCTATAAAAAGCTGGGGAAAATATAAGTGCGATAATTGTGCAGTTATTCAAAAAGATATACTGGAATATGCAGATGTAATGCTTAAGCCCGGTGGCAGGCTTGTATATTCCACATGTACTTTTTCACCTGAGGAAGATGAAATGATAATAGGTAACTTCCTTAAGAAACATAATGACTATGATGTTTTGAAAATACCTTTAACAGCGGGAATAGAGAGAGGCAAGCCGGAATGGGGCGGGGGAGATGTACGACTAGCAGGCACTGTACGGTTATGGCCTCATAAAGTTAAGGGAGAAGGGCATTTTACTGCTGTTCTTGAGAAGACAGCTGCATTTGATGGCCATATTAATGACAAACAGACTCAAAATCAAGAGGACAATTTTAGTGATAATTCATTTAGCAAAAATATCTATATTAAAGATATCAACTATAGTAGAAATATCAACCATAGTAAAGACATTAACTCCGGCATAGATACTTTGCCAAAAGAATATGCAGGATATTTCAAAGAATTTATGAAGGACAATCTTAACATTGAAATAGACGGCAACTTTATGTTAATTGGAAATAACCTTTATTATTTCCCGGTACCCTTACCCGATCTATCAGGTATAAAGGTTGTTAAATTCGGATGGTATCTGGGGGAGTTTATAAATGTACAAGCCTTGGGAAGACCAGTTTCTAATGAGCAAACAACTATTAAGAAGCAAAGTCCACACAAGCAAAATGCAAATAAGCAAAAATCAAAGGAGCAATATTTAAGGGGGCAATATTCAAAAGAGCAAAATTTAATGAATCAAATTTCAAAGAATTTGGTTCTAAAGAGACGAGAATTGGAAGGACAGTTTGAACCATCTCATCCCTTACTGATATCTCTAAAAATGGATGATGTTAAAAACACTAGCAATTTTACAGCTGATTCCAGTGAAATACTAAAATATCTTAAAGGGGAGACTCTGATTACTGATGGTCAAAAGGGCTTAACTGCAGTATGTGTTGATGGTTTTACAATCGGGTGGGCAAAGCAGACAGGGGGTATGCTAAAAAATTTATATCCTAAAGGATGGAGAAAACACAGATAAAAACAGACGCAGATCTTTATTTATTCACATCAATAAATTACACTCAAGCTAGAAACCGAAAACTAGAAACCGATAAAACCAGAAAGCCAGATGCTTCCAAAACCAGAAAACCAGAAGCTTCTATTTGACAAATCGATAGTAATGTCATATAATTTTAAAAACAGATTATATTATGTAACCCGGAATATAAATATGGAATTAATATCATATAACAGCAGTTGGCTGCAATTACTGTAATTAAACAAGTATGTGCCGGCAAGTATATGCTGGGATGAATTAAGGAAATATATTTTCTCAATTAATGCAATGTAATGCTTATGCTACATGGCTTTGCATATTGAATTTGAAATTTTGCAACTATTTGAGAAAATCAGTATAGGACGGGTTTTTGTTTGTTTTATATTTATCTATGTTATATTTAACTATTTTAAGGAGTGACATAAATGGGGGTTTACTTAATAAAAAGAATATCATTAGCAGTTGTTACACTGTTTTTGGTTGCTACCCTGACCTTTTTCCTTATGTTTCTTGTACCGGGCGGCCCTTTTCTTGCTGAAAAAGCTCCTACGGCTCAAACACTTGCTGCATTGGAAAAGAAGTACGGTCTTGATCAACCTGTGAGTGCACAGTATATTAATTATATGAAACGTCTTATTCGCGGTGACTTTGGTCCGTCATTGAAGCTTCGTGGGCGTGAAGTAAATGAAGTTATAAGTACAGGATTCCCTATATCAGCGAGTATTGGTGGTATTGCAGTAATTCTGGCGGTGCTAGTAGGTGTTCCATTGGGCACTTTTTCTGCTGTTAATCGAGGAAAGTGGCTGGATAACATAGTTTTATTCATATCTACACTTGGTATTGCCATACCCGGTTTTGTGTTAGCTACAATTCTTATGTACTACTTTGGTGTGACGCTGCGTATCCTTCCTACTTACGGGCTTAGCTCACCGAAGCATTTTATTTTACCAGTAATTTCCCTGGCCTTTTATCCAACCGCATATATTTCCAGGTTAATGCGTTCAAGTATGTTGGATGTGCTAGGTCAGGATTACATGCGTACAGCCAGGGCCAAGGGTCTTTCCCAGTTTAAATCCTTATTCAAGCATGCATTGCGTAATGCTATACTGCCTGTTGTAACTTATCTGGGGCCTTTGCTTGCTTATATATTAACCGGAAGCTTTGTGGTAGAGAAAATATTTACCATACCGGGGCTGGGTGGTCAGTTTATCAGTTCCATTACAAACCGTGACTATCCTATGATTATGGGTACAACTATATTTTTGGCGTTTTTAATCATTTTGATGAATATGGTTGTGGATATTGTATACAAGATTGTAGATCCGCGAATAAAGTTAAAATAAGAATTTGACCAGTAATTAAACCGGAAATTCATAGGAGAATTGTATTGAAATTCAAATAAGAATTAAAACAAATATGAATACAATCATGTATGAACAGATATGAAATAAATTGGAATTGAAGTGAGGAGCGAAAAACAGAAAATGACACAAAAAATAGGTGATAAAATGAACCCTTTAAGTCTTCATATAGATGTTTCTGATTTTTTACCTGCTGAAGAGAGTGAAAAGCAGAGTATGGTAGTAATGCGCGAAAGTGTGAATTTTTGGAAGGACGGATTTCGCAGACTACGAAAAAACAAGCTTGCTATGATTTCACTGACCGTAATTATAGTTATTATGATATTTGCGTTTATTGTACCAGTGTTCTATCCTTATTCTTATGAACAGCAAATCAGAGGCAGCGAGAATTTAAATTTGATGGAATACTCTAAAGAAGAGCTTGCACGTAAAGAAGAAGGCGAGTTTGTTTTCCCTCATATTTTGGGAACAGACAGTCTTGGTCGTGATTACGCTGTAAGGATAATGATGGGCAGCAGAATTTCATTACTTGTAGGAATTATAGCTAGTGCAATTATACTTTTAATTGGCTCAATCTATGGTTCAATATCAGGTTACTTTGGCGGGAAAGTCGATTTAATAATGATGCGTATTGTTGATATCATATATACCGTTCCGGATATCCTGATTATTATATTGCTTTCTGTTACGCTAAAATATCCTTTAAAAGATCTAGCTGAAAATGTACCGGGCTTTGGCTGGATAAACACTGTTGGAGTAGGTCTTATAAGTATATTTATTGTATTTTCTCTATTATATTGGGTTGGTATGGCACGTATAGTACGCGGTCAGATACTCACGCTAAAGGAGCAGGATTTTATTACTGCTGCCAAGGCCTTGGGAGCATCAAACAGCAGGATTATAAGAAAGCATCTTTTAACTAACTGTATCGGGACATTGATTGTAACAACTACATTACAGATACCATCTTCCATATTTACCGAAAGCTTTTTGAGCTTCCTTGGATTAGGTGTAAATGCTCCGATGCCAAGTCTTGGCTCATTGGCCTCGCAGGCTCTCGGAGGCATTAAATCATACCCGCATCGGTTGCTTTTGCCGGCTATAACCATTAGCCTGATAATATTATCTTTCAACCTATTGGGTGATGGATTACGAGATGCCTTTGATCCAAAGCTAAAGAATTAAGGAGACGAAATGATGAGTAATATATTATTAGATATAAAAAACCTTAAAGTATCTTTTTTTACACCGGCTGGTGAGGTGAAAGCCATTAATGATGTATCAATCCAAATGGAAGAAGGCGATGTCCTGGGCATTGTAGGTGAGAGCGGCAGCGGCAAATCGGTCACATCCTATTCAATAATGGGTTTAGTCCCTTTTCCAGGTCGAATAATTGACGGTACTATTGATTTCAATGGTCATCGCATTAATGATATGACTGAAGCAGAGTTGCGTTCTATTCGTGGAAACGAGGTCAGCATAATATTCCAGGATCCCATGACATCTCTTAATCCTGTATATACTATTGGTAATCAGATAAGAGAAGCAATACTTCTGCATACAAATTTGAACAAACAACAGGCATATGAAAGATCTGTTGAACTTTTAAAACTTGTAGGAATCAATGAGCCTGAAAAACGGCTTAAGCAGTATCCGCATGAGCTTTCCGGCGGTATGAGACAGCGTGTTATGATTGCTATTGCACTGGCCTGTGAACCTAAGCTGCTGATTGCGGATGAACCTACTACAGCATTGGATGTTACTATACAGGCACAGATAATGGAGTTAATGACAGAACTTAAGAATAAGATAAATATGTCCATTATTCTCATAACCCATGATCTTGGTATAGTATCTAGCGTATGCCGGAAAATAATGGTAATGTATGCGGGGAAAATAGTAGAATCAGGTACAATTGATGATATTTTCTACAATCCTAAGCATGAGTACACGAAAGGTCTTCTGCGTAGTATTCCCAAGCTTAATACCAAGGAACATGAAAAACTGGTTCCAATCGAAGGAACACCTGTAGATATGCTTAATCCGCCTGCAGGTTGCCCGTTTGCTCCACGCTGTGAGAAGTGCATGAAGATATGCTTGCGGGAAATGCCTGAATTCACGAAAATAAGTGATATTCATTATTGTGCTTGCTGGTTATTACAGAAGGAAGCATTTGAAGCATCGGCAGGAGGTAATAAATGATGGGTAAATCAATAAATCAAAAGCATAAATTTGCAACACTCAGAGAAGGAGCATTAGTTGAAATACAAAACCTTAAGCAATATTTTCCCATACAGGACGGTTTATTCGGGAAAAAGTATGTTAAAGCTGTAGATGATGTTTCTTTCTATATTGATAAAGGCGAAACCTTAGGTCTGGTTGGCGAATCCGGCTGTGGCAAAACTACTGCAGGAAGAACTATACTAAGACTTTATGAGCCTACCGGCGGCAGAATAATTTACAACGGCACAGATATAACTTATGTTGATATGATGCCCTACCGGAGGAAGATGCAAATTGTTTTTCAGGATCCTTATGCTTCACTAAATCCACGCATGACCGTGGGAGATATTGTTGGAGAGCCTATTGATATTCATAAATTAGCCGCCTCAAATAAGGAGCGTTCAGAAAAAATCATTCAAATGCTTGACCGGGTTGGGCTTAACAGCGAACATGCCAATCGCTATCCACATGAATTTTCGGGAGGACAGCGTCAACGTATAGGAATTGCCCGTGCTTTGGCAGTAGATCCTGAATTTATAGTTTGTGATGAACCTATATCCGCACTGGATGTTTCTATACAAGCACAAATTGTAAATATGTTTGAAAAGCTGCAGGAGGAAATGGGACTGACATATTTGTTTATTGCCCATGATCTGTCAGTTGTCAAACATATAAGTAACCGTATAGGTGTTATGTATCTTGGAAAGCTTGTAGAGCTTGCAGATAGCTATGAGCTGGTATTCCATAGTGTTCATCCGTATACACGCTCTTTAATTTCCGCGATTCCTGTACCGGACCCAAACACAAGCCGGACACAAAAGCGTATCATATTGGAGGGAGATGTACCAAGTCCATTAAATCCGCCTAGTGGATGCCGTTTCAGAACACGCTGCCCTTATGCGGATAAGATTTGTGCCGAGAAGGAACCCGAATTCCGGGAAATAGGGAACAGGCATTTTGCTGCATGCCATCATCTGGATAAAGTGCATTAAAAGTAAAGTAAAAGTGCAGTTGATGAAAAAGATGAACCCAAAATGATATAATAGTTTACAATAAATTTCAAATATGTTAATCTAATTATAATACATATTTGAAAATAATAAAATATAAAACTAAAAAGGAGAGGAAGAAACATGAAAAAAATAGCTTTACTCTTGGTTATGGTCATGGTATTTGGTACATTCCTAAGTGCCTGTGGGAACCAAAAGATTGCATCTACACCTGAACTTGTAGTTTGTGTAGGTCCTGAACCTGATACAATTGACCCGGCTCTGAACTCTGCAGTCGATGGTGCAACACTTTTAATTCATGGCTTTGAGGGGCTTATGACCCTTGACAAGAATGGAAAACCCATTGCCGGACAGGCAAAATCCTGCACTCCTAGTGATGACAAGCTAACCTACACTTTCAAGCTGCGGGATAATTTAAAGTGGAGTGATGGTGAACCGGTTGTAGCAAATGATTTTGTGTATGCCTGGAACAGGGCAATTAATCCTGAAACTGCATCGGACTATGAATATATGTTCGAGTCTATTGAAGGCTACGACAAAGGTGCTCTTAATGTTACAGCGCCTGATGACAAAACTCTTATTGTTAAGCTGGTTTCAGCAACACCTTATTTCCTCGAACTATGTGCATTCCCAACATTTTTCCCTGTACGCAAGGATATTGTGGAAGCAAATCCTGATAAATGGGCACTTGATCCAGCCACATATGTTGGCAATGGTCCATACATGATGACTGAGTGGGTACATGATTCTCATATGATTTACAAGAAAAACCCCAATTACTGGAATGTATCCAAACTTGGCCCTGATAGCATAAAATTCATACTTATGGATGATGATAACGCTATAATTGCTGCATTCGAAAATGAGGAAATCCTTTTAGCAGACTCCATGCCAAATGATGAAATTGATGCATGGAGAGATAAGAAAGAGTTTAATATTGAAGGTCAGCTTGGCACTTACTATATTAGCTTTAATGTAAAGAAACCTCCTCTTGATAACGAAAAGGTTCGTAAGGCCTTAATACTTGCAGTTGATCGTGAATACATCACTAAAAACATTGGTAAAGCCGGTCAAGAGCCTGCCGGTGCATATGTATCAATAGGTCTTTCAGATGCCGATCTTAAAAAAGAGTTCCGTGAAGTAGGCGGAGACTACTATGATCCTTCAGGAGCAGCTTATGAAGCAAACCTTGCTGAAGCTAAAAAGCTTCTTGCAGATGCCGGCTATCCGGATGGCAAAGGTTTGCCGACCATTGAATATCTATACAACACTGGTACTGGACATCAGTTGATTGGTGAAGCTCTCCAGGATATGTGGAAAAAGATTGGTGTTAATATTGAACTGGTTTCCCAAGAGTGGAAAACATTCCTTAATACCCGTAAAAACGGTGAATACTTTATTGCTCGTAATGGCTGGCTGGGAGATTATAATGACCCAATCTCCTTCCTGGATATGTGGATCACAGGCGGCGGAAATAACGATGCACAATGGTCCAATGCCGAGTATGATGCATTAATTTCAAAGGTTAAGTCTTCATCCGACAGAGCTGAACGTATGAAACTTATGCATCAGGCTGAAGATATAATATTCAAAGATTCTATGCTGTGCCCAATCTACTACTATGTTGATATTTACTTGAAGAACGAGAAACTGGATGGTTTCTATTCTTCACCTCTTGGGTATAAGTACTTTATGTACTCCAGCGTTAAACAATAACTTATGCGATTTGGATTGACTAAAATATTGATTGACTTAAATATTTATTGATTTCAATATTATTAGAATAATACAAATTTCTTGAAAAGCTGATGGTTTCTACGAAATTAAAGTAGAGGCCTTCAGCTTTTTTATATGCTTTTTTTAGGGAAGGAAATAAGTTATACTATTATATATAAATGAATGGTATAATGATATACACCAAGGCTGATATATTGGGAAATGCAGCTTGAATTGCTTATGAGATTAAAAATATCAGGTTTACGGTATGTATGTAATTCAACATAAATAACAAAATAATAAAATAATAAAAGAATAAAAGAACAAAAGAATAAAACCGGGAAATAGTGAAAGAGGTAGAGCATGGCAGGTACTCAACGCTTAGATAAAATTTTATCAAATTTTGGATATGGGACACGGAGGGAAGTAAAGCAGCTTGTAAAGCAGGGTATGGTAAAAGTAGATGATATTCCTGCAGTTGACAGTGCAATGCATGTTAACCCTGAAACAAGCGCAATAGAAGTAAATGGTAAAAAACTTAACTACAGAGAGTTTATTTATATAATGATGAACAAACCGGCAGGGGTTATATCCGCAACTTTTGACAACAAGCTTAAAACCGTTGTTGATTTGCTGCCTGATGAATATAAAGTGTTCAATCCCTTTCCTGTAGGAAGGCTTGATATAGATACTGAAGGACTTTTAATACTTACTAACGACGGCCCTCTGGCGCATATGCTTCTTTCTCCAAAGAAGAGTGTGCCTAAGACATACTATGCTCTTGTAGATGGCAGAGTAACCGAGGAGGACATTAAAGCTTTTAATAATGGAGTTGTCCTTGATGATGGATATAAAACACTTCCTGCACAGCTTAAAATTCTAAAGCAGGGAGAGCAGGGAGCACATTCAGAAATAGAGGTTATTATTTATGAGGGCAAGTTTCATCAGGTAAAAAGGATGTTTGAAACTGTTGGTAAAAAGGTAAAGTATCTAAGAAGAATGGCCATGGGCAGTCTTGTGCTTGATGAAAATCTTGAAACAGGTCAATTCAGGGAGTTAACAGAAGAAGAAAATAAGAGTCTATCCATGGTACTACAAGCCACTACTGCTATAGTATCTGGAGCTGCCATCGATATAGTGCCTGAAGCTGCTGCTGATAGAGAGGATGATTAAAAACTGCCACAGAGAATTCATGATAAAAGCAGAGAAAGTCTCACGGCTTGATAAGAATTCTATGAAACAATACCGGGAATTGAAAGATGAACTAAATATAGAACCTGCTCTTGAAAGGTTAATAAGGCTTGATTTATAGTCAATGCCTATCCGAATGCACTAATATAGCTATATTAGTTCAGCCTTTGTAAAACCTCATACGATTTATTTCGTCAACAATGGCCTCAATATTTTCAATGGGGACATCAAATCCTATTTCTATATTTATACCTAGTCCGCCTTTAGGCAGGTACATTTTCTCTATAGTCTCCCGAATATGATCCCTCATATCTTGTGGTGTGCCGAAGGGGAAAAACTGTCTATCAAGATCTAGCATAATTGGTATCTTGCCTTTACAGGTTCTTACAAGTCTATCTATTCCATTTGCACTGTATTGGGGATTTATAATGTTGACGCCAGCTTCAACTAGATCAGGCATAATTTCTATTATATCACCGTCAGTGTGCATATAAACATATTTTTTAAACTGGTGGCTTACATCATATATGCGCTTAAAGGCAGGTTTCAAGTAGTTACGCCATTTTGCCGCCCCAATGGCAATACCGTTCTGCATACCAAGGTCATCGCCAACATGGATGATGGGCGAATCGCTTTTTTCACAGATTAGCTTCATCTGGCGAACATTGTAATCACAGACCTTGTCAATAAGTATTTGAAGTTCATCGCATTCCTCTGCAAAATCAATCATGGCTTCTTCAAACCCTCTTAAATCAATAAGTCTCAGGTACATGAAGCCATGTGGCAGACCGATGTCTGATTCAGGAACTTTTAAAATTAAAATGCCTTCACGGTTTGGGATAGGATGGCTTGTTACATAGGACTCCATTCCCTCCTGTTCATTACTCCACACACATCCCCAGGCATCAGTTAGACTTCCATAATGATAGCTTGCAGGTAGATTTTTTTCATAATCATATTTAAGCTAGTGATCTCCAAAGAAATCTTCATACTTTGCAGTTATTTTTTTTATTTCATTCCCACTTTTTTTCATGGTAGCAGGCAAAAAATTAAAATAAACAGGAATTTCCTCAGGGTATTGATAAGTAATCGCTTTAATAATGAGGTCAGTGGTATTTTGCATAATAAACCCCTCCTAGCTTTTATCTCTTTTATATCTATGATAATATGATATTTAATATTAGTCATTTGATAAAATACTTTGCACGATTTTAAAGCATCAGTGAGGTGTTGAAGATGTTGTTAAGCAAATACAGGCAAGTATTGTGTGAAGGCACACTGAATTTGCCGGGTCTTACCTTATTTGGACATAATGTTACAACAAAGGCCGTTCTTCCTATGGGAACCCATATTCATGACGGCTGCATTGAAATAGTAGTGGTTGTAAAAGGCAACGAGTCGTATTATGTAGAGAACAGGAAGTTTGAACTTTCAGGTGGAGATGTCTTTGTAGCCTATACGGACCAGCCCCATCGAAGCGGAAATACTTCACAGGGAGTATGTGAAATAATATGGTTTCAAATAAAGCCTGCTGTACAAGAAAATTTTCTCGGACTATCTGCGCCTTTTGGAGATCTTATTAGATCAAAACTCATGGCTATAGATACACATATATTAAAAATTGACAGAGAAGGGTTGTTTTATCTCAGGAAGAGTTTTGAAAACTTTTTAAGGCTCAGGGAGGAGAACAGGATATATGGGCAAAGTCTTCTTATTAGTTTTCTTTCCCGCTTGCTTTTTACACAGACTCAAAACAGAAAAGATGATGAGCTAATTGAGAATATACATAAATATATTGAAGAGAATATATATGATGTGATTAAAACTGAAGACATTTGTTCAAAATTTTGTATTTCTCTTTCAGGATTTAAGCACAAATTCAAAGAGTATACAGGGGTGACCCCCCGGGACTACATTAATGACAGAAAAATACAGAAAGCGAAAGAACTTTTACAAAGTAGAAAGAGTGTTACAGAAACAGCTATGCAGCTTTCTTTTAATTCAAGTGATTATTTTTCCGTTGTGTTTAAGAAATATACGGCATTTTCCCCAACGCAGTTTAGAAAATTATAGTCATTTTAGTGAAGCGGTATCCTGTTACGAGCCAGATAATTTATTCTGAACTCCTAGTTTAGGTCAGGCAGTTTATCCAAGGCGAAATCTATTATATCATCATCCATATAATAAATATCAGGTTCAATACCTTTACCTTGTATGTTTATGCCTTTCGGAGTGTACCATAACATAGTGGTGGCTTTAACGGCAAACCCTTTTTTTAGAGGTATGGTGAATTGACCGATTCCTTTTCCAAAGGTTTTATCTCCTATAAGAGTAACATTGTCAAGGTTGTCCTTTAGCGCCGCAATAAAGTTTTCTGAAGCACTTGCAGTGTTTTTATCCTGAAGTATAATTATTGTTTCATTTTTAATCACTTTTTCTTTTTTTGCTTTATAGGTTTTATTAAACAACCTCATTTTATCAACTGAAATTACACTGCCCTTGGGAATAAAGAGATCTGACATTTTGTTCATTGCCAATGTATCTCCGCCATAGTTGCTTCTTAAGTCTATTATAAGCCTCGGATACTTATTGATTTCAGATACATTGTTCTGCAAAAATTTTTGCGTATAGGTAGAGAAATTGGTAATATGTATATAAACTGTATTCTCATTCAGAACTTTTAGCTCAGATAAGGATGCTTCTTCTTTTTCCTCTTCTTTGTACTTTTTATACTGCTCGGGTATATAAAGATAAGTATACCTGTCCTTATTGGTTTTCCGGATTTTTTCAGTAACTGCTGATATTACCAAATCATCGAAATATTGAAAGTACCTGCCGCTTACATCCCTTTTCAATTCATTTTTATACAGAGTTTCCAGTGCATCTGTGTATATATAGTGATGAGAAATAAAATGCTTGAAAACCAAATAATCGTAATTCAGATAAATATAAAACCCTGTACCTGCAATAAATGCGATAAAAAAGGATAGAAGAATAGCAAATCTCTTTTTAATTTTTTTTAGTTTTTCTTCAACAGTTAAAATTTTTTTTGCCATTTATTTATCTCCTGAATTTAAAATATTCCCGGCAGTGACACTGGCACATAAAGTTAAATACAAGTATGGTCAAGCATAGACAAGTATGGAAAAGTATAGAAAACGCAGCAAATTCAGGTCGATGCCAGGTATATAAAATTAGGGTGAGTTAAGGACCCACCCTCCTAAGAACATAGCATAATATAATTTTCTGTAGAGTATATGCCATTAAGGTTTCGTAATCAGTTTATCGATGGCATCCTGATTAAAGCCTACTATTATATTGCCATCAATTTCTATTACAGGAACACCTCTTTGACCGGATTTCTGAACCATTTCAATAGCTGCTTGCCTGTCGGCGGATACATCGTAATCTTCAAAAGCTACGTTTTTTGAAGACAGGTACTTTTTAGCCACCGAACACCAGGGACATGCGGGTGTTGAATATACTTTAACAGTCATGTTAAGCTCCATTCCTGCCGCGTGCGAAATGAATTCGCCCTTGCAGGAACAAAACTTTTTTATTAAAAAAGTTTTTATGGGCTTAAATTCATTTCAGTCGCGCGTGCAATTTATTTTTTTATATTAATGTGCAAAAAATATGCACATGCGCATTAGTTTTTCAGAAATTTAACAATTTCTTTCAAACTATTTCCTCCTTAAAAACCTAATGTTTAGTATTATCTATAATATTACCATTAACTCAGAACTTTATTGCTCTTATTACATATATACCCCATAGGGGTATATATAAACAAGAAATCATTCAACTTTTTCCATATATCTCTTAATTTTTTTCGTAGTTGTTTTAGCAAATTCATTTTCTCGTAAATGAAAATCCTTTACATACTTATATGTTACCAGCTTTTTATTTACCTGTTTTACTTCCTTTCGGATCAGCTCATGAATTTCTTCCTGTGAAAGGGTCTTACCGGCAAAATCCTCCTGTATTTTTTCCATATCAGGTACAACAGCTGCTGATACTACTACATCACCAAATTCAGAATCGTCCTTGCCATAAACCATGGATTCCATAATATAAGGACTTTTGTTAAGGAGAGTTTCGATTTCCTCAGGATAGATATTTTTGCCATTCTTAGTAACAATAACATGTTTCTTTCTGCCAGTAATATGAACAAATCCATCGCTGTCAATAAACCCCAAATCACCGGTATAAAACCAACCGCTTTTTAATACCTTTTCTGTAGCTTCAGAATCACCATAGTAACCAAGCATAACATTTTCGCCTTTAACTTTGATCTCACCTACACCTTCCTCATTTGGCAAGTCTATCTTTACTTCAAGGCCTGGAAGAGGCAATCCAGCAGCATCATCCTTGCAATATACGTCACGATTAAGAGCAGCTATAGGGCTGCATTCTGTAAGACCATAGCCTTGAACAAAAATCAATCCAAAATCCCTGAATCCTTTTGCTATATGTGGATCTATACCTGCTGCCCCGCTTATAAATAACCTTATATTTCCGCCAAAATTATTATATACGGGAGCAAATAGTTTCCTTGTTATATTTATACCAAATTTATTCAATAAATTGCTTATTTTAATAGCTG
>ERZ795032.559-NODE-559-length-38380-cov-11.581787_pt1 | contig 38380 bp, 48 predicted proteins | sample MGYA00375124_ERZ795032 | MGnify/ENA primary metagenome ERZ795032 (study PRJEB30167, sample SAMN05720154) | activated sludge metagenome | isolation source: Anaerobic digester | place: China | collected 2015-12-16 ...
CGAAGCTGGTTGTTAACGGGCCTCATCTTCAATGCCCGGCGTGCTTACATATCCACTTCCTTGCTGTCAAAACCAGGTCAGCCCCGGGGGTCAGTTGTCAGTTGACAGCGATCAGCGATCAGCGATCAGCGATCAGCGATCAGCGATCAGCGATCAGCGATCAGCGATCAGCTAATAAGCGACTGCAAAGATACAACAATAATGCCAGGAATGGTCATTTAAGTGGGCTGGCGAAACGCGCAACATCGGCACGGGTGATTTCTCCATCGCACAGGATAGCCAGTCGCTCGACGACGTTGCGCAACTCGCGGATATTGCCGGTCCAGGTGAGCTCCTGCAGGGCCTGTATGGCCTCCTCGCTGAAGAATACCGGAGGCTTTCCCTGACTGGCCGTCATCTGGCTCAGAAAATGATCCGCCAGCAAAGGAATATCCTCAAGCCGTTCATTTAAGGCCGGTACTTTGATCAGGATCACACTGAGGCGGTGATACAGGTCTTCCCTGAATTTTCCGGCATGGATCTCTTCCGCCAGGTCCTTATTGGTGGCCGCGACGACGCGCACATCAACCGGTATTGCCTTTTCTCCACCTACCCGCGTGATGCTGTTTTCCTGCAAAGCACGCAAAACCTTGGCCTGCGCGGCCAGGCTCATGTCTCCGATCTCATCCAGGAATAAGGTGCCCCCATTTGCCAGCTCAAAATCTCCTTTGCGCTGACGATCGGCGGAGGTAAAAGATCCTTTTTCGTGTCCAAATAATTGACTTTCAATTAGTTCGGATGGTATGGCGGCGCAGTTGACTTCGATAAATGGCCCTGAAGACCGCTGGCTAAGCTCGTGCAACCATCTGGCTACCAGTTCTTTGCCAGTGCCGTTTCGGCCTGTGATCAGGACGCGGGCATCAGAAGGGGCAACCCTTTCAATCAAGCGCTTGATCTCCATGATCTTATCCGACTCACCAATCATGTCATAGGCCTTGTTGACCTGCCGCTTAAGTTTTCTGGTCTCTTCCACCAGCAGCGTGCGATCCATGGCATTGCGGATGGTGACCAGCAGGCGGTTCATGTCCGGTGGCTTGGCAATGTAATCATAGGCACCCTTCTTGATGGCATCAACAGCGGTTTCAATCGTACCATGACCGGATATCATGATAATGGGGTTGGTGGTGAGCTGCAATGCCTGCTCCAACACCTCGATACCATCCATACCGGGCATCTTAATGTCGCAAAGGATGACATCATAGGCTGGGTCAGCCTGACGAATCATCTCCAAAGCTGAAGGACCATCCACTGCCTCATCTACCAGATAATGCTCATATTCCAGGATGTCCTTTAAGGTGCTGCGGATGCTGCGCTCATCATCAATGACCAGGATGCGCTGGGTCGCTTGCTTTTTCTTTGCCATAATACCTTATTCATTCAGTCTCCTTTTATGGGCCTCAGGCCTTGTACCTGAGCCATTTCCAGAGCTCTGCGTAATTGACTTTCTTCCCGTACATCAGGATGCCTGTGCGGTATATCTTCCCGGCTAACCAGATGGCACCGACAAAACCTGCGACCAGCAATACCACCGAGAGCACCACATCAAAAACAGGCACCCCAAACGGTATGCGCAGCATCATGATGATGGGGGAGGTCAGGGGTATGATGGATAACCAGAAAGCAACCGGTCCCTCGGGATTGTTGATAACAAACTGGGCCAGGACGATTGCCAGGATGAGTGGAATCGTAACGGGCATCATGAACTGCTGGGTATCCGTCTCATTGTCAACCGCCGACCCGATCGCAGCGAAGAGAGCGGCGTATAAAAGGTAACCTCCGATGAAGAAGAAGAGAAAGCTCAGGATCATCACCGGGAAATTGATGGAATCTATGACTTCAAAAACCTTGGTTAGCTGACTCGTCCCTTGGGCCATGATCTCCTCTTCCGCTTGCGGGATGAGCCTGTTGGCATTCTCAATGCCTGTGCCGCTCATAAACTGGAGGCTGTCGCCGTATGCAAGCTGGAAAACGCTGACAATTGCGAATGTCAGGACCACCCAGAGCATGAACTGTGTGAGACCGACCAGGGCCACGCCGATGACTTTTCCCATCATAAGCTGGAAGGGTTTCACAGAAGAGACGATGACCTCAACGATGCGGCTGGTCTTCTCTTCGATGACCCCGCGCATGACCTGCGATCCGTACATAAAGATGAAGAAATAGATCATGATACCGGCTACCAGTCCCAGCACCATGCTGACTTCAGTGAAGGTCTTCTTCTCTACGCCGTCACCGCCGATCTTGATCGTGGTCACGTTGATGCTGGTAGCAATGGATTTGAGGATGTTCTCATCCACCCCGCTGGCTGCCAGCTTCTGGCCCTCCACCACCCGTTTCATATTGTCCTGAACATACATCTTGACGTTCAGGCTTGGCTGTTTTTCGCTGTACAGAATTGCCTTTTCCGGCACATTAAGCTGGGTGCCAGGGATATGCAGGATGACATCCAGGCCACTTTCTTTGAATGCCGATTTGGCCGCTTCAATATCCTGCTCCAGCCATGTCACTTCTATTTCGCTGTTGGCCCTGAATTTTCCGGAAAATAATCCCGAATCATCCACGACGCCCAGTCTATAGGTTTTATCTGTCATCTGGGCCACCCAGATAGGCACAATAAAGAGGGAGGCCATGAGAACGGGTCCCAGAAATGTCATGATGATAAAAGCGCGCTTCTTAACCCTGACCAGGTATTCCCGACTGATAATGAGAAGTATCTTGTTCATGTTCAGATCATTTTTTTGTTATTCGCCGGTTAGGGTTGTATGGATGGGTGTAGCATTCCCGCCTTGTTGCTGTTTATCCTCATTCACCCGCTGAATGAAGATCTCGTTCATGCTGGGAATGATCTCGACCATGGAATGGATGATGGCATACCGCATGAGATGGGCGAGCAGGTCATTGGGCGTTTGTCCAGGGCGGAGCTGTGCCCTTATCCTGCCGTCACCCTGGTCAGCGGTGGCACTGATAATTTCGAATCCGTTATGGCGGATGTCTTCCATATGCACTCTGAAATCGCTGAACGTCACCTCAAACGTATTGCTTTTGTAGGTCTGCTTCACATCAGCAACTGAGCCGCTGAGTATGGTTTGTGCTTTGTTAATTAGTACGATATGGTCGCACAATTCTTCAACGGAGGCCATGTTATGGGTGCTGAAGATGATGGTCGCCCCATCATCTTTCAGACGGAGGATCTCCTCTTTGAGAATATTGACATTGATGGGGTCAAAGCCGGAGAAGGGTTCGTCGAAGATCAGGAGCTGAGGCTTGTGGATCACCGTGACGATGAACTGTACCTTTTGCTGCATCCCCTTGCTAAGCTCTTCCACTTTCTTGTTCCACCATGCTTCGATTTCGAAGCGGCGGAACCAATGCCGCAGGCTGGTCATGGCGTCGTGCCGCGACAGTCCTTTGAGCTGGGCCAGGTAGAGGGCTTGCTCCCCAACCTTCATCTTTTTATAAAGGCCACGTTCTTCCGGCAGGTACCCAATCAGGGCCGTATCATCGGGCTTGAGCTTCCTGCCGTCGAACAACAGCTCTCCCGCATCGGGCCCGGTGATCTGGTTGATGATGCGGATCAGGGTCGTTTTACCTGCCCCGTTCGGTCCGAGCAACCCAAAGATACTTTGGTTGGGGACCTGGATGTTGACATCGTTCAGTGCCAGGTGACCGGTGAAGGCTTTAGTGACATGCCTGGCTTCAAAGAGGTGTTTCATGGCGTGCGTTTATGTATGCTTAGCCCTGGAAGAATTCTTTCATCCTGGAGAAAAAGCTCTTTTCCTTATGATTGGGTTGTGGTTGGAAATTGGGTGAATGCCTGAGTTCTTCCAGCAGCTCTTTTTCACGGTTGCTAAGGGTGCGTGGCGTCCAAACGTTGACGGTCACGAGGAGATCGCCCCTTCCGTAACCTTCGACCGATGGCAGTCCTTTACCTTTCAGGCGCAATATCTTACCACCCTGGGTGCCGGCCGGGATGCGGATCTTGGCTTTGCCTTCAAGCGTGGGTATCTCAACGGAGGTACCTAATGCAGCATCAACAAAGCTGATATCCAGGTCGTAATGCAGTTGGATACCATCTCTTTCGAGTTCGGGATGGGGTTCTTCCTCTATGACCACGATGAGGTCTCCGGGTATCCCGCCCCTTGGTGCGGCATTGCCTTTACCGCTCAGCGAAAGCTGCATGCCTTCCATCACCCCGGCTGGGATACGAACACTGATGACTTCTTCCCCCTGTACGATACCGTTGCCCGCGCAGGTATGACATTTTTCTGTAATTACCTGACCCTCACCTCCACAATGTGGACAGGTACTGGTCGTTTGCATCTGTCCCAGGAAGGTGGATGTGACACGCGTGATCTGTCCGGTGCCACGGCAGGCACTGCAGGCTTGTTTGGATGAGCCTTGGTGGGCCCCGCTACCCCGGCAGTCGCTGCATGCAACGTACTTCCTGACTTTCAGCTTCTTTTCAGATCCGCTGAGGATCTCCTCCAGGCTGAGCTTCACTTTGATTCTCAGGTTGGTGCCTCTGTTGACCGTCCTTCGCCTGGTGCCACCGCCGAAACCGCCAAAGGCGCCACCGAAGATATCTCCAAACTGACTGAAGATGTCTTCCATGCTCATGCCACCGCTGAATCCACCGCCATTGCTGCTGCCCATGCCGGCATGGCCGAACTGATCGTACTTTCTGCGCTTCTCGGGATTACTTAGCACCTCGTATGCTTCGGCAGCTTCCTTGAACTTCTCCTCAGCGGCTGTATCCCCCGGATTTTTGTCAGGATGGTATTGCAATGCCATCTTACGGTAGGCTTTCTTGATTTCGGCCTCCGTCGCATTGCGCTGTAGCTCAAGTATTTCGTAATAGTCTCGTTTTGCCATGAATCTGTTTGTCGAGGTGTTTTATTTGCCTACAACCACCTTGGCAAAGCGGATCACCTTGCCACCCAGCATATAACCTTTCTGCGTTTCGTCGATCACTTTGCCTTTCATATCCTCACTTGGGGCTGGAATATCGGTGATGGCTTCGTGAAAATCTGTATCGAAGTCCTGTCCGATGGAGACCATGGGTTCCAGTCCTTTCTGGGCGAGTGTATGGGTGAGTTTATTCTGGATCAGCATAATGCCCTCCTTGATGGCCTGAGGGTCCGTCGATTGCTGGGTGCTTTTCAGCGCCCTTTCGAAATCATCCAGCACCGGCAGTAGGGCCTGAATCACCTCTTCACCAGCGGTTTTCAGCAGTTCAGCCCGTTCCCTTACAGTGCGTTTCCGGTAATTATCAAACTCAGAAAGGAGCCTCAAATGCTTTTCATACAGGGTTTTATATTCTTCTTCCTTTTCCTGCAGTGCTTTGCGGAGACTATCTTCCTTTTTGTGTTTACGTTTATCCGTTTTTTGATCATCGGCATGAGAGTCATCCGTCAGTCCCTGCTCAGCTGGTTTTGCCTGGTCTTCCTGCGTTTGGGTCATGTCTTGTTTCATTTCTTTATCTTCCATATCCGTAATAAGCTAACATGCTGAATTCGCGTAGCAAATTGCTTGCCACATCGTCTGTGCCGACAGAATGGCAGTATGTTTTCGGGTGAATTGTCGCTTGGAATGACGCAAAGGCAGGAAATGGCTAATCCCTGGCGTATTTTTCCAGCTCATAGTGCAGATTAATGCCGCGGAGTCCTCTGGCCAATATCCTGCCATCCGGGCCGATGAGGAAATTATCAGGTATGCTTCGAACACCGTAATCCCTGACCGATTCACACTGCCATCCCTGCAGGTTGCTGACATGTTCTTTCCAACTCAGCTGATCCTTTTCAATGGCCTGAATCCAGGCCTCTTTTGTCTTGTCGAGAGAGACGCTAAAAATCCGGAATCCTTTAGCATCCTTGAACTTACGTTTCCTGTATTTATCCCAGGCCGCAACGACATTGGGGTTTTCCTTTCGGCAGGGCCCGCACCAGGAGGCCCAGAAATCGAGCAGGACATAATACCCCTGCAGATCTGACAATTGCAGCTCTTTCCCTTTGGGATCTTTCAGTGTTATATTGGGAGCAGGATCACCAATGGAGGCCGGAAGCGGAGGTGGTTGCGTGTTGGCGTGATGCTGGCCCGCCGGGGGAAATAAGAGAAGGGAGAGGAAGAGGAAGAGGGAGAGGGAGAGGGAGAGGGAGGAGGAGTAAGGTATGCTTCGCATATGTTAGTCTTTACGGGTTATATTTGCTCCCAGTGCATTCAGCCGGAGGTCGATATGCTGATATCCACGGTCAATCTGGTCAATATTGTCGATGATGCTTGTACCCTGAGCCGAGAGGGCGGCAATGAGCAGGGCTACACCGGCACGAATATCCGGAGATGTCATACGGATACCGCGCAGTAGGTGCTGGCGGTTGATTCCGATGATGGCGGCTCGATGCGGGTCACAGAGAATAATCTGCGCCCCCATGTCGATGAGCTTGTCGACGAAATACAGCCTGCTTTCGAACATCTTCTGGTGAATCAGCACACTGCCTTTGGCCTGGGTGGCCACCACGAGCACGATGCTGATCAGGTCGGGTGTAAAGCCGGGCCAGGGTGCGTCGGCGACGGTCAGTATGGATCCGTCCATAAAGGTGTCGATGACGTATTCGTCCTGGGCCGGAACCAGCAAGCCTCCTTCTTTAAATTCCAGGGCAATGCCCAGCCTGCTGAACACGTGGGGTATGATCCCAAGGTTAGCGGCCGAGACCTGCTCAATAAACAGTTCGCTACGGGTCATGGCGGCCAGTCCGATGAAGCTGCCCACCTCAATCATATCCGATTGCAGGGTATGCGTGGTGCCATGCAGCGATCCCACGCCCTGTATCGTGAGGAGATTGGACCCTATCCCCTGAATGTCGGCCCCCATGCGGCTCAGCATCTGGCAAAGCTGCACCAGGTAGGGTTCACAGGCGGCATTGAAGAGTGTCGTCTTACCTTCAGCCAGTACCGCAGCCATCACGACATTGGCTGTTCCGGTCACTGAAGCCTCCTCAAGGAGGATATAGGTGCCGCGGAGGTTGTTGGCTTTAACCGTATAGGATTTCTGGTCAGCGTCATAGACGAAGTTGGCTCCCAGCGCTGCCAGTCCCTGGAAATGAGTATCGAGGCGGCGGCGGCCGATTTTATCCCCGCCCGGCTGGGGGATGAAGCCACGCCCGAAGCGCGCCAGCATGGGTCCCAGCACCATGACAGAGCCACGCAGGCTGCTGACCCTGTGGCGGTAGATATCCGTTTCCAGATGGTCCAGGTCAACCTGGTCGGCCTGGAACATCCAGGAGCCCTGGCCCAGGTTGGTAACACGGACGCCCATGCCTTCCAGCAATTGGATCAGGCCATTGACATCGCGGATATCGGGTACATTGTGAATTGTTACTTCTTCGGCGGTCAGAAGGGTGGCACAGATCACCTGCAGGGCTTCATTCTTTGCGCCCTGTGGCCGGATATGACCCTGTAACCGGCATCCCCCTTCGATAATAAAACTGCTCATGACAAAGACAAGACTGAATTTGATCAGGTACGGTAGTTCTTCTTTCTTCCCGGTGATCCATAGCTGCCATTTTGCTGGCGGCCGAATTTCTTCTTTTTGCCACCGTTGTCCTTGGTATGACTGGCGGGTTGGGCTGTCCGGGCCAGGATATCGTTGGTAGCCATCAGGCGCATGTTCTCATTCCATTTGATGCGGCCTTTGCTGAGCTCTTCCAGGTGTTTGAGAATGAGCTCGTCGTTCACTGAGTCCCGGTTCCAGTTCAGGTAAGATTTCTTCAGGTGGTTGGCGATGACGCGTGTAAGCACTTCCTTGTCAGAACCTTCCTCAAGCTCGGCTACTTTCTCGATGATGGCCTGGATATGCTTTCCGTAGTGCGAATAGCGTATTCCTCCTGTAGCGTACTTAATGGGTTCGGGCTTCTTATGAAGTTTGTCCGGATCCGGTTTGGGATATGGGGCTTCCACGTCCAGTTTAAAATCAGAAATGATATGCAGATGGTCCCAGAGCTTCTGCCGGTAGTCGCCTGCTTCTTTTGGCTGGACGTACATCTGTGCCATCACGTCCACGATGACATAGGCCATCCGTGTCCGCTTGTCCCGGTCTTCAACCTGCATGAGGTGGCGGATCATCTTCTGTATATTGCGGCCATACTCGGGGATGATCAATTTATCCCGTGTGGAATTGTATTCCATTTCAGACATTGCTGTGTTCTTTTATTTGTCTATGACTCAGGTTCTTGGTGCCTATTTCTGCCGGATCCGGGAGGACCGGGTGCAGGCATTGTCAGGTTAACGGCTCCCGAACGAGGTATATTGCTGCAAAGATAGCATAAGTGTCCGGATTATGATGCAGTGGATGAAGGACGGTGCAGGAGGTCTTCCCGATGACCTCTTCAGGATACATGTTGATTCCGTTTTACTTGTGTTTTATTTATATGTCTTCTTAAATGTTAATAAAATCAGCTAGTTACGGGTTTTGCAACACGATAATACAGCATCAGCGAACTACCAGGCGTAAGCTCCTGGTGCTTCTCCACCCGGACCCGGGAAAATTTCATTCAACTTCTGGAGCACTTCTTCATCCAGATGAATCTGCGTAGCACGAATTGCACTTTCCAGTTGGTCAAGGGTGCGAGGCCCAACGATGGGAGCAGTTACAACCGGGTTGTGCAGTAACCATGCCAGCGCGATCTCAGCGGGTGAGTGACCCAGCTCCTGACAGAGTGCTTCATACTTTTCAAGCTGGCTACGTTTTTTTTCTACAAGTCTGGCGATGCTTCCATCCATTCGCCTTCCATCTTTTTGTTTCTCAAGAACGCCCCCTAGCAATCCACCAGCCAGCGGACTCCATGGGATTAGTCCCAATCCATAATGACGGCAGGCTGGGATAACCTCAAGCTCAACCATACGGTTATCCAGGTTATATACGCTTTGTTCACTTACCAATCCTGTAAATCCACGCCGTGAGGCTTCCTGACAAGCAGTGGCAATATCCCAACCTGCAAAATTGCTGGATCCGACGTACACTACCTTCCCTTGATTCACCAGGGTGTTAAAACTCTGCCATATTTCATCCCAGGGACAGTGGCGATCGATATGGTGCATCTGATATAAGTCTATTCTATCGGTTTGCAAGCGATGCAGACTGCCCTCGCAATGCTTGCGGATTTTGTAGGCACTCAGGCTTCTTCCGTCACTGTTGACTTCCGGGAGATTAGCTTTTCGGACGACGGGATTGTAAACCTTGGTTGCCAGCACAACAGCATCTCTTCGTCCTCCTCCTTGCGCCAACCATCGACCGACGATCTCTTCTGTGTATCCATGTTCTACAGACCATCCGTAGACATCGGCGGTATCAAAAAAATTGATACCCAATTCCAGTGCCCGGTCCATGATGCTGAAACTCTCTTCTTCGCTTGTATGCCAACCGAAGTTCATGGTCCCCAGACAAATATTACTAACGAGAATGCCATGATTTCCAAGTCGCTGATGTTTAATGGCCATATTCTACCCTCTTAAAGTATTATATAACTTCCGTCTTAACCTCATTGGATATAAAAGTAAGCAAAACTTCCGCCAATTCCTTGTATTAAGAACATTATCTGTATCTGCCAGGTTTCAGGATTTCCATTACATGCGTCTTGAAATACTAACTCCTTACAATGATCAATACCTATATGCTTATCTGATCTTTGTTTGACAAAGCGTACTAATCTAAAGGGTATTTAACCACAGAGTATAAAGGAGTATTAAAGAGGTCCACAGAGGAAGTACGCTTCTATGGCAGCAGGCTAATGGATGCTGAGGCTTGGGATTATTACGTTTTGGGCTGATTTCTTGATGGGAACATTGTAGGAAATACCTAACATGATTTGAAGCCCCGTACCGATTTGTGTTTTCTTTACATGTTGATATACAGGTATATCGGCAAGAAAATAGAACGCGAAGCGATTCAAATCGATATTGAGCTGCGGTGAAATGAAAACCTTTGAATAACCAGTGGCTGCCGGATCGTAATTGAGGAAGGAGAGTGTTTCGATAACCGGGTTAACCTTCATGGTGCGCATCGACTCGCCCCTCAATTGGAGGTTGATACCCATGTAGGTATTAATTTCTTTTGCTGCGAACAGAGATAAAGTGGCAAAATCACCCATACGTTCTCCCAAGGGATTCCATCCTTTTCGTACATATAACATGCTGGAATAGAGACTGAATCCTCTGGTGTATTTACGCTGCAGGAAGCCATAAAACAGGAAATCCTGCGCACCTGACGTAACCTGCACTGCTTGTGGATTTGGAACATGAAACACCTGACCTGAAAAGGGCTCAACCCTGGATGTTGAATCATTGTAGGATCCGAGTGGGAGCTTAAGACCCAAGCCAAGTGTAACCGTTGTTTCATGTCGCTGATTCTGCGCTTTCCAAATCGTATACCTGGGGAAGAGAATGAGATCAGCGATGCCTTTGGAGGTATAGGTTCTGTCCGGATCCTGGTTCAGACCGGTTTCTTTCTTGAACAAATAATGACCAAGCTCCACCGACATGGTAAACTGCGAAGAAGCCCCGTAGGCGAAACGATAGTATTGGTATGCGCTCTCGAAACGGTCGAAATACTTCTCCTGACTGGCTTTGCTGCCACTGAAGAACCGGTGACTCCGGATGTATTGAAAATTCGCGTTGATTTGTAATTGACTGGCTCCGACCACGCCCTGTGATGTTCCACCTGCCACCGGACTTCCTGATCCGCCTGCACAGCATTGACCCAATACCACCTCTGGCATACTCAGCATCAAGCAAACCAGCGCCATGACAAACGTTCTCGCAAATATCATCTGTAGAAGATCTATGTGTTACAACATGAAGGAATCATAATTCAATCAGCTACTTCTGTCATTTGTCGTTGTTAATCAGTAGTTTGACATTGTGTGTTTTGTTTTCAACCCTGATACGTACAATGTACATTCCGTCGGCAATATGACTTATCTCAAGAGGTAGTGTGTTTGTTCCCGGAAGCAGAAAGGAATGGGTTTGACTGGATATTTGCCGTCCACTGGCATCAAACACAGTTACATCAAGCGGCGAGGGCTGAGTAAGGAGAACTTCCAGATAGGCTTGCTGACGGGCCGGATTGGGATAGACCGCCGGAAGCGGAATGCGCTCACCATAACCCTGGATACCTGTGGCCGGGGCATTGATAGCCGCCAGGATGGAGTCTTGCAACGCGCTGGCATTCACTGTGTTGTTTTGGTTAAAGTAAACGTGGCGCTGTGGGCCAAGTACAACAATTTTCGGCATTCCATCGTCACCATAATCACTCATCCTGATGGACGCATTTGAAAAGAATACCGCATTGCTGATGCCGTAATTCAACGACCATGCCCGTAAGGAAGCACAACTGGTATTTGCATAATCATCTGCTACATATAGAATTACCTTTCCCGGATGGGTGGCCTGAAAGCTCTGGACGACATTATGGGTGGTCAGGCTCGGGCCGATGCAGGCCGCGCAGGGCATCACCCAGCAGATGACAACCACCTTGCCTGAATCGAGCTGTGTAAACAGGTCATAGGTCGTCCCTGTACAATCGGGACAGGTGAAGTTCACTGCCGTTTGCGCGTGCAAAACGCCCCAGCCGACAAATAACAATAAAATCAAGGCATATATCTTTTTTCTCATATGATCATTATTAAATAGGACCATTCAATGCAAAGTAAAACAATTGTTGCCTTCAGTTCAAGTATTCAATTACTTCATTTTAATTATTTTTGTCAATCTTCAGAAGGGCCAGGAGGTGAGATTTCACTGTTCAGGTAAGGCGTATCGCAGGTTTTTAGAACGAAAAATGAGCTATAGGCCTGGTCTTGATGCGGTTAAGAATAAGGTGGTATGAGTACGAAAGCAGTCAACCAAAACAGTCTACCGATGTACAGGCAAATCCGGAATACAGCAAGAGCAGTGACGCTGACATTTTCCTATCTCATGGCAGCGCTATCCGTTCAGGGTCAGGCCTTGGTCATCATGGACCGTGATAAGAATGACAGGGTCGTGAATGACTCTGTTGTTCATGTTTATAGCTCTGATACTGGGATGCAGGTGCTGACGGCAAATTTCCTGATCAGGAATGATGGGCCTGACACGCTGCATGTATACCTGCGCCGGGTCATCCAGCAGATGGGCGACAGTACCATGGATTTCTATTGTTTTTATACCCAATGCTGGTTTTATGCCGACAGCACGGATATTCCGAACCCTATTCCGCCGGGAGGACTGGATTATTCTTTCATCCCTCACGTTTGTCATGTTAGAATGTTTGAAGGCATACCGCTGGAGCCCGGTCTATCTGTCATAAAATATACGATCTATGACCCGGCCGCCCAGCCTCAGCCTGTTGAGGCCAGCGTTACAGTGAGATATCATTTGGAGAGTCTTGGGAGAGATGAGCGCAAATACGCTGAAATCAGCGTCTTTCCCAATCCTGCGGATGATTTTCTATTGCTCGGGCCAGGTCTGCACCCTATAGGTGAAATCATGGTATATAACAGCATGGGAGCTAATATCCCTGTGAGTTATGTGCTGCAGGGAGAAAAGATTAGCCTGGATGTTTCACATCTTCCAACCGGGTATTATGCTGGTATTCTGCAATCAACGGATGGAAGCCGGCATAGCTTTCGTTTTGTGAGGGGAAGATAGCAATCACGCTTCTGTTTTAGGTTGAATAAGAATAACATGTTTTTCTTGTCTAATGTCGTTCTACACCTAACTCTGCCATGATCTTTATGAGTTGATTGTCGCATTCCTGTATTCTGAATCGATAGATATCTGTGTCTTCCTCGATTGCTTTGTACATCAGCTTGTAACTTTTAATGCGGAGTTCGCAATAGGAATGGAGTTTGCGGTTTCTTTCCTTGATGGCCAAGGGCAGATCAAGCTCATCAAAGCTATCCAAGAGTTTAATGTTTTCCTGCCAATAGTAGATACCCCGGTCTTTTAGTTCCGATAAGATCGTTTCCGATGGTGTTCCTTCCGGTAGGTTAAAAACCTCCAATGCCATAGACTCCATGTATACAAACCGATCCATTTCCCGGCTGTAGGCTTCTATGTCGCTGTTCAGTTTAGTGCTGGCGGCCCATGCTATCAAGCATAGCGCGATTGTCAGGATCCCGACGCTTCCAAATTTCAGTGTGACATTATCTTTATCCCTCATGCTTGGAATCATAGCGTAACCAGTGATCACACCACTTATCAGCCCACCGATGTGGGCAGCGTTATCGATGCCGCTAATGTTTTTTAATCCGAACAGGATGTTGTAGACAACAAATACTGCAATGCTGATGATCAGGGATTTATCAGATGCTTTTGTCAACAGCCTGGTTGACAGCAAAGCCAGCGTCAGACCATACAAGCCGAAGATCGCTCCAGATGCACCTGCGCTAACGCTGAAGTCATTCCACCACAGGCTTGTCAGACTTGCAAATACTCCCGTTAGGAGATAAGATGCCAGAAATCTGGTCTTCCCTAGCAAGGGCTCGACAATACTCCCAATGAATAGTAGAGCATACATATTCAGAATTAGATGAATCGCCCCGACATGTAGGAACATAGAGGTGAATACTCGCCACCATTGTCCCATTTCCACCAAAGGATGGAAATTGGCGCCCCAACGGATCAGATCCTGAGTATTTGGCAGAAGCGCGTGAACTCCAGAGAACAGCATAGCGATATAGACTATGATGTTAATATTGATTAGGATAGGTAAAATATAATACCCTTTAATCGGTTTGAAGATGCTGAGGAAGTTGAGAAAGCGTTTCTTATTAGAATCTACTGGTTGAAGAAGAAGGGCGTTTTTTATTTGGTTAAAATTCTGGCGTAAAACATTATAATTTAAGTATGTAGTGTCTGATCCAAGATCATGTTCCGCATCTGCTGTTGCAGTAAGCAGGTTTTCGATATTATCCTTGTTCTTCCCCCAGTCGAACAGCTGGCTGCCGATGCATTGACTGCTGATCCGGGCGACCTCGCCGTCTATGCAGACTTTCACTTTCTCACCCCATGACCATAGCGAGAAAGGGGTACGGGCAATAAATCCTGACTCGTTGATAAACAGCAATTTCCATCCCATGCTTTGTGCTGAATGGCTGGCCAGCACAAGAAATACGTCTTTATCCATTCCTCCAAGATGGTGGTCTTTTACATGTTTTGGTGGAAATCCTACTGCCATGGTGAACCTATTATTTAGAATCGTATGCGTATAGCCATATCATCGACTCTATCAACTCCCCTTATTACCAATAGTGCTAATAAAAATTTCACGACAATCTTAAGAAGAATAATTAGAGCTGGGCTACTCGCTTAAATTGCGTATCAATCTATCTCGAATTTCAGCTAATGATAACCCACTTGCTGTTTTCCAGCTAGTCCATCCATTAACAGTTTTTCTGTCGCTTCCGGCATCTTGAATGCCTGCAAGTGCTGCGTAGCTAGGACTGCTATAAATCTGTTCGAGAACGCTCAACGTACCGTCTTCCAGTATTTCTGCTTCATATCTCCTTTTATTTCCCTGTCGAGGCTTATACTCCATGAATAATTTCTGACCGTATTCCAATAACCCGTTCTCAACTAGATCTGAAATTGAAACTTCATATCTGGTTAGCTCTCCAGGTTTCTCTTCTTGACCTTGTTCTTCTTCTGTGTCCAATACTGGTTTGAACTCTTCTGGAAACTCATATGCTATCGACTCTTTGTTGTTAAAGTCAACATATTTGGTAATGGTCCATAGCTTGACATTATACTTTAAGGTTCTTGCCCATTCCTTTAAATCTCCAGAGATGGCATCGATTGGTATTCCGATAATTGGCTCCTTATTCAAAATCTCTACTAAGATCTTCCTTATATCAATTTCTTTAATTTTTTGTTCAGCGAACTTCTCCTTCGTTGTTTCATTACATTGATATTGATCTACAGCTAGATCTTCTATAATTTTCTTCGACAATGGTTGTAATGCTGCAATTACCTGTTTGGATATCTGTGGAGCTATATGACCCCAGACATTATGATGAAGCAATTCTGCCTCGACCAAATACCATTTCCTTGCTGCGATGTCAATTGCAAATCCATCGGGGATGGTACCTGTTCCATCACCTGTCTTTATAAGTGTTTTAGGTAAATATATTGATGTTGGACCAAATATATACTCATAATTATCGACCACAACCTGCTCAAGTTCTAGTTCGCTGTCAAACGGTGTCTTTATGAACTTTCTGTCTTTAAGAATTAGCATATACAATAGATATTGAAAATCTTGTTATTTGTCAATTTGAGCAAGAAGATGATTATCTTTTACAAATTATTTGAGTTTTGATGCAGCAGGAGCCAAATATCACTGCCATAAATGTAAAAAGAATACTGCTATATGTTCAGCGTCACGTAAATTATTTATCCTACTCTCCAATCACAATGAATCGTAAGTGTTTGAAAAACATTTGTTTGTTAACTTAGCTTTGAAACAGACTTTGCTTTGCAATTAGCCTCAATTCATCCCTTCAATCCAGGCTTAGTTATTCATCCACCAAGGACTATATGTCCTCGGATGTTCATGTATATTAGATCATTGTCATCTCTGACCACGGCATCTCGGGAACTGTATGTGATTTTATTGCAGTTGGAGGCAGTATATTTCCATCCGAAGCCTTATCTGCAACGAATATAGCCATTATTTGATGCATGTTACGAGGTAGCATTGAAGCAAATGCCTCTCATTCCGGAATAATCCTGCGTTGACCTTTTGTTATTTAAGACAGGATATCCTGTAGGTGGACTGCGGCCTTTGTCTTTAATACCCCGCCAGATTCACAGCAGCTTCAGCCGTGCGAATTTCAGCAGCAGTTGCTTGTTACCGGTACCGGGGAAGAAGACCGTGGCTTTGCGGTTGGGGCCATTGCCTTCGATGGCCACAACCTTTCCTTGGCCGAACTTCTCATGCTCCACCTCACTGCCCAGGCTGATGAGGTCGGTCTCCGGGCTGCCACCCGGAGGTGCCTGGTTGAGGCTGGATATCTTGCGCAGGTTCTTTTTCTCGATATGCAGCTTGTTGGGCAGGGGAGAGGGGATGCCATCCATCCCGGGAGGCGGCACGCTGGCCTTTCGTGGCAGATCCAGGAACTTCTCATCGATTTCTTCGATAAAGCGACTGGGCTCGCAGAATGTCAGGTTGCCCCAGCGAAAGCGGGTCTCGGCCCAGGATAGTGAAACTGATTTTCGGGCACGCGTCAGTGCGACATAAAAGAGCCGGCGCTCTTCTTCCAGCTCGGCCCGGCTGTTCAGGCTCTGGATATTGGGAAAGAGGTTTTCTTCCAGTCCGACGATATGCACATGTGGGAACTCCAGGCCCTTGGCAGCGTGGATGGTCATCAGGGAGACATAATCTCCGTTTTCCTTGTCTTTGTCCTGGGTGTCGGCATCGGTGATGAGGGACACTTCCTGCATAAACTCCTGCAGGCTGCGCATTTCCAGGATCTCGCCCGTGGTCTCGTCCACCTGGTCCATGCCTTCGCGTTCGCGGGTGCTGAAATCCTGGATGGCGTTGAGCAGCTCTTCCACGTTTTCGCTGCGCCCGAGGCCTTCAAGGCTGATGTCCTCCTGCAGGTCCTTCAGGATGCCGGCATACTGGATGATGAGACGGGCGGCCGTGAAGGCGTCTTTCTGCCTTGCTTCCACGCCAAAGCGCAGGATCATGGTCATGAAATCAGCGATACGCTGGCGGGTTGGTCCATTGATGCCAAGGGGGTTGTGACCCAGGTTCTCACAGACTTCCCAGAGGCTAAGGCCACGCTGGGCCGCTTCGACAATGATCTTATCGAGGGTGGTGGGCCCGATGCCGCGCTGGGGGTAGTTGATAACCCGCTTAAAGGCTTCCTCATCGCGGTTGTTAAGGCAAAGCCTGAAGTAGGCCAGCACATCCTTCACCTCTTTGCGGCTGTAGAACGACAGTCCTCCATAGATACGGTAGGGGATATTGAGGCGGCGCAGGGCTTCTTCAAGGGAGCGCGACTGGGCATTGGTGCGGTAGAGGATGGCGAAGGCAGAATGGGGCTCCTGCTGGTTCATCTTGATGCCGAAAATGCTGTTGGCCACGAGGAGTCCTTCCTCTGTATCGGAGGAGGCGCGGAGCAGGCGGATGCGCGGCCCTTCCTCATTGTCGGTCCAGATGGTCTTGCGTATCTGGTCCAGGTTACATGCGATGACACCATTCGCTGCCTGGACGATGGTCTGCGTGGAACGGTAGTTTTGTTCGAGCTTATAGGTGACCTGGTCAGGGTAATCGCGTTTAAAGTTGAGGATATTCTGGATATTGGCGCCCCGGAAGGCATAGATGCTCTGGGCATCGTCGCCCACGACACATATGTTCTCGTTGTTGGCGGCCAGTTTCTTGAGGATTAGGTATTGGACGTGGTTGGTATCCTGGTACTCATCGACGAGGATATGGTTGAACTTATGCTGGTAGCGGTAGAGGACGTCAGGAAAGTTCTCAAGTAAAATTAATGTATTGCAGAGCAGGTCGTCGAAGTCCATGGCCCCGGCTTTTTTACATCGATGGGCGTAGACGGCGTATATCTCTCCGGTCCTGGGGCGTCCGGCGAGGCGGTCCTGGGTAGTGATATCCGTATCGGCATTGTATTGCTGTGGGGATATCATGCTGGTTTTAGCAGCGCTGATGCGGCCGAGGATAAGCCCGGGCGGGTAGACCTGCTTGTCGAGGTTCAGCTCGCGGGTGATGGAGCGGATAAGGCTTTTCGCGTCATCGGTATCGTAGATGGTGAAGTTGGAAGGGTATCCGAGCTTTTCTGCTTCAGCGCGAAGGACGCGGCTGAAGACGGCGTGGAAGGTCCCCATCCAGACGTTGCGGGCTTCTTTGGCCCCAACGAGATGGATGATACGTTCCTTCATTTCCCGGGCCGCTTTGTTGGTGAAGGTGAGGGCCAGGATTCGGAAGGGGTCGATGCCTTTGGCGATGAGATAAGCGACGCGGTATGTGAGTACGCGGGTCTTTCCGGAGCCGGCACCGGCGATGACCATAACGGGTCCTTCCGTATGTTTCACCGCAAGTTGCTGGGCTTCATTTAAATCTTTTAAAAAATCTGTTTTCAATTAAAAAAGTTTATATCTTTGCAGCCGCTAAATTACAGAATCTAGCGAAACATAGCAGGAACCTTTGGTTCCGGAATGCATGGAAGCCTGATAAGCGAGACAATATAGGTTTCTCAAAGGTACGGGTAAACGGCAGGTCTCAGCCACCCGGAGAAACGAATATATTCTTTCCTTATCACACTCCAAGGATTTCTGGGCAAGGGCTGACTGCCGGGCAGGTTGAAGGGCTGCATGGACAGATGGCAATACGTGCGCTAAAGATTTATAAACAAACGCTTGTCAAACTGAAATAAACATGTACCTTTGCACTCCCAAAAAACGGCGCAAGCTATATCATTGTTAATAAATGCCTTGATATGCCAACGATTCAACAACTAGTGCGTAAGGGTAGGGCCAAGCTGACAGACAAAAGCAAGTCCCCGGCCCTTGATTCATGCCCACAGCGGCGTGGTGTATGTGTGAGGGTGTATACAACAACCCCCAAGAAGCCAAACTCAGCCATGCGTAAAGTGGCCAGGGTAAGGCTGACCAACAGCAAGGAAGTGAATGCTTACATTCCGGGCGAAGGCCATAACCTGCAGGAACACTCCATCGTCATGATCCGTGGCGGCAGGGTGAAGGACCTTCCCGGCGTGCGTTACCATATTATCCGTGGCGCCCTCGACACCTCCGGTGTGGATGGCAGGAAGCAACGCCGTTCCAAATACGGAACCAAACGGCCTAAGAAATAACAGCTGATCATCGATCTCAACATAATAATATAATGAGAAAGGCTAAACCAAAGAAACGCATCATCCTTCCGGATCCCAGGTTCAATGATCCGCTGGTGACTAAGTTTGTCAACAATCTCATGCTCAAGGGAAAGAAATCTATTGCAACAGTACTTTTCTATGATGCCATAGATATCGTGAGCGAGAAGTCCAAGGAGGATGGTCTGGAAATATGGAAAAAAGCGTTGGTGAATGTCACCCCTAATGTGGAGGTTCGTAGCCGCCGTATCGGAGGTGCCACTTTCCAGATCCCTTCAGAAATCAGGCCGGGTCGTAAACAATCGATCGGTATGAAGAATCTGATCGGCTATGCCCGCAAGCGTCATGAGAAATCCATGGCCCAGAAACTGGCTTCGGAGATCCTGGCAGCCTATAAGGAGGAAGGAGCCGCATTTAAACGTAAAGAAGATACCCATCGTATGGCAGAAGCCAACAAGGCTTTCAGTCATTTCAGATTCTAGTAACCAGCAGGAGCCGGAGGCAATAACAGGATGTCAGCTACTTTGACACATACACGGAACATTGGGATTATGGCGCATATTGATGCGGGTAAGACCACTACGTCCGAGCGTATCCTGTATTATACCGGCATCAATCACAAGCTGGGCGAGGTGCATGACGGCGCCGCCACCATGGACTGGATGGTCCAGGAGCAGGAGCGGGGCATCACCATCACCTCCGCTGCTACTACCGTTTACTGGGATTTCAAAGGTCAGAAGCACCGTATCAATATCATCGACACACCCGGGCATGTCGATTTCACCGTTGAAGTGGAACGCTCCCTTCGGGTGCTCGATGGTTCCATTGCCATTTTCTGTGCCGTTGGTGGCGTAGAACCGCAATCGGAAACGGTATGGCGCCAGGCCGATAAATATCATGTCCCCAGGTTGTCCTACGTTAATAAGATGGACAGGGCCGGGGCCGATTTCTACAACGTGGTCAGTCAGATACGGGAAAAACTGGGTGCTAACCCCGTTCCCATTCAGCTGCCCATAGGTGAGGAAGAGTCTTTCTCCGGTATCATCGACCTGATCCGGAATAAAGCCTACACCTGGGATGACGCTTCCCTTGGACAGGAAATGATTGAGATTCCCGTCCCGGCAGAAATGCTGGAGATCGTGGAGGAATACAGACAGCGGCTTATCGAAGGCACTGCCGAAGAAAGTGATGAGTTGCTTGAGAAATACATGGCCGATCATGATTCCATTTCAGAGGAGGATATGATTAAGGCCATCCGCAGGGCGACCATTGAAATGCGCATCACTCCTGTGCTGTGCGGTGCTTCGTTCCGCAACAAAGGGGTTCAGCCCCTACTCGATGGCGTATGTGCATTTCTGCCCAATCCTTACGATGTTCCTGCCGTACATGGAGAGAATCCATATACTGGTAAAGAGGAAAAGCGTGAGCCCGATGCCGATGCACCTTTTGCAGCACTGGCCTTCAAGATCGCTACAGATCCTTTCATGGGCCGCATGGCGTTCTTCAGGGTTTACTCAGGCAGGCTAACCGCCGGCAGTGTGGTGCTGAACAGCAATACCGACAAGAAGGAACGCATAGCCCGCATCATGCAGATGCATGCCAACAAGCAGATCCCCATTGATGCTGTTGAAGCTGGCGATATTGCCGCTGCAGTCGGGTTTAAAGAAATTCGCACAGGTGATACGCTGTGTGAAATGCAGCACCCCATCGTGCTGGAAAACATTCAGTTCCCGGAACCTGTCATCAATATGGCCGTTGAGCCCAAGACGCAGGACGATGTGGACAAACTGGCCATTTCGCTGAATAAGATGACAGAAGAGGACCCCACTTTCACGGTAAGGACAGATCCTGATTCAGGCCAGACCCTCATTAGTGGGATGGGAGAACTGCATCTGGATATCATTCTGGATCGTCTCAGAAGGGAATTTAGCATTGATGTGAACCGTGGAAGACCCCAGGTTGCTTACAAAGAAGCAGTTACAAGCGCCATAACCCACCGTGAGCTGTACAAAAAACAGACCGGTGGCAAGGGGCGTTTTGCAGATATCACTTTTGAAGTAAGCCCGGCCGACAATGGTCAGCCTGGCCTGCAGTTTATCAATGAAGTCAAGGGCGCTGCATTGAGCAAGGAGTTTATCCAGGCTGCGGAGAAAGGTTTCCGTGAAGCCATGCGCAATGGTGTTCTGATAGGTTCCCCAATGGTGAGTGTCAAGGTCCGTTTGCTGGACGGTGCTTCCCATCCGGTGGACAGTGATGCCATGGCTTACGAGATTGCAGCCCGCATGGGATTCCGCGAAGCCTGTATGAAGGCTGGGAAGACCTTGCTGGAGCCCATCATGAAGATGGAGGTTGCTACGCCCGATACTTACGTCGGGGATATCAGCAGCGACCTCAACAAGCGGCGTGGACAGATTGAACAACTGGACAACCGTGGAAACCTGCAGATCCTGCGTGCCAAGGCCCCGCTGGCAGAATTGTTCGGGTATGTCACCTCTCTGCGCAGCCTGTCATCAGGCCGTGCCACGGTGAGCCTGGAGTTCTCCCACTATGCTGAGACGCCTTCGGATCTGATCAATGAGATTATTTTGCGAATTAAAGGATACCTGGTCAACTAGCGAACAATCATTAAATCATTACCAACGTGAACCAGCGGATTAGAATTAAACTGAAGTCGTACGATCATAACCTGGTTGATAAATCAGCCGAGAAGATTGTGAAAACGGTTAAAATGACCGGCGCTGTGGTCAGCGGACCCATTCCGTTGCCTACAAACAAGCAGATCTTTACCGTATTGCGCTCGACATTCGTAAACAAGAAATCCAGGGAGCAGTTTCAGCTCTGTGCTCATAAGCGCATGCTGGATATCTACAGCAGCACATCGAAAACTATCGATGCATTGATGAAGCTGGAGCTGCCCAGTGGTGTTGAGGTAGAAATCAAGGTGTGAGGCTGAGAAAGCGGTAATCACCAAAAAAACGACAAGCAATGTCAGGAATTATTGGAAAGAAAATTGGTATGACCAGTGTGTACGATGATAACGGCAAGAATATCGCTTGCACGGTCATCCAGGCTGGTCCCTGTTATGTGACCCAGGTCCGTACCAAGGAAAAAGACGGATATGATGCCATCCAGCTTGCCTATGATGACAAGAAGGAGAAGCATACTACCAAGGCCGAGATGGGCCATTTCAAGAAGGCCGGTGTAACGCCCAAGCGTTATGTTGCGGAGTTTACCCGTTTTGAAGAAGGGCACCGCAAGCAGTTTGGGGATCAGGTTACAGTTTCCGAGTTTATTGAAGGTGAGTACATCGACGTGGTCGGGATTACCAAGGGTAAGGGATTTCAGGGTGTTGTACGCCGCCATCACTTCCGTGGTGTTGGTGATGCAACCCATGGACAGCACAACCGTTTGCGTGCACCGGGTTCCGTCGGGGCCTCCTCCTATCCTTCGAGGGTATTTAAGGGTATGCGCATGGCCGGTCAGATGGGCAACTCACGTGTTAAGATGATTAACCTTCAGATCCTTAAGATATATCCGGAGCAGAACCTTTTGGTTATCAAGGGTGCTGTTCCCGGTCATAACGGATCCTATGTAATTGTAGAAAGATGGAGCTAACAGTATATACCATTGGCGGAGAGAAGACCAGCCGTACGATCGTGCTGGACGACCAGATTTTCAATATTACGCCCAACGATCATGCCATCTGGCTTGATACCAAGCTGATCCTTGCCAATAAACGTCAGGGTACGCATGATTCACTGGAGCGCAATGAAGTAGCCGGTAGTAGCCGCAAGGTGAAGCGTCAGAAGGGTACGGGTACTGCCCGTGTGGGTAATATCAAGTCGCCGACCATTCGTGGTGGTGGACGTGCCTTCGGTCCGCATCCCCGTGACTACGGCTTCAAGCTTAACAAAAAAGTAAAGCGCCTTGCCAGGATGTCGGCCTTGACATACAAAGCAAAAGGTGATGAGATCGTGGTGGTAGAGGATTTCAGGTTTGAAAACCCCAAGACCAAGCAGATGGTTGGAATGCTGAAGGCATTGGCATTGCAAGACCGAAAGGTACTTGTGGTAACAAAGGAAGTGGACCCGGTCCTCGTTCTTTCAACCCGTAACCTGCAGCGTGCGAAGGTGACGCGTGCCTCCGACATCAATACCTACGATATTCTGAATGCCGGCAAGTTGTTGTTCACCGAAGGTGGGCTGCGTGAGCTGGAGGGCATGTTTGCCGGACAGGAAAGTAAAGTGTCATAAACCCATAAACGCCAGAGCTTATGGATATCATTTTAAAGCCGGTCATCACAGAAAAAATGACAGGCATCAGTGAGAAGCGGAACCAATACGGTTTCATCGTACACAAGAAAGCCAACAAGCTGCAGATCAAGCAGGCCGTAGAAAGCCTTTATGGGGTGCAGGTTTTGGCGGTGAACACGATGAACTATACCGGCAAGAACAAGTCCCGTTTCACCAAGACAGGTGTATTGAGCGGCAGGACAGGTGCCTATAAGAAGGCCATTGTCACTGTAGCTCAGAATGAAACCATTGATTTTTACAGTAATATCTGATAATAGATGGCTTTAAAGAAATTTAAACCGACCACGTCGAGTCAGCGCTTTAAGATCATCAGTGCGTTCGATGACCTGACGAGCAGCAAGCCTGAGAAGAGTTTGCTGGTGCCGCAGAAGAAGTCCGGGGGCAGGAACAATGATGGCAAGATGACCATCCGTTACGTAGGTGGTGGCCACAAGCAGAAGTACCGTTTGATTGATTTCAAGCGTGACAAGGAAAATATTCCGGGTGTTGTCAGCACCATTGAATACGATCCCAACCGTACGGCCCGCATCGCGTTGATCACCTATGTTGATGGTGAGAAGCGTTATATCATTGCGCCGCATGGCCTGAAGGTAGGTCAGCAGATCACCAGTGGCAAGGGAGCAGCTCCTGAGATTGGTAATGCACTTTATCTGAGTGAAGTACCTTTTGGTACCATCATTCACAATGTCGAATTGCGTCCTGGCCAGGGTGCCAAGATGGCTCGCAGTGCCGGTTCATACGCCCAGCTGATGTCGCGCGATGGTAAGTTTGCCATCCTGAAGATGCCGAGCGGTGAGACACGCATGATATTGCAGAGCTGCAAGGCCACCATTGGCATGGTATCTAACATTGACCACAGCCTGGAGATTTCGGGCAAGGCCGGTCGCAGCCGTTGGTTGGGCCGTCGTCCGCGTACCCGTGGTGTGGTTATGAACCCGGTTGATCACCCGATGGGTGGTGGTGAAGGCAGGGCGACCGGTGGTCACCCGCGTTCACGCAAGGGTATTCCGGCCAAGGGATACAAGACGCGTTCGAAGAAGAAGGCTTCGGACAATTACATCATTGAAAGACGCAAGAAATAACAGCAGGCGGTGACCCCGTCGCAATAACAGAAAAACACTGGAAATATGAGCCGTTCGCTGAAAAAAGGTCCTTATATCCATTACAAGCTTGAGCAACGTGTACTTGAGGCTGCTGACGGTAAGCGCAAGGGTGTGATCAAGACCTGGTCCAGGGCATCAATGATATCCCCTGACTTTGTAGGTCAGACCATCGCTGTGCACAATGGCAACAAGTTCATCCCGGTATATGTTACCGAGAACATGGTAGGCCACAAATTGGGTGAGTTTGCACCGACCCGGAACTTCCGCGGTCATGCAGGTAGTAAGGACAAGAAGAAATAAGAAACGCGATTGACCAATGGGAGCACGAAAAAGACTCAGGGCTGAGCAGATCAAGGAAGCCAAGAAGACCCAATACGGGGCACGTCTGAACAATTGTCCCACCTCACCGCGCAAGATGCGTCTGGTGGCCGGACTGATCCGGGGCAAGGAACTGGAAGATGCCATGGGTATCCTGAAGTTCACCAATAAAGAAGCGGCAGGTCGTATGTATAAGCTGCTGTTGTCGGCCGTAGCCAACTGGCAGGCCAAGAACGAAGGTGTCCGCATTGAGGACAGTGGATTGTTTGTGAAGGAGGTGATGGTCGATGGTGGCCGTACCCTTAAGCGCATTCAGCCTGCACCTCAGGGAAGGGCTCATCGTATCCGTAAACGCAGCAACCATGTGACACTGGTGCTGGGCGACCGTCGTGGTGTTGAGCTGGCGCAGGTGGAAGAAGCGGATTCAGCGGAAGCATAATAAGAAAGAGCGTAAAAAACCTAACAATATCATTCTGAATGGGACAAAAGACTAATCCGATCGCGAACCGCCTGGGCATCATCCGGGGATGGGACTCCAACTGGTACGGTGGTCGCAGCTATAAAGCCAAACTGATGGAAGACGATCAGATCCGCAAGTATCTGAACGCACGTTTGGCCAAAGCCGGTATTTCCAGGATACTTATCGAACGTACCCTGAAGCTCGTCACAGTGACGATTGACACAGCGCGTCCCGGTATCATTATCGGGAAAGGCGGTCAGGAAGTGGACAAGCTGAAGGAAGAGCTCAAGAAGCTGACCGGTAAGGAAGTTCAGATCAATATTTCGGAGATCAAGCGTCCGGAGCTGGATGCCAACATCGTCGCTATGGCTGTGGCCAGGCAGATTGAGGGCAGGATCTCCTACCGTCGTGCGGTAAAGACGGCGCTGACATCCACCATCAGGATGGGTGCTGAAGGTATCAAGGTGTTAATTTCGGGCCGTTTAGGAGGTGCCGAAATGGCACGCCGGGAGCAGTTCAAGGAAGGCCGCATCCCTTTGCATACGCTGCGCGCGGATATTGATTATGCCACTGCAGAGGCCCACACCACCTATGGCCGTATTGGCGTCAAGGTATGGATTTGTAAGGGTGAGGTTTATGGTAAGGTTGATCTGGCTCCGTCGCAACAGACGAGCCGTGATAAAGCACCTGCACGTAAGCCGGCACGTGGTAACCGTGAACGGACAAGGCGATAGACAGAGCATTTATTCATTCCAAGGTTAAGAAGTCATGTTACAACCGAAGAAGACCAAATACAGGAAGCAGCAGAAGGGAAGAATGAAGGGCAATTCCAATCGTGGGAATGAGCTTGCATTCGGTTCCTTTGGGATCAAGACCCTTGAAGCTGAATGGATCACCGGGCGGCAGATTGAAGCAGCACGTCAGGCAGTGACCCGTCATATGAAACGTGAAGGCCAGATCTGGATCAGGATATTCCCTGACAAACCCGTCACCAAAAAGCCTGCTGAGGTTCGTATGGGTAAGGGTAAGGGATCGCCGGAGTATTTTGTGGCACGGGTAACCCCGGGTCGCATCCTCTTCGAAGCCGAAGGTGTTCCCCTGGAAGTGGCCCGTGAGGCCCTCCGCCTGGCAGCGCAGAAATTGCCGGTACAGACCAAGTTTGTCCTTCGCAGGGACTATGTTGAAGAATAAAAAGACGCAAGAATATGAAACAGGAAGTGATCGTCCAGTTGTCGAATGCCGACCTTCTGGAGCGTATAGAGGAGGAGAAGAAGCAGATGACCCGTTTGCGGTTAAATCATGCCGTATCCCCTCTTGACAACCCCCACAAACTCAGGGAATACCGGAAGATCATCGCCCGCCTTCAGACGGAGATCCGCCGGCGTCAGTTGGAAGGAAGCATGTAAGCTTTCAGAGCAAAAGTAAACAGTCGACAGCAATATACCGACGCAAGCATGGAAAGAGAATTAAGAAAAGAACGAATTGGACAGGTTGTCAGCAATAAAATGGACAAGTCCATCGTCGTGATGGTTGAACGGAAGGTGAAGCACCCCAAGTATGGGAAGTTTGTGAAGCTGAGTTCCAGGTTCATGGCGCACGATGAGAAGAATGAGTCCAATATCGGTGACCTTGTGCGGATCATGGAGACACGACCGCTGAGCAAGAACAAGTGTTGGAGGTTAGTAGAAATCATAGAAAGGGCTAAGTAATATGATTCAACAGGAGACACGTTGTGCAGTCGCTGACAACAGCGGAGCCAAAGAGGTGCTGTGTATCAGGGTCCTGGGCGGTACCGGCAAGCGTTATGCCAGCATTGGTGACAAGATTGTTGTCACGGTGAAGGATGCGCTTCCGTCGGGCAACATCAAGAAGGGATCGGTGGTCAAGGCAGTTGTAGTTAGAACCAAGAAGGAGATCCGCCGCATGGACGGTTCTTACATCCGGTTCGACGATAACGCGGTGGTATTGCTGAATGCTGCGGGCGAGATGATCGGAACACGTATTTTCGGTCCGGTTGCCCGTGAACTGCGTGAGAAGAAGTACATGAAAATCGTATCTCTGGCACCAGAGGTATTATAAGATAAGCGAACAGAGCTATGCGCAAGAAACTGCACATTAAGAAAGGCGACAACGTCATGGTCATCGCCGGGGACCACAAGGGCCAGAGTGGCAAGGTTCTGGTGATGGACAACAAGAAGAACAAGGCCATCGTGGAAGGGGTGAATCTGATCTCCAGGCATACCCGCCCGAACGCCGAGAATCCGCAAGGTGGCATCGTCAAACGGGAAGCCGGTATTGAGTTGTCCAACCTGATGCTGATCGATGGCAGCGGCAAGGCTACCCGTGTTGGTCGTAAGATCGATGAGAAAAGCGGGAAATTAGTACGTTATTCCAAAAAATCAGGGGAGGTAATCAAGTGATGAGTTATACACCTCGACTTAAGGAAAAGTATCAGCAGGATATCCTTCCTGCATTGATGCAGCAATTCGAGTACAAGAGCCCGATGCAGGCTCCCAGGTTGTTGAAGATCGTTTTGAACCAAGGGATTGGCGCGGCTATCACAGATAAGAAGCACATCGACAGCGGCGTTCAGGAAATGACGCTGATCGCTGGCCAGAAGGCAGTGCCGACGAAGTCGAAGAAGGACATCTCCAACTTCAAGCTTCGTCGCAATATGCCCGTCGGCGCCAGGGTTACCCTGCGCAGGGATCAAATGTATGAGTTTCTGGACAGGCTGATTTCTGTTGCGATACCGCGTATCCGCGACTTCCGGGGTATCAATGACAGCGGGTTTGACGGTCGTGGTAATTTCACGATGGGCGTAACCGAGCAGATCATTTTCCCGGAGATCGACCTGGATAAGGTCAATAAGATCAATGGACTGGATATCACCTTCGTGACCACAGCCCGCACCGATAAGGAAGCGTATGCTTTGCTGAAGGAATTTGGAATACCATTTAAGAAACAATAATCAGACGATAATGGCAAAAGAATCGATCAAAGCAAGGGAAAAGAAGCGTGAGCGCCTTGTGGAAAAATATGCCGAGAAGCGTCAGGCTTTGAAGGAGGCCGGCGACTGGATTGGGTTGCAGAAGCTGCCCCGGAATGCCTCACCTGTGAGGAAGCATAACCGTTGCCAGTTGACAGGTCGCCCCAAGGGCTATATGCGTCAGTTCGGCATTTCCAGGATCAACTTCCGTGAGATGGCTGTCAAAGGCCTCATCCCCGGCATCACGAAAGCCAGTTGGTAACCCCTTTGTTGCAAAAGAGAAAGAGATATGTATACCGACCCGATTGCAGATTACCTGACCCGTATCCGGAATGCCGTCATGGCAAACCACAGGGTAGTGGAAATCCCTTCTTCCAGGATTAAGAAGGAGATTACCAAGATCCTCTATGACAAGGGCTTCATTCTCAACTACAAGTTTGATGAAGAGAAGTTCCCGCATATGATCAAGATCGCATTGAAGTACCACCCCGTAACCAAGATCCCGGCGATCAGCCAGTTGGAGCGTGTAAGCCGTCCTGGTTTGCGGAAGTATGTTGATTCATCAAACCTGCCGCGCGTGCTGAACGGACTGGGTGTTGCCATCATTTCTACCTCTCAGGGGTTAATGACGGACAAGGAAGCCAGGGTGAAGCATATTGGCGGAGAGGTTTTGTGTTATGTGAGTTAATACTGAATAAGGAGCACACTTATGTCACGAATAGGAAAATTGCCGGTTACATTGCCTGCGGGCGTACAGGTCCAGGTGTCAGAAGACAACGTGGTGACTGTCAAGGGTAAGCTTGGAGAGCTGCGCCAGACCGTGGATCCGGCTATCGAAATCAGCCAGGAAGATGGTAAATTGATTGTCAGCCGTCCGACCGACGAGAAGGAACACCGCTCCAAGCATGGCTTGTACCGGGCCCTGATACAGAATATGGTAACCGGTGTTTCGGAAGGCTACACCCAGGTCTTGGAAATGGTGGGTGTTGGTTATCGTGCCAACCTGGACGGAAAGCTGTTGGATCTCTCATTAGGCTTCTCCCATCACGTATATTTTGAACTTCCCCCGGAAATAGATGTAGCCGTGACCGCAGAGAGAGGTAAGAACCCCACGATCATCCTGAAGGCCATTGACAAGCAGTTGCTGGGTCAGGTGGCGGCCAAGATCCGTTCCCTGCGCAAGCCTGAGCCATACAAGGGCAAGGGTGTGCGCTACCTGGGCGAGGTCGTACGCAAGAAGGCTGGTAAGTCGGCTGATAAGAAATAAGAGCAATCCATTCACCATTGCGAAGGAGAACACATACCAAAATATCAGAGGGATGTTAAAGAAAGTCAAAAATAAGAAGGTCTTCCGGAGGCAGAGCATCAGGCAACGTATCCGGAGAAGCATTACGGGCACGCCCGAACGCCCCCGCTTGTCGGTGTTTCGCAGTAACAAGGATATCTATGTTCAGCTCATCGATGATACCGAAGGCCGCACATTGGCATCGGCATCGAGCAGGATGACAGAGCTATCCGGGCAGACAGGGAGCAAGACAGAGATGGCAGTGCAGGTGGGTAAGGCCATTGCTGCCAAAGCCAATGCCCTGGGCATCGACACCGTGGTTTTTGATCGCGGTGGATATCTGTATCACGGACGTGTTAAATCGCTGGCAGAAGCAGCCAGGGAAGCGGGCCTCAAATTCTAATGTAATATGGCAAACGTAAACGTTAAGCGGGTTAAATCCAGCGAAATAGAATTCAAGGACAAACTGGTCAGCATTCAGCGTGTGACCAAGGTTACCAAGGGGGGACGTACCTTTAGCTTCTCTGCCATCGTGGTGGTCGGGAATGAGAACGGCGTCGTCGGGTACGGTCTCGGCAAGGCAAAGGAAGTCACAGCCGCGATTGCCAAGGGTATCGATGATGCAAAGAAGAACCTGATCAAAGTCCCGGTGCTTAAGGGAACGATCCCTCACGAAGGCGTTGGCCGTTACAGCGGCGCCGAGGTGTTCCTCAAACCGGCACGTCCTGGTACCGGCGTTATCGCAGGTGGTGCTATGCGCGCCGTTCTCGAAAGCGTTGGTGTGAAAGACGTTCTGGCCAAGTCAAAGGGCAGCTCCAACCCACATAGTGTGGTGAAGGCAACCATCGACGCGCTGGCACGTATGCGTGATCCTTATACGGTAGCGCAGTTGCGTGGCATCGAACTGGACAGAGTATTTAACGGATAATAACTATTAACCCTCAATATCCTTTGGGATGAAAAAACTCAGGATCAAGCAGATACGCAGTGGCATCGGAAGGCCGGTTGACCAGAAGAGGACATTGCAGGCACTGGGTTTCAAGAAATTGAACCAGGTGCGGGAAATAGAAGCCAGACCGGAAATGTTGGGTATGGTGAACAAGGTAAAGCATTTACTTTTGGTAGAAGAAATTGATTAATCACAAGGAAATACAGGCAACATGGATTTGAGCAATCTTAAACCGGCGAAAGGTTCAGTAAAGCGTAGAAAGCGAGTCGGTCGGGGCCAGGGTTCCGGAACGGGTGGAACATCCACACGCGGACACAAAGGTGCCCAGTCGCGCTCAGGATACAGCAAAAAGGTTGGATTTGAGGGAGGCCAGATGCCCCTCGTACGCCGTGTACCCAAGTTTGGGTTTAAGAACATCAACAGGGTGGAGTACCACGGAATCAATCTCGATGTGCTTCAGAAACTTGCTGAGCAATACCAGCTCAGCGAGATAACCCCCGAAGTTCTTATTAATCATGGCCTTTCTTCAACAGGAGAACTGGTAAAAATCCTCGGTCGCGGGGAATTGAAGGCTACATTGCAGGTAACGGCCCATGGCTTCTCGGCCAAGGCCCAGGCTGCCATCGAAGCCAATGGTGGAACCGCTACAAAAATCTGATGCTGAATGAAAAAGCTCATCCAGACCATACGCAATATCAGTAAGATTGAGGAGCTGAGAAACAGGATCCTTTATACCCTGGGGATCATCGTGATCTACAGGCTTGGATCCTTCATCGTGCTCCCCGGTGTTGACCCTGGTATGCTTGCGAATTTGCAGAGCCAGACATCCGAAGGTTTGCTTGGATTGCTGAATATGTTCTCCGGTGGCGCATTCTCCAATGCCTCGATCTTTGCACTGGGGATCATGCCCTACATTTCTGCTTCTATCGTTGTTCAGCTGCTGGGTATGGCTATTCCATATTTCCAGAAGTTGCAGCGTGAAGGAGAGAGTGGACGGAGGAAAATCAACCAGATCACCCGTTACCTGACGGTTATTATCCTCATTTTCCAGTCGCCGGCCTACCTGGCCAACCTGGTATCACAGCTGCCTCCGGAAGGAATTTCACCTTTTGATCCCGCTGCAACATCGCCGACCCGTTTCTTCTGGGTCTCGTCCATCATTATCCTTACAGCCGGCTCCATGTTTGTTATGTGGCTGGGTGAGCGTATCACAGATAAGGGAATAGGTAACGGTATCTCGCTGATCATCATGATCGGGATCATCGCACGTCTGCCTTTTGCACTGTTTGCTGAGTTCATCTCCCGCATGGAAGAGCAGGGTGGTGGTTTGGTATACTTCGTGATCGAGATCGCTGTTCTTGTCGGTGTCATCCTGATGTCGATCCTGCTCGTGCAGGGGACACGGCGAATACCGGTTCAGTATGCCAAGCGGATCGTGGGTAACCGTCAGTATGGTGGTGTAAGGCAATATATACCACTCAAAGTGAATGCTGCCGGTGTTATGCCGATCATCTTTGCCCAGGCTATCATGTTTTTGCCCCTTACGCTGGCCGGATTTGCTCAGACGGATGCATTGTCAGGCTTTGCTGCAACATTTACCAATATCAACGGTTTCTGGTACAACTTTGTATTTGCGATCCTGATCATTGCTTTCACGTATTTCTATACAGCCATCACGGTCAATCCAAACCAGATGGCGGATGATATGAAGAAAAACGGGGGTTTTATACCCGGTGTCAAACCGGGGCGTAAGACAGCCGAGTTTATAGATGGTGTCATGTCAAGGATTACCCTGCCCGGGTCTATCTTCCTTGCCTTTGTTGCCATCATGCCAGCCATAGTGAGCCTCTTCGGTGTCAACAGCCAGTTTGCCCAGTTCTATGGGGGTACTTCGCTGCTGATCCTGGTAGGGGTGGTCCTGGATACCCTGCAGCAAATTGAGAGCCATCTGCTGATGCGTCATTATGATGGCTTGATGAAGTCGGGCAGGATCAAAGGGCGTACGGCATATAGTATGACAGGCTGATCCCTGAAATGACGGTGGGAAAGATCCACTTAAAGACGGAGGAAGAGATCAGTTTAATCCGTCAGAGTTCTTTGCTTGTTGGCAAAACCCTTGGTGAAGTTGCCAAAGCCATTCAGCCTGGTGTAACCACTTTAGCGCTGAATAAGCTGGCCGAAACCTTTATCAGGGATCATGGAGCGGTTCCGGGTTTTCTGGGATACAATGGTTTTCCAGGCACCCTATGTGTTTCACCCAATGAAGTGGTGGTGCACGGTATACCTTCCAATCGTGAGCTGAAGGAAGGAGACATCCTTTCGGTGGATTGCGGTGTCCTGATGAATGGTTACTATGGTGATTCTGCCTATACTTTCCCGGTGGGAGAGATCAGGGCAGAGGTGAGGCAACTCCTGGTGCAGACTTACCGTTCCCTTTATCTGGGAATCGGCAAGGCAGTTGCCGGGAACCGTCTTGGAGACATTGGCCACGCCATTCAGTCGCATGTTGAATCCTTCGGGTATTCTGTGGTGCGGGAGTTGGTAGGGCATGGACTAGGAAGGCGGTTGCATGAACCCCCGGAAGTGATGAACTACGGGCGCCAGGGTAACGGCATGAAGTTGCCCGAAGGTTTGGTGATATGTATTGAACCTATGATCAACCTCGGAAGACGGCTGGTGATGCAGGAAAAAGATGGCTGGACAATCCGGACCGTCGACCGTCAGCCATCAGCGCACTATGAACATACCATCGTGGTGCGGCAGGGCGAGCCGGAAATATTGTCAAGCTTCAGGTTTATTGAAGAAAGCATTGGATTAATTGATGAGTAGCACTTGTAAAAGAACATATGGCAAAACAAAAAGCGATAGAACAGGATGGTACCGTGATAGAGTCACTGGGTAATGCCATGTTCCGGGTTGAACTGGAAAACGGACATGTCATCACAGCCCATATTTCCGGAAAAATGCGGATGCACTATATCAAGATACTTCCTGGCGACAGGGTGAAGCTTGAGATGTCACCCTATGACCTGACCAAGGGGAGAATCGTATATCGCTACAAGGCATAAACAAGGATTGAAACAGCTTAAAGCAGCTAATTATGAAAGTCAGAGCATCTGTGAAGAAACGCACACCCGACTGCAAGATCGTCCGCAGAAAGGGCAGGGTTTACATTATCAACAAGAAGAACCCCAAGTACAAGCAACGTCAGGGGTAAGAGATCACTATGAACAGTAACCAAGTACAGGATTAAGCATATGGCTCGTATTGCAGGTATTGATTTACCCAAGAACAAGAGAGGTGAGGTCGGACTGACCTACATCTATGGTATTGGAAGGTCCAATGCCAAGAACATCCTTGAATTGGCCGGTGTTGATGTCAACAAGAAGGTCAAGGATTGGGACGATGATGAGGCAACCCGGATCCGTAACATCATCAACGATAATTTCGTTGTTGAAGGTGCACTGAGGTCCGAGATACAGATGAACATCAAGCGATTGATGGACATTGGTTGCTATCGTGGCATCCGTCACCGCATCGGATTGCCCGTGCGTGGTCAAAGTACCAAAAACAACGCCCGCACGCGTAAAGGCAGGAAGAAAACCGTTGCCAACAAGAAGAAAGCAACCAAGGGTTAATCGCCTGTTGCGGTTTATTTATTTGGAGTGTAACCAGATTCAGATATGGCTAAGAGCACCAAAACAACACGGAAGAAGGTCGTAAAGGTCGACCCGATGGGAAGAGCTTACATCAAGGCGTCCTTCAACAACATCATTGTATCCTTGACCAACGAAGCCGGTCAGCTGATCTCATGGTCGTCAGCCGGTAAGATGGGCTTCAAGGGATCCAAGAAAAACACGCCCTATGCTGCGCAGACAGCAGCACAGGATGCAGCCAAAGCTGCGTTTGACATGGGGTTGCGCAAGGTTAAGGTATTCGTAAAAGGCCCGGGATCCGGCCGTGAGTCGGCCATCCGCAGCCTTCATGGTGCCGGTATCGAGGTCATCGAGATCGTCGATGTGACTCCTTTGCCGCACAACGGATGCCGTCCGCCCAAACGCAGAAGGGTGTAATTATTGATTTTTTTAGAATACCAGGAACATTTAACAAATACACGGAATGGCAAGATACATAGGTCCGAAATCCAAGATCGCCAGGAAGTTCAGGGAGCCGATCTACGGTCCAGACAGCAGTTACGAAAAAAAGAACTATCCCCCGGGCATGCATGGTAACAGCAAGCGCCGCAGGAAGCAGTCAGAGTATGGGGTACAGCTTCAGGAGAAGCAGAAGGCCAAGTATACCTATGGTATCCTTGAGCGTCAGTTCAGGAATATATTTGCCCGCGCATCCCAGAAGAAGGGTATCACGGGTGAGATCCTGTTACAATTGATTGAAGCCCGCCTCGACAATGTGGTTTACAGGTTAGGGATAGCCCCGACGCGTGCAGCTGCCAGGCAGCTGGTCAGCCATCGCCATATCCTGGTTAATGGTGAACTGGTCAATGTGCCCTCCTTCACACTTAACCCAGGTGATATCGTAGCCGTGCGGGAGAAAAGTAAATCCCTGGAAGCCATTACCCATTCGATTGCCAGGCGCGGAAATCCGTATTCATGGCTTGAGTGGGACGGCGCATTGATGGCAGGCCGCTTCATGGCCTTCCCAACCCGCGAAGAGATTCCGGAAAATATCAAGGAACAGCTTATCGTCGAGCTTTATTCCAAGTAATAACGGTTACTTCACCAGTCACCACCATTTAAGCGTATATCTATGGCAATATTAGCATTCCAGAAGCCCGAAAAGGTCATCATGCTGGAGGCCGATGAGTTCAGGGGCGTCTTCGAATTCCGGCCCCTTGAGCCAGGTTTTGGCATTACCATCGGAAACGCATTGCGCCGCATCCTGCTGTCCTCCCTCGAAGGCTTTGCGATCACATCCATCAGGATTGAAGGGGTAGAACAAGAGTTCGCCACCATCAAAGGCGTCATCGAAGACGTAACAGAAATCATCCTCAACCTGAAAAAGATACGCTTCAAACAGCAGATTGATAGCGAATCCAGCGAAAAGGTGCAGGTGGTTATCAGTGGTCAGGACGTTTTCAGGGCAGGTGATATTAATAAATTCCTGTCTGTCTTCCAGGTGCTGAATCCGGAAGTCGAAGTCTGCCACATGGAACCGGGAACCAAAATCGTGATGGATGTTATCATCAATAAAGGCAGGGGCTATGTTCCGGCTGATGAAAACAAAATCCTCAATGCACCCGTCAATACTATCGCCATCGATTCTATCCATACACCCATCCGCAATGTGAAGTACACCGTGGATAATTTCCGTGTGGAACAGAAGACCGACTACGAGAAGCTGATCCTGGAGATTGTTACCGATGGTTCCATACATCCTACGGATGCGCTCAAAGATGCCGCCAAGATCCTCATTCACCATTTCCTGCTCTTCTCAGATGAGAAGATCGCCCTGGAAACTGAAGAGAAGACGGTATCGGATGAGTTTGATGAAAACTCCCTGCATATCCGTCAGCTGCTGAAGACGAAACTGGTCGATATGGACCTGTCGGTCCGGGCCTTGAACTGCCTGAAAGCAGCCGATGTGGAGACCCTGGGCGATCTCGTTCAGTATAACAAGAATGACCTGCTGAAATTCAGGAATTTCGGTAAGAAATCCCTTACAGAGCTCGAAGAACTGGTGAAGACCAAAGGCCTGGAATTTGGGATGAATACAGCCAAGTATAAATTAGACAAGGAATAACAGCCATGAGACATCGCAAGAAAATCAATCACTTAGGCAGGACCAGCGCACACAGGAAAGCGATGCTTGCCAATATGGCTTCCTCATTGATCATGCGCAAACGCATTATGACCACCCTGGCCAAAGCCAAGGCCCTCAGGGTGTACGTTGAGCCATTGCTGACAAAGTCCAAAGACGATTCGACACATTCAAGAAGGGTGGTCTTCAGTCAGCTTCAAAACAAAGAAGCTGTCACTGAACTGTTTCGCGATGTGTCGCAGAAGATCGCTGACCGTCCGGGTGGATATACCCGCATCATCAAGACAGGATACCGCATAGGTGATAATGCTGAAATGTGCCTGATCGAGTTGGTGGACTATAATGAGACCTACAACCAGGAAGGCGCAGGCCGCAAGACTGCTGCCAAGACAACACGCCGTGGCAGGAGAACGCGTGGCAAGAAGGAGGAAATGGCGGAAGTTACAGCACCCGTTGCCGCTGCAGCAGCCCCCGTAGCAATTGTTCAGGATGAACCGGTTGTAAGTGAAGCGCCGGCGGAAGAAGCATCAGATGCAGATGATACGCCAGCCGAAGAACAGAAAGACTAATCATGTTTTTGATTAACCCGGAGGAAGGATAAGGTGCAAGGCGCTTTATCCTTTTTCTGTAAAAACCATAAAGAATGAGCCAGATTGTTAATATTTCAGCAAGACAAATTTTGGATTCCCGTGGCAACCCCACCGTGGAAGTAGATGTGATCACCAGCGGTGGCATCATGGGCAGGGCTGCCGTGCCTTCCGGAGCTTCTACAGGCGTACACGAAGCAGTGGAAATGCGCGATGGCGACCCCGCAGCCTATTTGGGAAAGGGCGTTCTCAAAGCAGTTCATCATGTCAATAATGTACTGAATGAGGAATTGCAGGGTATGGATGTGACTGACCAGAACGACATCGATGCCAAGATGATCGAATTGGATGGAACACCCAATAAAGCCAATATCGGCGCCAATGCTATTCTGGGCGTTTCCCTGGCTGTCGCACAGGCAGCCGCCATCACGACAGGTCAGTTCCTGTTCCGTTACCTGGGCGGCCCCAATGCCAATACCCTTCCTATTCCGCTGATGAATATCCTCAATGGTGGTTCGCACGCGGATAATAGCATCGATTTTCAGGAATTTATGATCATGCCGGTTGGCGCCGCCAATTTTACCGATGCCATCCGCATGGGCGCCGAGGTATTCCATAACCTCAAGAAGGTATTGAAGGATAAAGGCTACTCCACCAATGTTGGAGATGAAGGTGGATTCGCCCCTAACCTGAAATCGAATGAAGAAGCCATCACCGTTGTGTTACAGGCCATCGAAAAGGCAGGCTACAAGCCGGGTGAGGATATCTACATTGCATTGGACCCCGCAGCTTCAGAATATTACCTGCCAGAAGAAAATGTCTATCACCTGCATAAATCCAGTGGCGAAAAACTGAGCCCTTCTCAGATGGTGGATTTCTGGAAGGATTGGGCAAACCGTTTTCCTATCCTGTCCATCGAGGATGGGATGGCTGAAGATGACTGGGATGGCTGGAGATTGCTCACGCAGACCATCGGCGACAAGGTGCAATTGGTAGGCGATGATATCTTCGTGACCAATGTCAAACGTCTTTCAAGAGGAATCCAGGAGGGAGTAGGAAACTCTATTCTCGTGAAGGTAAATCAGATCGGAACTCTGACGGAAACAATTGATGCCGTGAACATGGCTTACCGAAACGGCTACAGCGCCATCATCAGTCACCGCTCCGGAGAGACCGAGGACACAACCATCGCTGACCTGGCCGTTGCATTGAATACCGGCATGATCAAGACGGGCTCGGCCAGCCGTTCCGACAGGATCGCCAAATACAACCAATTGCTTCGCATTGAGCAGGCGCTGGGTGGATCGGCCAGGTTCCCGGGCAAGTCTTTCAAGTATGCCCGTTAATATTGAATATGGTATCCAATTGTTAATATGTCGTTGAATATAAGAATAATAAGCAAGGAACGGGGCCGGTGGTTGCTGCTGCTGGCCCTGTTCCTGGCGTTCCTTCCTGCCAGGGCACAATCGCCCAATGTCGTTATTCAGGGTTCTCTCGGAAACAATCCGGTACTGCCGGTCGTCAAGCTGGAGGCCATGCAGGGTAAGCCCCTGCTCCTGGCAAGCGATACGATGAAGAATGACGGAAATTTTGCCTTTTTCATGGAGGTTAAAGAGCCAGGCATTTTTCGCCTTTCCCAATCCGATAAAGATTTCCTGATGCTTATCCTGCATCC
>ERZ795032.568-NODE-568-length-37944-cov-6.288580_pt1 | contig 37944 bp, 26 predicted proteins | sample MGYA00375124_ERZ795032 | MGnify/ENA primary metagenome ERZ795032 (study PRJEB30167, sample SAMN05720154) | activated sludge metagenome | isolation source: Anaerobic digester | place: China | collected 2015-12-16 ...
GTGGATAACTTGAAACCCAAAATAAAAAAGACCATCGACTTTGTCGACAGTCTGACACCTCTTTTGAGGTGTTTTTTTTGGTTTTGTGAAAAGAATGAATTGCTTAAAAGCCAAAAATATGGTATTATTTAGTATATCAAAGTATTAAAAAAATATTTTGTGACTACATACACATAAGGAGACATTGTATGAATTTTTGGGATTATGGCACATGGCAAAGTATCAATCAAATCGCATATTTATGTGTGGTTTTACTCATTGCGAATGTATTAAGACGTAAAATTTCCATTTTAAGAAAATCATTGTTACCAACAGCGGTGATTGGTGGTTTCTTAGCACTTGGAATCAAGTCACTTAACATTTTACCAACAGGTTTTGTTGATGCTGCATTTATGGAAAACATTACCTATCATATGATTGCGATTGGATTTATCGCACTTGGATTAAAAACATTAAAATATCAAAAAAAGTCAGATCGTGGTGTTGCTTTGGATGCTGGACTTGTCATCGTAGGAACGTATCTATTACAAGCGGTTATCGGGCTTGCGATCACATTATTTTTAGGATACACCTTATTTCCTGATTTGTTTAAAGCATCTGGTATTTTATTACCTCTTGGATTTGGACAAGGACCAGGACAAGCTGGTAATATTGGAACGGTGTATGAATTAAATGGATTCATTGGTGGAAAAGCATTTGGATTAAGCATTGCATCCTTTGGATTTCTATGGGCTTGTATTGGTGGAGTGATCTATATGAACGTTCAACTTCGCAAACAAAAAGCCAAAATATCAGAGGTAACAAGTGAAAAAATAGTTACTTCAGAAATGATACAAGAAGCAGATGAAATTCCTCTAGCAGAAGCGATTGATAAGTTTACCGTTCAAATTGCTTTGGTTATGTTAGTATACTTTATGACATTTTTAGTAATGTTTGGAATAGACTTCTTACTGAAAAGTGGTGACCCAGAAGGATTTGGAATGAAAACCGTTCGCCCACTTATTTGGGGATTTAACTTCATTTTCGCAACGTTAATGGCATTGCTATTTAAGAAGATTATTGCGAAATTACGAGAAACCAAATGGATGAATCGCCAGTATCCAAATGATTTTATGTTAAACCGAATCGCTGGAGTTGCATTTGACTTCATGATTATTGCTTCAATTACATCGATTAACATTGCTGATTTAAATCGTTTATGGATTCCGTTCTTGCTCATTACTACCGTTGGTGGAATCTTAACGATGATTTATTTACGAAAAGTATGTAAGAAAATATTCCCAACCTATGAGTTTGAAGCCTTTGTTGCGATGTATGGAAACCTAACAGGAACGGTTTCAACCGGAATTGCATTGTTAAGAGAAATCGATCCAGAGTTTAAAACTCCTGCTGCGAACAATCTAGTATTAGGGTCAACGACAGCAATTGTATTTGGATTCCCATTGTTGCTTTTGGTTGGATTTGCTTACCGCAACGATTTATGGACGTTAATTGTATTAGGATTAATCATTGTATTTGCTTTAGCAATCAATGCTTTGTTATTTCGAAGACAGCTCTTTGCTAAACGAAACAAACAATCGATATAATTTGTTCGAAACACAAACCAAATGGTTTGTGTTTTTTCTTGACAAAAGGATAAACATAACTTAAAATGGTATTGATATCAAAAAACGATATCAATATTTGATTTAAGGTGAAATAGATGAAAACACACTCTAAAAAGTTATATCTTGGATTTTTACAAATGCATATCTTGCATCATGCATCACAAGAACCAATCTATGGTGCTTGGATGATAGAAGAACTCAATCATCATGGATATCAGATTGGACCATCTCATATCTATCCATTGCTTAGTACAATGACGCAAGATGGACTCTTATCGATGAATGAACAATTGATTCAAGGAAAGATCCGAAAGTATTATCAAACAACAGAATTAGGAATTGAAGTTTTGCGAGATTTGATTGAAAAACTAAAGGAACTTGCAAGCGAAATCTTAGTTGTTGCAGAGGAATCGTTAGGAGATTAAATATGAAGCAACAAACCATGAAGAAAAAAGCATTGGTATTCTTGTTATTGATTGGAATCATTAGTATGTTATCCGATTTCACGCACGAAGGAGCAAGAAGCATCTATGGACCGTTTTTATCCGTATTAGGAGTATCGGCGTTTTTAGTTGCGTTTACTTCAGGACTCGGTGAGTTTATTGGTCAAACACTACGGATTGTAACTGGAATTATCGCCGATAAAACAAAAAAATATTGGTCTTTAATGATTGTTGGTTATGCGATTAATTTACTTGTCATACCACTTTTGATGTTTGTAGATGTAAATATATGGCAACTTGCGATTGTATTAATTTTGCTTGAACGTGTTGGAAAAGGAATCAGAGCACCAGCAAAAAGTGCGTTGACCTCCTTTACTACACCACATTTAGGTGCTGGCAAGGCATTTGCATTGCAAGAGGCGATGGACCAATTCGGAGCCTTCTTAGGTCCATTGTTTGTCTTCATTGTGTTACAAACACAAACTGGTGATGAACTAAGTGGATATCAACTAGCCTTTGGACTATTGGGAATATTTGCGATTATGACAATCTCAATGATATTTGTTGCAAGATGGAAGTATCCAAATCCAGACATGTTAGAAACCAAAACACTACCAAAGGGATTTAAAGGTAACAAATCGTTTGTCTTATATATGGTTGCAATCTCTTTTATCGCGTTAGGCTTTATTGATTATCCAATTTTAGCGTTTCACATGGGCAATAATCATTTGATTGCGATGTCTTATGTACCACTCTTGTACTCTATTGCGATGGGAGTAGATGCGATCGCAGCACTCATCTTTGGATATTTATTTGATAAAGTTGGTGTGATTGCACTTGTATATTCTATTATTTTTGCAATTCTTTATGTACCCATTTTCTTTTTGTTCAACAATACTTTAGCTATCGTAATTGGAGTTGTGTTGTGGGGAATCGCAATGGGGGCTCAAGAGTCTATTTTAAAAGCAGTGATTTCGAAACTAGTATCAAAAGAAGTTCGTGGAACCGCGTATGGTATTTTTTATACGGTATTTGGCGTAAGTTGGTTTCTTGGATCTATGATAGTTGGATATTTATATGAGATCAGTATCTTAGCAATTGTTGTATTTACTACAGCAATGGAACTATTAGCCATTTTCTTCTTACTCATTTATCACAGTAAACAACAAAATCATAAGACAAAGGAGTTGGATGTATGAATCAAATAGTTAAATGGTCGTCCTTCCTAAAAGATGTTCTAGTTTGTTCCTTAGGAGCCTATGGTGGACCAGAAGCACATTACGGGGTATTTACCGATCAACTGATCACAAAAAAGCAGTATATCACAGAAGAAGAGCTTCTTGAGTTGATTGCGTTAACTCAAGTGTTACCCGGTCCAAGTAGCACTCAAACAATCATCGCGATAGGATATAAGCTTGGGGGACCACTCTTAGGACTACTAACATTTTTAGTATGGGCCATTCCTGCAATACTAATCATGACAACTTTGTCGTTTTTATACTACATGTTTTCTAGTTTGAATGCGAGTGCCGATGTGCTTCGTTTTATAGGACCGATGGCGGTTGGATTTATTGTTGTAGCTTCCATTCGCATTGGAAAAAAAGTAATTCAAAAACCAATCAGTATTATACTGTTTTTGATTGCAGTGAGTGTCACGATATTCATTCGTGAGGTATGGATATTTCCCGATTTGTTACTATTTGGTGCTATTGTCAGTATCCTTCAATCCAGAGAAAAACAAATATGGAACGCTCCTACTTGGAACATTAAATGGCAAAATGGCGATATTTCATCGCGTTTCTCTTTTTTGCGTTGACAAGTATAGTGCTATACCAAGTAATCGGGACAAAACTACTCTTTTTATTCGATCACTTTTATCGATATGGATATTTGGTCATAGGTGGTGGGCAAGTTGTCATTCCTTATATGTATGTAGATTTAGTTGAAATCAATCAGTTGATGACTACGTCTGAATTTTTAACTGGCTTTGGGATTGTTCAAGGAATCCCAGGACCGATGTTTTCCTTTAGTGCGTATGCTGGTGCACTTGCGATGCGTGATTCAGGTGGTTTGTTACAAGTTCTAGGTGGAATCGTAGCAGGAATTGCGATATTTTTACCAGGGATTTTACTCATTTATTTTGTTTATCCAATTTGGGAAAGTTTGAATCATGTAAAAGCTGTGAAGAATGCACTACCAGGAATTGTTGCGATTGCTGGTGGGTTAATCGCATCAGCTGCCATCGTTTTAATGCGATCAATTGGATTTTCTATTCCAAATGTTATCGCGGTTCTTGTTGCATCCATCTTGTTATTTACAAGAAAAATACCTGCACCAATCATAGTCATTCTAGCAATAATCAGTGGAGTATTGTTTACTTATTCATAGTATTCAAAGGATTATTTCCTACTTATAGTACAGGGTTAATCCTTGTACTTTTATTGTAAAAAAAAGTTTTAAAAATCTCTTTTCTTTTTGTAAATATTTGATATAATACTCTCATAAATTATAAGAAAAGGAGACTTAACACACATGGATCAGTTTGAACCTCAAGAACCGGATGGCTACGAATCGCCCATCATAACCAATGTCGCTGACGACATTAACGCTACACAAGAATACACTGCTAGTCGATTTGATCATAAGACGAAAGCAATTCGAATCCAAAATATGGTACGTTATCTCATTATTGGTGCAATCTTCGCTGTGCTTGCATTACTAACACCAATTATTTTACCAGTGTTTCCACTATACTCAATCGTACCTGCTTTATTCTTACTTGTTTATATCTTTCTAACAAAACGGATTTTTGAATCATTAACACTTGGAATTGTATTAGGATTTTTAATGGCAGTAAGTGTTGGTGCTTTTGATGGAGTTGGCTTCTTTGAAGCAATCAACACATCATTAATTGACAATGTGGCAGACGCGGATACCGCTTGGCTATTCATTGTGTGCGGACTTATGGGAAGCTTTGTTGCTTTGATTGAAAAAGCTGGTGGAGTTTATGCATTTGGATCTTGGGTTTCCAAACGTGCAAAAACAAGAAAATCTACCTTGCTTTGGACCTGGATTCTTGGATTAATTATCTTTGTGGATGATTACTTAAATGCATTAACCGTGGGGTCATGTATGGCACCACTTACCGATAAACATAAAGTATCAAGAGAGTATTTGGCATACGTAGTTGATTCTACCGCAGCTCCAGATACAACACTCATCCCTGTATCTACATGGGCAGTGTTTATTGCTGGGCTTTATGCGAAAACAATTTCTGAAAATGGCTTAACAGACACCTATGGTGGAGGTTTAAGAGTCTTTATCAGTAGTATTCCATTTAACTTTTATGCATGGTTTTGCTTATTAATGGTTCCACTTACCATCTTTGGTATTGTACCAATCTTTGGAAAAATGAAAAAAGCAGAAAAACGTGCACAAGAAACAGGAGTCTTAGCACCTCCGGGTAGTGAGAAAATTGATATTCGTGCTGGTGAAGCGTTGTTAGAGAAAAAAGACGCAAAAGTAATGAACTTCTTTATTCCTATCATTACATTAATTGTCTCAACACTTGTATTTGATATTGATTTACAATACGGGATCATCTTCACGTTAGCATTTATGTTTGTATTCTATTTGATTCAAGGATTGGTAGACGCAGATGAATTCTTTACGTTAGTAATCAAAGGATTCAAAAACATGTTAATGCCACTTCTAATGGTCATCTTAGCGTATATGTTCGCAGATGGAATTGAAGCATTAGGATTTATGACATACATTGTTGAAGTTGTAAGTAGCAATGTTCAACCGTGGATGATACCTGCCTTGATTTTCTTAGTGTTTGGATTTACTGAATTCATTATGGGACTATCTTGGGGAATGTATGCAATCGCGATTCCACTTGTAACAATCTTGAGCTTTGAAATGGGAATCAACCCAGCAATGAGTATTGCTGCTGTTGTATCAGCCGGTGTTTGGGGAAGCCATATTTGCTTCTACTCCGATGCAACCATTCTTTCAAGTAGTGCTGCAGGATGTGACAATTACGAACATGCGACCAGTCAGTTGCCATATGGATTGATCGCAGCTGCGCTATCCCTCATTTTCTTTATTGGTGCTGGATTAATCTTTTTAGCATAAAAATGGATGGTAAGAGTTTCCTCTTACCATTTTTTTATTGGTTATGAAATAAAGGTATTATCGGTTTACAATTGGTTTGGATTCAAGTATAATGAACTTAAGTAGATTTATTCATCAAGAGGTAAGATTATGTTATTTCATATCGCATCAGGTATCATACTAGTCATTTTTTCAGTCATTCTAATCAGAAAAAAGCAATCACTAAAGAAAATACATAAGCCTGCTCAGTTTTTACTAAAGGGAAAAAAACCGAAAAAGACCAAGATGGTAGAAGGAGTAGTGCTTTTTACGACCTATCCATTTATTGTTTTATGGTTTTTAACAACAATCGGATTCTTTGATCATCTCTTATTTGAAAAACATACACTTTATAGTGTTGCAGGTATCCTACTTATGACGATTGGTGTAACTGTGTATGGAGTAAGTGTCTTTCAGTTAGGAAACAAGTGGCGCGTTGGGATAGATTATGAGGACAATGACTATTTTGTAACAAATGGACTGTATGCATATAGTAGACATCCAGCATATCTTGGATTTTATTTGTTGTTTACGGGAATCATGCTTCATTATGCATCAATCATTATGATTGTGTTTGGGAGCATTTCAATTGCTGCTTTGTTCTTTATGGCAGCAGAAGAAGAAAAATATCTAATTTACAAGTTTGGACAAACCTATCAAGCATATCAATCCAAAGTGAGATTTTTGATAGGAAAAAAGCGATAACGTTGTATTCATAAGGGGGGGGACAACATGAGTATATTAAATAGCATTATCAAAACATTAGGACCAAAATTGTTCAAGATTGGTGGAAGCATTGAAGACTATGAACAGTTTTATACACCCGAGGAACTGAAAAAACAGAGAACTCTTCCACTGAAACCTCTAACAAGAGGGTATGAGTTTACAAACGTAACGTTTGGAGGTGTACCTTGTCTTAGAATCAAACGAAAACATACGAAAAGCGATAAATTATTCATTTCCATCCACGGAGGTGGATTTGTAGGGGGATCAGCATTACTCAATGCTTTTATGATTAAATCAGTTATTCATAAAACGTACTACCGTGCAATATCAATTGAATATCGCCTAGCACCAGAACATCCGTATCCTGCTGGTCTAGATGATTGTTATCATGTATATTGTGAAGCAATCAAGCGCTATAAACCGGAAAACATCATCTTAGGTGGAGAATCTGCTGGGGGAAATTTAACCGTAGCACTTCTCATGCGGCTTCGTGATGAAGGATTGCCACTTCCAAAAGTCACCTTTGTCTCATCACCTTGTTTGGATCAAACGTATTCACTAACTTCTCATGTAGAAAATGAAGTTGTTGATATTTCACTCACCCTTGGAGATATGAAAAAGTTTACGTATAACTATACCAAAAATAGCCCTGGTGTTGATTTAACACATCCTTATGTATCACCACTGTTTGGGGATTTTAAGGGGTTTCCTCCAATGATTATCTTCGCAGCAACCGATGAAATCTTGGTTGATGACTCAAGAATGCTTCATGAAAAATTAAAAGAAGCAAATGTGGATACCGAGTATCATGAATACACCGAAACATTTCATGCATTTACAGTAGTAGGAAATATTACAAAAGAAGGTGCAGATAGCGTCAAGAAAATGATTTCTTTTTTCAACAAACATTTGGAACAAAAAACGTAAAAATCAACTTGCATTTCTTCAAATAGAGGTTATAATAAACTTGTATTTATTTTATAAGGAGATATAATTTATGGAAAAACGTTTTTTTTATTGTGAAGTCTGTGGGAACATGGTCGAAATCTTAGATTTTGGTGGAGGAAAGCTCGTTTGTTGTGGCCAAAAAATGGTTCGTCTTGAAATTGGTACGAAAGAAGCGTCCAAAGAAAAACACATTCCATCTGTAACAGTAGAAGATGGAAAAATCAATGTAGCAGTTGGGAGCGTTTTGCACCCGATGACTGAAGAGCATTATATTGAATGGATCGAACTTGTATGGGAAAATAAGTCAAAACGTATTTTCTTAAAACCAGGTGAAAACCCTGTTGTTAGCTTTAAACACCAATCACCAGCGGTGATTTATGCATATTGTAACTTGCACGGAATTTGGGGCGTAGAAGTATAACAATAGGAGAAAAGGCGATAAGCCTTTTTTGTAGGAGAAAAGGCGATAAGCCTTTTTTCTTTTGATAAAAGTTGTTCATTATGGTATAATAATATAAGGAAATTGAGGAAGGTGTTAACTTGCATAAAACAACATTATTAGAACTGTTTTTAAGTTTTTTCAAGATTGGTGCATTTACCTTTGGTGGTGGCTATGCCATGATGCCAGTCATGCACAAAGAAGTAGTCGAAAAGAAGAACTGGGCATCAGATGAAGACATCTTAAAAATACTGGTCATTTCGGAATCAACTCCAGGAGTGTTAGCTGTCAATTCAGCAACCTTTATCGGATATAAAATAAGAGGGTTTTGGGGATCGCTAATAGCAACCTTAGGTGTTGTATTGCCATCCTTCATCATCATTAGTTTGTTGTCGTTTTTCATCATTGAGTTTAAAGATAACGAATATGTAGCATACGCATTTAGTGGAATCCGTGCTGGAGTAGCAGTACTCATTTTTAATGCGGTATTTAAATTATCAAAAAAAATAAAGAAGAACTGGTTTACCTACTTGACGATTGCCTTGGTGACACTTGTTGCCCTATTAACATCCATTAGCGCAATCTACATTTTACTAGCAGGTGCTGTCATAGGTATCATATATGGCCTGCTATTGGTAAAAAATGGAGGTGAAGCACATGCTTGAGTTGTTACAACTATTTTGGTTGTTCTTTAAAATCGGACTATTCACCTTTGGTGGTGGATATGCAATGATACCACTGATGCAAAGTGAAATCGTTGGTGGTGGTATGATTGATGCTGAACTCTTTGTTGATTTCATAGCGATATCAGAATCGACTCCTGGACCATTCGCTGTTAACATGGCAACGTTTATTGGAATGAATCAAGCCGGATTCATTGGAGCAATGTTTACTACACTTGGTGTCATTTTGCCATCGTTTCTAATTATATTATTAATCGCGAGTTTGGGATCAAGATTCCTTGATTCAAAATATGTCAAACATGCATTTCGCGGATTAAAACCAGCGGTGATTGGACTAGTCTTAAGTGTAGCCTTAATGTTAGCTATCCGTAAAGTCTTACCAATGGTTGACTTAAAGACGTTTCACTTTAACTTAACGGAATTTGATTACAAAGGTTTAATTATAATGGCGGTTATACTGGGACTAACCAAGTTGTCGAAAAAAATGACACCAATTGGAATGATTGTTTTATCTGCGATATTAGGTCTTATTTTATATGGTATAATTTAAGAAAGCGGAAAGTTGTTTTTATCAATAAATAATTAGTAATTTTTTAAAAATAGTCATTATAAGTTGACAAAGTTAGAAAAAGATATTAAAATATAAGCATAAGTAACAAATGAAAAAAGCAAAGTTAAAGAAATTTAGCGACGCAAAGCTAAAGGGCCTTGAATAGAGGCAGCCAGTTGCCATTATCGATTTTGATAATGGCATTTTTTTGTAAATAAACGGAAGGAGAATGTGGTATGAAAATGATCGTTTCTAGACTATCTAAAAGTCTTATCAGTTTGATTGCTGTATTCTTTATGCTGGGTGTTGCGACGCTTGCTTGGTTTGCTTTTACAGATAGTACAACTGGTGATTTTGTACTCGATACTTCTAATTTAGACTTATCCTATGAATTTTTTGTATATCAAGATAGTAATTTTGAAGGCGCAACCAATCAAACAATCACTTCAAATGTATGCTTAGACGAAGAAGAGATGAATTGTTATCTTTATATTCCAAATCCAAGTTCTGCTCATGTTGTCTCAGGCTCACGAAAAATAGTCCCATCGGATAGGTTTTCATTTGCTTTGAAGGTTACCAACATAGGAAATATACCAGGAAGGTTGGCACTCGTTTTAACACAACTTTCTTCTATAGGGTATGGTTCGATTGTACAAAACAAAGTTCAAACTGCCTTTTCATATTCGGTTGATGCAATCACATACTTAGATAATGGTGTTGAATCGAGTGATATGAAGAACTCTTTTGGTACGATTTATGCTGGTATGGATGAAACGACAGCTTATTTTGGCACAAATGATACTGGACTCTACGAGTTAGGGTCAAAAATAAAAGTGGATGCAAGTGGTGAATACAAGGTGGCTATCATATACTTTAGTCTATATTTTGATCCATCAGTAAGTGGATATGATGCATTATTACAACCCACTGGAAACTCAAATCCATTCCAAAATCAAACATTTTCTCTCAATCAGTTGATTATAGATTTAAGTGTAGATAATTAATTATCACACTAGAAGGAGCGACTATGGACAAACTACAATCACGCTCTTCGAAACTAATCGTAAGTATCGTTATGTTTTTGTTGCTTTTGCCAGCAACCGTTTTTGCGTGGTTTGTTTTCTATCGCTCTCTTCCAATTGTCACTGTAGAAAGCGGTGAAATAAGTGTGAATTCAAACTTGTTTGGAAACGCTTTGATTAATGGAGTCAAACTAGAAAACTTAATGTATGTCGATTATGATGATGATATCGTAGCTAACAAAACAGGTACACTGAACGTGATTGCGAGTAGTGTCTTTGTAAGAGTGATTGTTGGTGAAGATTCCATACCTGTTACAACGGATATATCCTTTGTATTTCCAATCGATCAACCATCCCTACACTATTTGATTATATTTGAAGGTGTTAACAAATTACCAGTTGACTATACGACCGATTACTATTCCATTATATTAGGGATGACTCCAGTCGGTGGACTTAGCCAGTATAATATAGAAACAATAAATACCATAAGCGAAACCGTATTGATGCCAGATGATGAGTTAATCATACAAGTTGTTTTTTGGGGAGATATCTCTGCTGTGGCATTAGAAGACTATTTAACAACGACATATTCAATGCAAATCCAACTCAATATCAAACAGGCAAAGAGAGGGTGATGCATATGAAGCAAGTAAAGCAAAGCATTTTAATCCTTATCGTGTTTATCATCGCATTAACTGGATCGATTTATGCCTGGTTTGAGATTACACAAACGCAAGATCTTGATTTAGAGCCAGGGTCTTTTGAAGTAACAATCGATGTATTGTTTAATGATGTATCTGTTGTATCCACAGATGAGTTTTATGATAGTGAAACAAGAATATTGACGATTAATGCATATGATACAGATGCAGAAAACTATATTAATAAACTTAAAATTCAAATTGCAGTAGAGACACACAACAGTGCTAGAGTTAGAGTTAGAATTCAAGACGAGTGGATTGTTATAAGAGACTATCTAGGTGAATTTCAAACAACAAGAATTATACCTGGAAATGTCATCGATAATCAATTGGTCCAACCATTCAACATTCATTCAAACTTTTTCCAAGTAGATGGTGACCCTCATTATTATTATGATGGAATTGTTAATACATCAGAACCTTTGAATGTTATCTTTATAAATGGCGGGATTAACCGCCCAATTAGAATCACTGACACATTTACCGAAACCATTTATGTTAGATTCTCAATCTATGTAGATGTCGTACAAGCAAATCGTTTTGCTGAGGTTTGGAATGTTAGTGACACAATATTTGATTAAAATAGGAAAGGAGAACTTGGTGTGAATAAGAAGATTAAACTAAAACGAATCGTATCTATACTATTTTTATTCATCGCTTCGTTTTCATTTGGAATCATACTAAATGAGTTAATATACAATCAAAATGAAAAGGATCAAGATCAACCATACGCACCAGTTGCTTCCTATGACGAATATGGTGTTGTATGTAATGTTAGTCAAACCATATGCGGGCCAATTTATCAACCGTTTTCAGTACTATATGGATCTAATCCTGACCCAATCATTGAAGTTACAAAGTATGTGATTGAGTCAGCAGAAGACTTGTATCAACTATCAAGATTAGCATCTGGTTCGAATGGTGCAGCATTTTTAAGCCTGCATTATCTACTTGGTAACGATATTGATTATAGTACAGTTGGTTCTGGGAAAGATTTTAGACCATTAGGATTTAAGGCTAACCCAAATTCAGGTGGAACACATGCGAATAATCCGCTAGCATTTCAAGGGACCTTTGACGGACAAGGATTCGAAATACGAAACCTTTCCCTTGAGTTAATCCCCGATGGAACTTACTATGATACAAACTTTCAAGGATATTTAAGATACTACTCCATGTTTTCCGTAGTTGGAGAAAACGGAACAGTACAAAATTTAGGATTGATCAATCCGTTGTTATTCTTACTTGTGAAATTTGATAATATGGTTGGAGCATCTCCACTTGTCGGTGAGAACTATGGTATTGTCAACCATGTTTATATGAGAGACACAAAAACTGGTACCAATCGAGGGATGAGAATTGAGTCAACTCTTCATATGTCTGGACTAATGGTGTTTAACTATGGATCGTTTACAGATTCCTTTGTTGCAGCAGAACGTATTCACAACGAAGCCATCCTCAATCCGACATCTGTTAGTGTAATATTAAAACAAGATTATAATCCCGCTTCCACACCAAGATTGTACTATGATTCAACAATATATTTATTTTCTGCTCCATTAATTGGAGTAGGTGTAGGGCTAGCGACTAGTGCATTTCAAACATCAAGTAACTTTTCTAGTACTTGGTTTTTTAACAATTCCTATGGAACAATCGCAACATTAAACAATACATATCCAATATTATTAGGGATACAAAAAAATCCTGCAAACAATGAACTTTGGATTCATAAAGCAACCGATTTAGTTTATATGGCTAGACTTATCGATTCCCCATTTGCTTTTCAAAATGGTACATTTCGAATACGAGCAGATATTGACATGGCGAGTGTTGCTAGAAATGCTTATGTTCCGCCAGTTAATACATTCACTGGAACATTCCGAGGATTGAATGCACCAACTGGAAATCGATTATATACAAGAATTGCTGGAGAAAATCAATTTTTCAGCATATTCAACCTAAATATTGTCAATGGCGCAGATTTAGGAGACTATGCAGGTTATGGAATATTTGGAGTTTTGGCTGGTGGGTCTCATCAAGATATTAATTTTATATATCCAGTCATTAATCCAAGCAATTTAAGCCAGTTTAGCTCGAAGAGTTATATTGGAGTTGGATTACTCGCAGGTAGATCAACCTCTACAATTACGAACATTAACATTCACGAAGCAGTGTATACCATTACAGAACCTATGACAAACCTAACCTATATGGGTGGGATTTCTGGGCTTGCAACAGGTACCATTCAAAATTTAACAACCTCAGGTGATATGCATTTAGGTACGTATACCTTTGATGCAAAAACACAAAAAAGTGCATTTGGCGGTTGGGTTGGTTTTGCTGGTTTTCCAGGTACAACAACGTATTTAACTGTTCAAGGTGCAAGTACATCTAATCGAGCTACCAATAGTATTAACATTATTGGCCCAGGGTTTAATAACTCTGGTGCACTTTCCACCACGTATTTAGGCGGATTTGTCGGGACAGGTTTTATGACACGTTTTCAAAACATTCAAAACTTTGGAAACATTCAATCTCATCCAAATCAATCCAATTCATTCATTGATCGTGTTTTCATTGGTGGAATGATTGGATTTCAAGTCAGAAAAAATAATACATCCTCTAACATTCGAAATGATGGGAATTTAAGTGTCATCGTTAATAAGAATGTTACAGCAAGTTTGGCAGGTGGGTATGGAGTAGCAAAAAGTAATTTGACTGGTTCACTATCTGTTAGAACAGTTACAAATGTAGAAAATTATGGTAATATTCAAACAATAATACCTGATGGAGTGACATTAACTCAAACACATTTAGAGGGGATGAACATTCAAGTTGCAGGTATCGCAATTGGTTATTATTTCCGAGAAGGAAGATTTTACCAAGCATTTAACCATGCTGACTTTGAACTTGACTTGGCATTGGTTCAAAATGTTGCAGGGATTATGATCGCAAATAATTCAAGACTAACATCAGCAACTACAGGTGAAGCAGAAGACATATACAATAACAATGCGGTTGCCCCTACTACGGATGCGGGAGCGAATGATTTACAAGATATTGAAAATTCTGGAAATATTACACTTACTACAAACTATCCAATCTATAAACATCAGATTAAAGTAGCAGGTGTTGCCTTAGGAAGATTAATTACCTTTAATAGAATTAGAAATACTGGTGATATTTCAATTAATATAACTGAAAACGCCAATTTATCGATTGATAGTGGTGTTCCAACGACAGATAAGCTCAATCCACAACAAAAAAATATAATTGCCGTAGGAGTAGCAGAAGAAATTTCAGCGACTCGTCGTGCATTTGATTTATATAATGGTGGTACAATTTCGTATACAAATGATTCTAGTAAGGACGTCCGATTTCATTTATACTTAAGTGGAATTATTCACCGAAACAACAACCAGACGGTACATGTTGATAGTTCATCATCCTCTACGTATAATTTAATAAATGATGGATATGTCATCATTGATGCATCTGTTACTGGTAGCACTAGAGCTAGTGGAATAGCGAATGTTAATTATGGAACTATTACAAACGCAATTAATGCAGCAGATATTTATAACAAAAATGATGTAAAAGCTAATAACTATACCGTTGATACCGCAGGGATTGTTAACTTGATTGTTAATACAAGTACATCTGCCACACAATCAAGAATTCATAATGCGTTAAATTACGGTGATTTGGTTGCATATGGTACAAACACTATTTCTACATATTATGGTCAAGTGGTTGCTGGTGGTATCGCTAGTAGAAACAATATTACTGAAAATCACTTATCAACAACAGTAAATACCGATTATTATTTTGCGGAAATTAGACATAGTATCAATTATGGTAGTGTGTTTGCATGGAATGATCGATCTGACTGTACGAACGAAGCATGTAGTGTGGCTAATGACCCACATAAACTATACAACAGTATTTCTGGTGGAATTTTAGGAAATGGATTACTCCGAATCGACAATACATTAAATTACGGAAATGTATATTCAAGAACATTGGCTGGAGGAGTTGTTGGACATTTAGATCTTCACTCCTTTGCACAATTTAGTAACTCATCAGTTCCTGCAACTATTATGGCTAACTTAATCAACTATGGTCGAGTAAGAAGAATGCAATCCACATCTGCATTTCAAGTTGACTTTGATAATAATGGAATTACAGCCAATCCAGCACAAGCAACAACGACACTTGTTGCGAATCACAATCAAGCTCTTGGTGGTATATTAGGAAATGTTTATGTTGGTTCATCAGCATGGAACTTTGCTGGAAGTAACAACTATGAGTTTCGAACAATTGCTAAAAGGCATTGGTTAAATTTTGACGATCAAGTAAGCATTTTGGGAACTTCACCATCAGTGATTAGCAATCCTACAAGAGCAGCAGAATTATCTGCTCTTGCTTATACAACGAAAAACCCAGACGGGTCTCCAGCACCGTATTCAAGTGTTGGAAGTTATGTGCTTGATGACACAAGTAATGGTGTATTCCATTCAACATTCCCATTTATGCAACCTGTTTCAACCACTCCTAGTTTGGAGAATAATATTCAGTTTATTCCAACAGATCGTTTCAATCCGACATTAATGGACCGTATGGTACTCGATTTTGTACCATCTGAAGACGTTAATGGTGTGTTTGCCTTAGGACCAATTAGTGGAATTGGTGCAGCAGGTGAGGGAGGTATGTATTTACCAAACAACTATGATTTTTCAGGATTATCCCCATATGGTTTAACTACGTTATCTTGGATGAACGCTATCGTTTCTGGTGGTGAATCTTTAAGCAGCAAAGTTAACAATGGTATGAAACAATTAAGTAAGTCAATCGCTGTAAATATTGATAATGTTCAACTCATCGGAGTTGGAAACCCATCACTTCGCATTAACAATCCTGAGATATATTTAGCAAAAACAACGATGGAACAATCGACAATTACATTTTATGTTTCAAACAATACAACACTTGCGGAAGGAATTGGAAAAACAAGCCAAATTCATAATGCATATATGCCTGCTCGTGCATTGCTTGCTCCATATGGTGCTTATGAAAGTGGTGGTGTATGGTATGGAAACTACTCATGGAATGGCACAAGTTATGTCGATGTATCACCTGCACAAGGAACTCATGTTTTAGTTCCTGTGACAGTCTTTAGTTTTACTGGAACAACGGAATTTATTGTAAACACAACGGATTCATCTACCTATACTTTAGGTTATGGAGCAAGTTTTTCATATGACCCCGATAATCCATTAACATCAACAATCAATTTACCATCACAAATATTACATAGTTATGGACCATTCGATGAAAATGGAGAATTAAGAGATATTAACAATAATTTGATATATAGTTCAACGCAACACATTGGAAAAATTCGTGTGTTTTCTGAGGCATACGTGCATGATGAATTGAATCCAGATGCCAATCCGCTTACATGGGAAGATTACTCCATCGAAATAGTAAGAGTACAAGATCAACAATGGACATCGATTAACACTTTAACAGTGAATGGTAATAGTTCAATACCAAGTCCTTTACCTAATTTTTCAACCAATCCTACAATCATTGATTTAACTCAAGGAGAGGGTATTCATTTTAGAGTGATTGGATCGTTAGGTCAATTGATCTTCAATGTTAATACACTCAATGTTCCAACCGGACATACACCACACACAACACAACGTTTGATTGATGTAGATGGAACAACAACACTTTCTACCAGTTTTTATTCCTTTACCCCTGCTACTAATATTGTTACAACGATAACTCCAAATGGGTATGATGAATCAAATGGGACATGGGCTGCTGGTACAATGAACTATACTTTTGCAGTAAACGAATCACTTCCATCAACAAAAGTAAATGAGTACTATACCTTTGAAGTTACAATCGGAACAGATCGAATTTATCAAGTTCGCTTTACGAAAATTATGTCAACAGAAGCTAGAGTAGTTGCTATGATAACGGCAGTCAATACACCGAGCATCAATCATACAACTAGACTTATGACATCAGACATAGCTTATGGATTATACTATAATCCATCTGACACTTCTACAAGAATATTGAATTTCTTGAATCTTAGCTCAATTTCAAATGTGTATTCAAATACTGGCGCAATAACTGGTTCTGACTTACCAACATACCTAAACTCACTTACAATCTCAAGTGGTGCAACCTTAGTTAGTGTTTCAGTTACGAGAGAAGATTTTGATACTGGAGTTAATTTAAGAAATCGTTACATTGTGACTTACACAATACAAAGTGAAGATGGACTAACTACGAATGTTTATAATCATTGGATCACTGAGCGCAACGCATCAACTGCTGTGACTTCAGCTACAAAAGGATTAGAAACGATTCTAACTCCAGCGGACAAACAATTGTTTAATCGATTAGAAACACCAGTGTTTACCTACAATTTTAGTAACATAACTACAACGAACTTCTATAGAGCAACCGTAGATGGTTTGTTTGTTACACTAGATTTTGTTGGTTTTCCTGGAGTTGTAGCCGTTGAGGGGACAGATTATTTATTGTCACTTCATTCAACCGGTTATCGATTGGAATTTTTATCATCAGCTCCTGTTGGGGAATATACAGTTAACTTTAGTTATCAACGTACTCACATCTATGAATCACCTTATCCTCTAGCAATTCCAGATCCACATACAATCAATTGGTTAAGAAATTTTACTACAGTCACATTTGAGAAAGTGGGGAATATCGATAGTCGAATCACAACAGTCGAGTTTACAACAGATGCATTGGCGATTAATATCAATACGATTATTCATGACTCAAGTTTATCGATAATAAAAATGCCAGAAAACATTACAATGTATGAATATTTGTACAACAATCCAATCGCAAGAGTACTTTACTTTAACTTATCCGATCAAATTGTTTATCGAACGCCAGAAACAGCACGTGAATACTGGATTATTGGTCAAGTAGCAAATACGGATCTATCATATTATGCTCCAACATTTATTGAAGGCGCATTGCCACTCGGTGCGCGGATTTACCGCTTAACTCCTGGTGGACTTGATGAAGATTTATATGATGATTTTGCACCAATTGATGATGATTTTAAGTATGTGACATACCGGGTGTTTGCTGAAGGGTATTTAGAAAGTGATCCTATAAAAGGGGAATACTATACCGATTATCACATTGCTGTACAAGATACTACAAATAATGTTTATTTCCAATTTGATATTTATAAGAATATAGATTTTCCAATTGATTGGATTTTTGCCACCCTTGTTCTAATCCGAGATTCAGAGCTCAAACAAACATTTTCATTATATTCAATTTTTGATGAAGGTATTGAGAAAGGGACAAACTATCAAATCAGAAATACGATGAGTGGAATCTTCCATGTGTCAATTATTTTGCCAAATGGATACTCATACACATTAAAAGTCAATAACGTGACGCAAACAACCAATCAATTTGAAATTGTTGCATCGGTTATTCCGAAGAAATATACAATCCGAATTGATATTATTGAAGCAGTTGAAAGCGTTCCTTGGGGACAACAAACCATTCATGTATATCAAGCGAACTAATCAGTTAAAATACCAATCTATTTGTAGATTGGTATTTTCTTTTTCCTAGATTCACAAAATCTTTGGGATAGTCAGATAAAAGTGGTTGACAGTTATTGTATTATGGTATACAATGAAATTGTAACTAGACTATTTATATATTTCATACAAGCATTTGATAAATAAAATGTAAAAAGGCAAAACTAGAGTGATCTAGTGACGCAAAGCTATAGGACCTTATTTTGTAAGGTAGCCAGTTGCCATTATCTTTTTTGGTAATGGCATTTTTATTTGAAGGAGTATTCTATGAAAACAAAACTTGAAAAGAAGAAGTTCATAAGTAATCCGAGTCTCAAGAAATGGTTAATCATCATTTTGATTGGGGCAATTTTTGTCGTTTCAAGCTACATTCATATTCATCAGACGCCAAAAAGTATGGCATCGGTATCTGGGTTTGGAAATGAGAATTTATGGTTAGGCGAATATTCGTGGCAAGCAATGCCATCAAGCATTACAACCGGGATGCAGTATATTAGTTTAAGTGAGTTTGAAACCATAAATGGTAGTGGAGCATCGTTTAATCTTCAAGCTGGATATGTAACACCATCAACATATAGAATAAGAATTGATACTGCTGAAGAATTATGGAAATTATCGAATAAAACAAACTCTACGACCGTGTCGGAACGAAATTTTTATCTAAGTGCTTACTATGTTCTTGGAAATCACATTGATTACTTTTCACAAATTATATTAAATCGACCATTCATGCCAATTGGAACACCTAGTTCTCCATTTATTGGTCAATTTGATGGAAAAGGATTTGAAATAACGAATCTTTTCTTTGGCGATGATGTGAATTTAGACCAACAAGCAGCTGAGCACGGAATAGATACAGGTCCAATTGATTCAAGATATATCTACTATGCTATGTTTAGTGAAGTTGGTAGTGCAGGGGTTGTTCGAAGACTTGGAATCATCAATCCGTTTTTAAGAGTATACATCAGACCAACCATTATGACTCATGCGGCAGCGATGATTGGGAACAATGCAGGATTGGTTGAGTACGTATATGTCATCGACAACCGAACAACGTTAGAAGCTGGTTATGATACTTGGGGTGGATTTAAAATATCTGGATTGTTATCAAGAAACACAGGAATTTTCCGACATGCCTATTACTCATCGATTCGTGTCGCATCTAGAAATACTGGACAAGATTATCAAGTACAACCAGTTGTGTTTGAAAACACAGGCACATTACAACAAATCTACTATGATTTAACAATCTACAATACTTCTTTGGTAAACAATATATTAACACCAATCCCTAATGTTGTAGGAGCAACCACATCAAATCTAATTACGCAAAATGGAGTGTTAACCGGAGAACTTTGGGCATCAAGAGACTATACATCGATCGGCGCAAGTGAGTCTAACACGTATCCAAATCTACATGGAATCAGTGGTTTAGGAACAGAAGCAAACCCATTTGAAATCAATAATGCAATTGATATGGTGCTGTTTACCAAATTAATCGATTTTAATGCGTATTACCGCAATAAATTTTACCGAATTACACGAAATATTGACATGTTAGAAGTAGCACCAACTGCATACATCACTCCAAGAGCAATCTTTAGTGGAACACTAACTGGTGAAATACGCTCAGGCGATGTCATGCAATTTTCTTACCCTGGATCAAGTGATCCAAAAACAAACCATCATGCAATTATAAACCTGAATATTAGAACCGGATCTGTGACGGCGGATCGTTATTATGCTGGACTAGTAGGTAACTTGTCTGGAACCATTCGTAATCTGAACATGATCGGTGGATCAATTGTTTTGACAAATACAGATGACAACTATGGTCGTAATTTTTACATTGGATCGGTTGTGAGTTATTTAAGTGGAGGTACCATTGACCGCGTCCATTCTAGTATGCAAATAAACCTTGGCAGTGACCGAATCGGTTACGTCAATTTTGGTGGTATTGTCGGTGGTGGATATGGAACCATACAAGTAGCATCAAATAGTGGATCCTTGTTTGGTGGAGTACACCCATTTGTCTTAGGTGACTTAACAAGCAACAATGCTGTTGGTGGAATCATCGGTAGCAGTGTGAGTGCTGGGGTGTTATCCGTAGAAGAAGTACAAAACACAGGTGCTGTATTTGGTGTTGGATTTACGGGGTCATCAAATAATTATGGCTCAAGTCTTGGAACCAATGTCGGAGGTATCATAGGTCGTGCATCGACAAGTAAACTCATAAAAGTTTCGAACCGAGCTAACATTTATGCAACTCAATTAACAGGATCACCATTTATCAATCATGTAAACATTGGTGGAATCGTTGGTCAATACAATTCTCACTTAGGTGGGAATACGACTAGATATGATTTGTATAACAGTGGATCAATCCATATTAATAACATTCAAACTACGGGTTATGTAAAAGCATCAGGGATTGCCGTATTCAAAGGAACATCTCCTACAACCATATACAAAGCAGCTAACAATGGAAGCTTTGTTCAAACCAATGTGTTAGGAACTTATGATTTTGGTGGAATCGCTTATGATGATTTAACAGGTGTGAGTGTCTTAAGAGGGTATAATTTTGCAAGCTTTACCTTTACACCAGGCAGAACCTATCAGGTTAGTCCAATACACTTTTCTAACGATACGGTTGGAACATACTTTCCGGTGGTTGAGGAGTCTATCAATTACGGTGATATTAGCATTACGAGTTCACCTACGGGAACGACACCAATCGTATTGTCAGGTATTACAAATAGTCAATATGTTTCGATCAATCGTGTTCATAACTACGGAAATATCAGTGTAACTGGAACGCAAAGTACAACAGGAATCATTCTTGTTAGCGGTATTGCTAGAGTATTAAATCATGGAAGATATATCAACAATGCATTCAATGAAGGCGCACTTTCTGTAACACCTTCAAATACAACAAACTATCAAATCAGTGTTGCAGGAATCGTAAATACCAATAATAATAACGTTACCCTAGATAGTAACTTACTACCTATTGCAGGATCTAACTTACTAGATAATGTAGTCAACAATGGTGCGATTACCGTTACAGCAAATACAACTGGTTTAATCGCTGTTGGAGGAATTACAGTAAACAACAATGGGTTTGTTAGAAATGCTGCAAATTTAGCCAACTTGTTAATTACAAATAACACAACAACAGCATCGTCTGCAAGCAATGGATTCGTTAAAGTAGGTGGAATTGCCTCAAACAACGGTCTTGCAACGAGTAAAATATATGACTCAGTCAACTATGGTCGCATTGTCTCTATCACGCGTTTTGATGCTTGGGCAGGAGGAATTGTTGCAGAAAGCACCAATCAATATTCAATCATTGCCTACTCTATGAATTTTGGAGAAGTGTCAAGTTTCGCAGTTGGTGGGATTTTATCACCAAGTGGTTCATGGATTACTTGTACTACTAGCCCATATCCTCGTGCACGAAGTGGGGGAATTATTGGCACTGGAAAATCAGGGTTCAATAATGTTGTAAATAGAGGAGTCATCGGAAGCAATGATGTATCTGGTGGAATTTATGGAGTTGTTGACTTTGTCACAATTGAAGAGACACAAGGTACTAAAATGTGGGACTCAATCAACTATGGAACTGTGCGAAGAATATCAAGCAGAAGTGGAACCACATTTACCTATGCTGCATCTCTCCCGTCAACGACCACATTGAACTGCTTCTTTGGTATATGGCGTCCTGTTGTTCATCCTACCCATGGAGCAATCATAGGTATGATTTATCAAGGTGGATCAGCAACCGCTTCAAGTGCTATTTCATATCGTTATATTTTAAATACAGATACTGGACCAAATATGATTGGTCGTGTTCCAGCAATTCAAAATGCCAACTGGTCTAATCCGGGTGAAGCAGACATTACGACTATGGCTACAACCAAAATTGATGATCGTTCACCAGTACCATTTAGTGACCCCACCAATCCAATTGTCAATGATCGTTATATCAAATCTTATTTTAACAATGGTGTAGCACCAAATCCTGCAGCTACTGAAGGAACTCAAAGCTATAATGGTGGAATTTATCACTCTAGTTTCTTTATGCGAACTGGACTTGTCAATGGTGTACCAATTGAAAATTACGCCGAGTACATCGCCTATTATGAAAATAGTTTTTTAGCCCCCGCAACAAGAAATCTATCTGTTTTTGCGAGTGGTATGTATGTATTAGCAAATTCTACCGGACAAACCAATGGTGGATTCATGCCAGCAAATATACATTTAGAAGCGCTGGATTTGATAGGTATTCGAAATACATTTAGTGGGATTGATATGGTAGATGATTTATGGAGAACAGAAGGATCACCTGCCAACCCAAATAAAACAAACTATAAGTTCAATCAAATGTATCAATTAGAGTATGAAGTAGGAACGACGATATTTGATTTAGAGCTGTATGACCAAACCTCAGGTAGCAGGTTATCTAACCCTGTGATTAATTTACAGAATAATACAATTACTTACTATATCAGTGCGAATGCAACCATTGGGACCTCATATAAAGTTGACCAAAGTACAGTTGATTTATCGATCGCGGCTACACTAAAAGGTGGAACGTATGCGAATCAAATCAGTTTAGATACATACACCTTTAGTCCAATCAACGCGGCTCAAGGGTCTAATAATGGTCCTTTTACCATTACAGTTCTTGCGGAGCACCCACTAGTGTATAGACAGTATCAAGTTTATATTGTGGTTACACCCAACTCTTCTCTAACACTAAATGCAGCTCCAAATGGTGTATTTATCAACGGAGTAGGACTTGCATCAGGCAATTATACGAACACATCAAATACCATTACGGTGAATAGTTCATATCCCGTTGCTTTTAGCAATGGCTCAATAGAAATTAGATATTCTGCAATCAACATACCAAATGGATTTGATATAAAAAGTTTAATCACACTATATGATAGTTCAAACAATCCAGTGGATGCAGGTTTATATATCATTGAAAATGGGGTTGTAAATAGTACCTATTCTGGAGGGGTGTGGAGTGGAACCCTAACATATCGCATCATTGTCAATCAAGCATTGCCGATGGGAACCTATCGTGTTAGTTTTCAAGCATATGGAATTACTTACCAGGCAATTTTCACAAAGCAAGGTAGTACATCTACAAACATATTAGCGATAGATTATGATAGTATTGGTTCAAATACAACCATTAACACCGGAACAAGAATGATTACATCTACGATTCAATATGGTAACTTACTTGATTTTTCATCAACGACACTGCTTGTTGGAGAGATTCCTTCCTACTTAAGTAGTATTCAATTAGTACCTTTCGCACGAGTTGTAAGTTCATCACTTAATCAAATTACAATCTCTGATGATGGCAGTGGAAATGGCATTCGAACCTATCAAATCATAATGGTTGTCAGACCAGAAGCAGGCAGCGGATTTGATCAAACATGGACACATTACATTACAGAGCGAGTAGTCGACCGAAATGTTGCATATGTTTATAAGAACGGAAATCCAATCAATTTAGCAGAAGGGATTACTTTCGAACGAGAAGAACTTAACGTTGCTTTTTGGTTAGAATATCAGTCGACATCATTGTTTGGTGGATATACCAACATTGTTCCAACAACCGTATATAAGAATGATGTATTACAAACTGCAGGTTCCTTTGACTCCTACTTGGCGCGTTTTGTGGATGGTGATGGAGTTTACGCCGAATTTTTCCAATCGACAGATCCAGCAACTTACAAAATAGGGTACCGTTACTTAAGGACAAACATATCACTACCATATAATGTAACTGTTGTGAATCAACTCACATCACAAACAACATCAGAAAGTTCACTTTCATGGGTGTTAGATTTAAGTGAGGCAGTGATTACCAAACTCGAAGGGAAAGACACGTACTTAAGAAATATTATTTTTATGGGGGATACTGTGATTCCTCAATACCCAATATTAAAGAATCGAACACAATATGAACAAGAGCTTCCACCAACGATTGCGATATTCGCAAGTAGCATTTATTACAATGGTATCACACTGACAGGACCAAATAGAGATGATGAAATTTTTGTGGAAGGGTTCGTTCAACAAACCAACTTGATTTATTATGCTCCTGAATTTGTGTTGCCACTAGGTGCAATCATCGAACGCTATGATGAAGTAGAACAAGAGTATACCACTCAACTGTTCGATGATTTTAGAGGAAATCGAGAAGTCTCATATCGTGTGACATCAGAAGATGGCACATTAGAAACCTATTATTACATTCAAGTTACAGACATTTTTTATAACGTGTTGTTCCGATATCACATTGTGATTGAAGACTCACTTGATCAACAAGCTCTGATTGATGATACTATTTTTGTCATATTTAAAAACCTAGCAACCATAGTAGACACTAGTGGAGGGGGTAGGGTTATTACTTCCGTAGAGGCGATTAACAATCAGCTAATTGCATTTTATCGTGTCAATCAAGTCTATTATCAGTTTGATGCAAACTCGAGTGGAGACTATTTAATCACACTAGATTTACCTTCTGGATTTGATTTCATAGTCAAACAAGGAAGTCCATCAATTCCAATTGAACCAGATTATTCAAACCTTTTGTCGCCATTTCCAATTAGTGATTACTATGGATATCACTACTATATTCCTCCTTCACCAAGGGGATCTTTCCATGAGTTTACAATCTATGTCTCATCATCAACTGTAACAGAAGAACCATGGGGGATCAAAGATATTTGGCGTTTTTGGAAGGATTTATTCTAATTAAAACGTTTTCTTGCGCGGTTGAATCACCTATGTGATTCAGCCGTAGTAGGAAATATTATAAAAATATTAATAATATTTTGTAAAAACGATTGACAAGATAAAAAGATGGGTGTATAATGATGTTATAATAAAGAAAAAAGGCAAAACTAAGGAAACTTAGTGACGCAAAGCTATAGGGCCTTACTGTAACAAGAAGGCAGCCAGTTGCTGTTATCTGTAGATGGTGATGGCAACATTTTATTTTTTATAGCAGCAGTCTTTATTTTGAACATGTTATGAAAAAGGCAAAACTAGGGAAACTTAGTGACGCAAAGCTATAGGGCCTTTTGAAAGGTAGCCAGTTGCCATGATCAAAAACTATTTTTTTGATGATGGTATTTTTTATTTCTTAAGAGTCTTTTATGGATGGGAGAAGGTAATATGATAGAACATAATACCCAAAAATACGCATCTATGAAGCGTCATATGCTATTATCGGTTGCAACTTGGGTTATAATTGCGATATCGCTCATTGTTACTTCGTCTGTTGCGTTATTGATTCGACAAAAGGAAAAAGAATTAGAGTTTTTGGTTTCTAACATTGTTGTGAGTGCAGATATTTATTTTTTACAAGCAAATGATGATAAATATTTTCCTCAAGACCTATACTTAGGAAGTGATCGCATTGATCCTCGGGGGATGTTAGAGGTAGATGTAACCGACCCTAGTGCCATCAATTATATATCAAAACTTAGAGTAAACGTGACGTTTAAAGGATTAATCGACTCCTATGTTCGAGTGAAGTTCTATCAGGAGTGGTATTCTGCTTATGAAATCTTTGCCGGATACGATGAATTCAGTCAACCGATTATCCTAAATACGGGGTCGATCCTAAGAAGCGTTAACGCTCCGTACCTCATTCAGTTATCAGAAACCCCATCTGTAGAAGGTTGGTACGACAACAGACTCAATGACAATTATTTGTACTACAATACGACGGTTAACTCCTATGATCAAGAGGATTATTTGCTCACCATCCCATTTATCAATGGATTTGATAATTCTGAAGGTGAATTTCCATTACCAGTTAACAATAGACCAAATATCACACATAGCTACCAAGTTACAATGGCATTTATTGTAGAAGCGGTTCAAGTGAATCGTTATCAAGCAATTTGGAATAAAACAAGTTTGCCATTTGAATAAGAGGTGCATAGATGGAATTAAAAAAAATTAAAAACCTTAAGACAAGTTTGAAAATTGTCCAATCGATTGGCCTTGTTGTATTGTTATTACTATTTTTAAGTTTGGTATTACCATATGTCTTTGGTTCACGCTACTATATCATCAACAATGGTAGTATGGCACCGACATTAAACATTGGTGATATCGTATATGTTAAAAAAGTTGATTTTGATGAAGTTAAGGTAGACGATATTGCGACATTTTCTTCACAATTTGATTCGAGTATGACATTTACCCATCGAATCGTAGATATATTAGAAGATGAATTATTGTTTGTGACCAAAGGGGATGCAAACAATAGCGTTGACCCATCGGCAGCACATTATTCACAAATGGTAGGAGTCATGAAACTCCACATCCCTTGGATGGGGAACATTCCTATCTTTCTGAAATCAATTACCGGAATTGTAGTATTGCTAACATTTGGTGTTGCTTATGTCATATTTGACCTTGTTGTACATTCTTCCATTCTAAAGCTAGAAGAAAAAAAACAAGAGGTTACCGATAATGAGTAAGATACGATCATCGTTGTTTTTATTGATGTGGATTGGAGTAACATTTTTACTTTTGCTTACTCCTAGTTCAGGAGCATGGTTTGTTACTTCTCAATCGTCAACATCGGTTGTCAATAACACAGCAAATGTGATGTTTGTTGTGACAGGAGATGTCATTGACTTTAGCCAAACACCATATGTTCCAGGAGAAGAACTGCTAGAAACACCGATACAGATGTACAACTTATCAACGATTGCTACTGAAGTGAGAATTAAAATTGAGTATGATATCATCTTGCCAAACGAATCTGTTGTGACAAAGATGACATATCAAGTTCCAGATACTTATTTCCAAGCAATCTTTCATAGTGGTTGGACGTACAATACCACCGATCACTATTTCTATTCTACTATGATAGAGCCTAATCAAACACTAACAAGTGTGATTACTAGTATGTCATACAATGCTCTAACGATTACAAATCCTAACATGGGGGAAACGTTAGGAATTTACATTCGATTCGAAGCCAAACAGTTTTATTTCGTAGACTGGGAGGATATTGGAGTAATCGGATTATAAAACGGTGTAAGGGGGGGGACAAATTGAAGAATCTAATAAAGCAAAAGTTAATACACATTGCATTACTTGTTATGATTATAGGTGTCTTGTATTTGTCTGTAAATCTCCCGCAGTCAAGTGCATGGTTTACATACGCCGATGATCATGAACAATCCATTATCGTCGGAACCATTGATTTAGCAGTAAGCGAAGGAACATCAAGTAACTTTACAACAAACATCAATGCTTCAAGTGTCACAGTTCTTGGAGATGATGTACACTTTAATGATGTTGTAACAGTGTTAGAGATTGCATTTGTCAATTCTGGTACAATACCGATTGTTATTGATGGATCAATATCGGAACCACTTAGCGGGAATAGTCCAGGATTATTGTATTATGTTAAGACATCAAACGTAAGTTCAGAAGATTATCTAAATGAAATCTCACCCCTGGTTGACAACACAAATTTCACTACTTTGAAGTCGAGTCTTGAAATTGTCAACAGCAGTAGCTTACAATATTTAAATGAAACGATAGTGTTATACCCACAAGATGAATATTCTATAAAAATTATAATATGGGTTGATTATCACGAAGGAAACTTTAATACAGTTGGATTTTCTGTGAAACAATTTTTATTAAATTTGCAATTTACCTATTATCAATTCATCGAATAAATGGTATAATATATACTATGTGGGGAAGGAGGCGATATCTTGCTGATTGAAGAACGGAAATTAAAAGTCTCACGCATGTCAAAACAAATATCATCAGCGTTATTTTGGATATCACTCACTGTTCTAACATCCCTATTATTCATCTCATATTTTGGAGAATCGGTTGGAGATTATGTCATTGATGTAGACCGCGTGTTATACATCAACGGATTTGTTGCAGCGGACAATCAAAATTTTCAGAATCCGACAGCAAGACTTTCAGCCAACTCGATTCGAAATGTATACCCAATTACCTATTCCGAAATACCACATCATGATACCATGAATGATGGTGCTGATAACGGAAGAAACTACTTTGCGTATACCTTTTATGTCCAAAATGGTGGACGGGACATCATAGACTTTGTATCCACAATTGATATCATCAAAGTTCAAAAGAACGTTGATGCGGCAGTTAGGGTAAAAGTGGTGATCAATGATTTCGAAACCATTTACGCAAAAGCTAGAGACGATGGTTCACCAGAAGAAGGAACAGTTCCATTTGATACCTCGACAAGGGTTATGACCCAAGTGTATCGAGGGTTTGCTCAAGAAGAAGTGCTCAAGTATACCGTAATCATATGGATTGAAGGGTATGACATTGACACTACAGACGAAGGGCCAAATTCAATCAAAGGCGGAACTATAAAATTTGGAATGAACTTCGCTATGATTAGCAGAGAAAATTCATAACATTGGTACTAAGCATTCGCTAGTATATATATTTAGAAAATAGAAGTGAAATTTATTTTTAGGAGGAAAAGAAAAAATGAGATCAACTTCAAGAAAATTATTATTATCCTTATCAACATTCATCTTTGCATTAGTTACTCTATTTGGAGCAACGTTTGCATGGTTTACCGCAGCTGATACAGCGACTGTAACATCATTCAACTTATCAATTAACTCGGGAGATAACTTGTTAATTAAAAACTCAGCAGGAACGTTTGTTACTAATTTAACCGCAGCAGATGTACTTGCTTTGTATAACGCCAAGCACTCCACCACATTAACAGACTTAGATGAAGTAAAACTATCACCACTAACATCAAAGGATGGTGAAACATTTTATCTAGAACAAAAAACTACCACGTATGCTGATTCAGCACGTCGATATACCCCTGGTGCAGCAGGTATGTTTTACTTAGACTTAGATATCACTATTAGAGCTTTAGTTCCAATGGATGTTCATTTACTTTCAGGTACCACAGCTATGTTTGTTAGTACTGTTTCTAGAGCTGGTGCATATCGTGCATCATTCTATGATAATACAACATTGCTAAAAATTTGGGAATCTGATGCCCCGGTTGCTGCTAACGACAGCTTAGAAAGAGCGGGTAACTTTATAACTCCATCTGGTCCAGCTGCAGGATTAGACTTAGGTGGACAAACTACAACTAGCGCTTTATACAATTACGAAAGTGCTGCAGCTGACTCAACTGTTAACTCTAGATTATTACAAAACATGGCTGCTTACAGTGGTACAACACCAACAACTGGTACACATGCTAATGATAAAACAATTACGGTTCGCATTTGGATTGAAGGTTGGGATATCCTTACTACTGATGATTTAAAAACTGATTCACTAGCAGTGAACTTAAGATTTATTGGAGTAACTATTTAATATAGTGTAAGTTAGGGTATACTATATGAGGGGGAACTACAGAAAAATTCTGATGTCAATATCTACCTTCTTATTTGCATTGTTTGCATTTACAGGAGCAACACTAGCTTGGTTTGAACTTTCAGATGAAGTGAGTATTGGTGGATTTGATATGGAAATCACATCGGGGGAGAATCTAAAGATTGAAATTGCTCCAGGTGTCTACTCAAATGGTTCTGAAAGTACAGGTAATCCCAAGATACTATTTCCTGCCTTATTTTATAGTCAAAAAGGATATACAGTAAATAGAGTGCGATTAGAACCTCTAACATCTTTAGATGGAAAAACGTTTTATATACGACAATTAGGAACAACGTATTTAGACGATAATTATCTTCATGTTCCGGATGGACAGTACTTGAATTATTTTGATTTTAGCTTAAAGTTTAAATCAGAATCAAGCACATCATTAATGAATGTTCATTTAAACACTGGCACAAGGGTATCTAATTTTCATGGAGACCCTATCATACCAAATACAATCCGCATTGCTTTCATTGTAGATGATGTAACAATCATGATCTATGAAGAAGATGCACTCGTTCAACCATCAAACAGTTTTAAACCAGGATATGGACTTGATGGAGTACAACTCACCTCTAGTGCCAAATATGATGGTTCATTAGAAGGAGCACTAAACTCTCTATTGTTTACAATAGGTCCAAATGAAACACAAACTATGACAATTCGAATATGGTTGGAAGGTTGGGATAACCAAACTAACGACGATTTTTGGAAAGTTACATCAGTTGTAAAAACATTCTTACGATTTAGAGGAATTCCTCAAGAATAAAATAGAAAAAAGGAGAAAAATGAATAGTATGTCAAGAAAATTATTAATTTCAATATCGACATTCATATTCGCATTACTTGCTTTCACTGGAGCAACTGTTGCCTGGTTTAATTTATCAGACGAAGTAGCAATTGAAGGTTTCGATATGAACATATCAACTGGTGAAAATCTTCAAGTAAAGGTAATTAGGAATGTAGAAGGAACATGGACAGAAGTTTGGGATAATGCTGTTACAGCAGCAGACATTTATTACTTATTTAGAGAACAAATAAAAGTTAAACAAGGGTTATCAGAAGGTGATGCTTACGATGTTGGTGACTTGAGACTAGAACCCTTAACTAGTTTGGATGGCCAAACTTTCTATAATCGACAATTAGCAAATATTTTTGGTGAATCGTTATATTTGAATTCGAATTATCAGTATAATCCACCAACAACATCACATAACTCAACACACCAATATAAATTCTTTGAGTTAGAACTAACGTTTAAATCGGAATCAGCCACCACGAATATGAAAGTGTTCTTGAATAACGGTGGTAATGAAAGCGATCCTGAGTATCCTTTTACTTGGTTGTCAAATACTAATAGTGCTGTGGATATGGCTGGAGCTATGAGAATGGCATTTATAGTAGGTGGACAAACATCAATGATTTATGAACAAGACGCGGATGTCATCAAAAAAAATAGTTTCAATAACGCTCTATTACCAGGAAATTCAAAAGTTCAACCTAAATGGGTGTTAAATGGTTGGGATGCTGGTGTAGCTGTTCCTGATTCCGAACCGATAGATCCTGAAACAGGTGATCGCTGGGTTGATGTCACTAATGAGTTATTATTTACATATGGAACTGATGCGTGGGACACTGGTATTGCAATTGAAATAACAACAACTCCAATTTTTGGAGATTATTATAACGACGTAGAAGGAAAATTGTATACTTATCAAGCTGCATGGGATGATGGTGTTGCTATTGCAGTTGTGAAACCTACTACAGGTATGGCAATCGATGACCAATGGTTTAATAAAGTAAATAGTCGACTATATACGTTTGTTGGAACAACTCACGACACAGGAACTCCGATTCCTACAACAGTACCAGGAACTCCAACTGAAGGAGATCGTTGGTATGACGAGATAGAAGGTAAACTATATACCTATGGCGTTTCATCATGGAATGCTGGGGAATTAATACCTCAAGCTACTACTGCACCATTAGTGGGTGATTATTTTAATCCTGATTTAGACTTATTGTTCAGAGCATTAACTGACCCATGGGGTAATGGAGTTTATGTTCAACAAACAACTACATTCTCAACATACGGGACATATTTTAATCCGGATGAAAATATGTTATATACTGCTTTAGAAAAACCGTTGCCTATCCAAACCACAACAAGTGCAAGATATGACTTTACATCAGAAGCAGAAGCAAATTCATTCTTATTTGAATTAGCTCCAGAAGAAGAAAAAACTGTCACTATCCGTATTTGGATAGAAGGATGGGATGCGAAAACGACAGATGAGTTATGGCAAAACACAACAGAGCTACACAGACAACTCAAAGTTAGTCTTAACTTTAAAGGGATTCCACAATAATCATTTTTGATCTCATGGTTATAGAAATAGCAACCATAGCATATGCTATGGTTGCTATAATAACCTGAAACAATCTTAGTTTTTTAAAAGTGTAAAGTTGATATCACGAGTATCAAACAATGAAAATTGTGTTCCCGTTTTACATTTTTAAAAATAAGACTTGCAAACAAGCAATATCTATATTATAATATAATAAATTAGTAATATTTTATTATGAAATAGGTGTATGCTATGAAGTTAAAATTTAAGATACCAAACAAATTAATGAAAGTTCTGAAGGTATTCTTTGGTGTTATTATTTTGTTTGTGCTATTATTCTCAGTCTTAAGGCTCACTAGTAGGGACAACGGTGGAATACCTAAAATATTTGGTGTTTATCCACTTTCAGTGCTTTCTAACTCTATGAAAGGAACCTTTAACAAAGGTGATGTCATTTTTGTTAGAGAAACAGATCCTTATGATTTAAAAGAAGGTGACATTATCACCTACTGGATGAAGCAAGTAAACAATGAAGGACAATTAATTGAGGTGCCAAACACCCATAAAATTGTAGGAATTGAGTACGACACTTATGATGATCCACTATACATTACCCAGGGAACAAATCTTGAAACCAATCCAAATCCAGACATCGGTTCTGTATCACCTGATAAAGTTATTGGTATTTATACTGGGGGTAAAATTCCTCTTTTAGGTCATATCATAACATTTATTAGCTCATTTATTGGGTTTGGTATATTCGTTGTACTTCCTATCTTGGTGCTTTTTGTTGGAGAAACAATTAACTTGATTAAAGTTGTATCTGCCAACGAAAAGGAAAAACTTATTGCAGCTGGTGCAATTAACGTATCTATTTCTGAGGAAGAAAAAGCACGTATATTAGCTGAAGAAAGAGCAAGAATCATCGCCGAAGAAAAAGAGCGATTGCTTGCAGAGATTAGGAAAGAAGAAGAAGAAAAGCGGACTCAAACAGTCCAAGAGGAAAAATAAATAATTTTGATTTGGTCTCGTGAGCCTTTTCTTCAGTTGATTTTAATAGGAGGTAAGGTTTATGAGATTTTTTTCACGTTTTTACATCAAGTTTTTTCAAGAGACGTGGAATAATATCGTCAATTACTTTAAACGAATTGGTGAAAACTGGGAAATTCGATTCGAAAATTGGGATCGGATTGGTTTTTACTTTTCCCTATACTCTCAAGACTTTACATCATTAGATTGGATTATGTTTATCATATCCGTCTTGTTTGCTGTAATTTTTATTTATCTGTCGATACGAAAAATCATCGATTGGTTATCAAAATATATTAAGTTTTCAGCAACAGAAATTGAAAAAGAAAAACTACTTGATGAGATCCGTGAACTAAATATGAAAGTAATGGATGTCATTGAAGAAAAAAATAAGATATTATCACTTAAAATGTCTGCTATGGGTGGAAATGTCGACCCATCGTCTTATAAAAAACAAGATGATAAAAAAGCATTGCCAAGTGGTCCACCTCGATTCGTCAAGTTAATGCAGGTAGATGAGGAATTATCAACACAAGATTTAGCAATTATCATGGATGATGAGGACAAAATCACATTGCAGGAACTTTGCAATCGATTTAGATTCTATGCAGCATCAAGGCTAAAGTTGTACTATACAGAAAAAATGATACAGTTATTTTTTGCCTCACTAGCCACCACCAAAGTTGTTATCTTAGAGGGGGTCAGTGGTACAGGTAAGACTAGTTTGCCTTATGCAATTGGGAAATTTTTTAAAAACAATGCATCTATGGTTTCGGTTCAGCCATCTTGGCGTGATCGCGGAGAGTTACTTGGGTATTTAAATGAATTTACGAAGAAATTTAATGAAACAGAGTTTTTAAAAGCTGTTTATCAAGCTACATTCCGTAAAGATGTTAACTTAATTGTTCTTGATGAGATGAACTTAGCTCGTATAGAGTATTATTTTGCAGAGTTCTTATCTGTTATGGAAATGCCTGATGATTCAGAATGGAAAATTGACTTAGTTCCTAATCCACAAGACAATGACCCAGTTAATATTAGAGAGGGTAAATTATTAGTTCCACAAAATTTATGGTTTATTGGAACAGCCAATAAGGATGACTCAACCTTTACCATCACGGATAAAGTGTATGACCGAGCGATTGCTTTAGAGTTCTTCAATAAAGGAGAGTACTTTGACTGTCCAGAAGCGGATCCAATTACTTTTAGCTATGAATATTTGGATCAACTGTTTACAAAAGCACATCAAGAAAATAAATTATCACAAAAAACAGTGGAAAAATTCGCTAAGCTAGATGTATACTTAATGGATAATTTTAGACTAGCATTTGGTAACCGCATCATCAAACAAATTACTGATTTCGTTCCTGTGTTTGTAGCATGTGGAGGAAACGAATTAGATGCACTTGATTATTTGTTAGCACACAAGATTCTTCGTAAATTTGAGGCACTAAACATTGCCTTTATGCGTGAAGAACTTAAGAATTTAGTGCTAGAAATTGACAAATTATTTGGGAAAAATACATTCTCCGAATCGAAAAAGTATTTAGCAAAACTACAAAGATTATAACATAGGTAGGTGATCTAGATGATAGATAAAACCGAAAAGCTATTTAAGAAACTAGATACAAAATTCAAAAACATCATCGAGACCGATGAATTTGCTCAACTTTTTGTCGAAACGATAAAAATGGGAGAGAATCAATTCTATCAAACCAGCAAGATTGCTGTTAAGAGATTTGATCGAAAATTCATCGACACCCTCGAGGGCTTTTTTCCTCATTTAGATCAAGTAGTACGTGATCCGAAACGCTTCATTAAAACATACCATGATGTCGTAGATATTGAAAAAGCAAAAAAAACAGATCAAAACTCAGTACGCCATCTAGCTGCGAATTCTCATTTGGTTCGTAGCTTTGATCAAGGAGTCATTCAACCGAAAAAAATTCAAACGGTTATGAGTGAGGATGAGTTTGGAATATATGAAAATAGATTTATCAAAACATTGATTGAAAAATTATTTACATTTATCGAAAAACGATATCAATTAATCAAAGAACAAATGAATGTTGCAAGTGAACGTCACTTTAGAGTAGATTCTAACATTCAAACAGGACCTTCGAAAGTAAAATTCGGTCTAGAAATTGATATGAGTGATACTGTTTCTGAAGATGATGTAGAAACAGAGAATATGATTCTATTTGAACGTTTAGAAATGTTACGACAAATGGTTATTGCATTTCGCGGTTCAAAATTTATGGACAATGTAAAACACGCCAAAACCATTGTTCCACCAATTATGCAAACAAACATTATGATGATGGAACCAAATTATCGAAAATGCTTTGAGCTTTGGCAATATATTGATAGCTATGAATCACTCGGATTTACATTAGATATCGAAGAAAAAATCGAAAATTTCTCAGATGAATACATTCAAGAAATATATAATACGATATTATTGGCGTATGCTACCATCAAAAATAATCAACGACGTGTCTTTAAACTCGATAATTATCAATCGATCAAAGAACGTAAGCGAGTTTCGAAACCAAAAGTGACTAAGAAGTTTAAGTATGCTCGTGATGAATTTGGTGAAATCATAGAAGTCGAAGAAATCGCAAAATTAACCGATAAGCAACGCGATGTTCTTGAAAAGAAGATTGACAAAGAAAAAGAACGCATTGCTACTCAAAAAGCAAAAGAGGCAGAAAAAGCACGTCTTGCGAAAGAAAAAGAAAAAGAACAAGCGAAAAAACTCAAAGAAAAAGAAAAAGAGAAAGCTCGTCTTGCGAAGGAAAAAGAAAAGGAAAAAGCTCGTCTTGCAGCGTTGAAAGAAAAAGAAAAAGAGAAAGCTCGTCTTGCCAAAGAAAAAGAAAAAGAGAAGGCAAAACTTGCTGCTCAAAAGGCAAAACTTGCTGCTCAAAAGGCAAAAGAAGCAGAAAAAGCAAAACTTGCAAAAGAAAAAGAAGCAGAGAAAGCAAGATTAGCAAAAGAAAAAGAAGCAGAGAAAGCAAAATTAGCAAAAGAAAAAGAAGCGGTAGTTGCAAAAGAACAAAAAGCTACTACAACTCCGAAAAAATTAACTACAACTAAATCATCTTCAACAAAACCAAAATCGACGACACCTAAAAAGGCAATGACTCCTGAAGAAAAGGCAAAAGCAGCTGAAAAGGCGAAGTTGGCGAAAGAAAAAGAACGCGAGAAGATGAAGTTACAAAAACAAAAAGAACGTGAAAAAGAAAAAGCACGTTTAGAAAAAGAGAAAGAAAAAGAAAAAGCACGAATTGCTAAGGAAAAAGAGTTGATTCGCGAAAAAGAAAAACTAGCTCGACAATTAGAAAAAGAAGCAGAAAAGATTCGCCTTCAAAAAGAGCGTGTTGCAGAGCGCCTCGCTCAAAAGCAAGCAGCATTGGCTATAAAACAAGTTGATGAAGAAAATGTGAAACCAAAACAAGAGGAAAATATAGTTGAACAAGATGAAATCATTGTTCCTATCGAAAATCTTGTGGTAGAACAAGAAGTAGTTGATTCCAAAGAGGAATCTACTCATAGTGTTGTTTCGATGGATACTATGATAGCACCACAATTGGCAGATTCTGTATCCACAGTTCAGGAAACGATAGATGAAGTCGAACCTATTTCAACAGATGTTATAGAACATGTTGCAATTCAAGATCTTACTATAAACTCTGTTAAGGAAATTGAAAAAGAAGAAGAATTAGAACCATCAGAAGCTGACGAAATTGATGAAGAGATTCCATCAGAACCTGTTCACAGTATATCGGGTCTTTTCGGTGGTATAAGTAAGCCTGAACCAACACAACAACCTACTCAAAAAACGATTGATCCAGTAGTATTGGTTCCAACTACGGATGAAATTGTACAAATGGATCAAATGATTGAGGAAAAATCTATTCATGAATATGATACGAATCCAAATGACAACGTAACATTCTTTGCATTAGATTTGGGTCTAGAAGATGAAAAGCCTAAACAACCAGTTAAATCTAAAGTTAAGGCTGATAAACCGAGAGAAGATAAAAGTCACTATTTTGAGAAGGAGAGTGTAGTTGATCATCCTATTCAGCCAAAAGCAGTTGTGGAAAGACGATTCCAAGAATCAAAACCTACTTTCATACAACCTACTAGCCAACCGGCGAAGAGTCCAGAACAAAATATTTATGACATTCTAGATG
>ERZ795032.569-NODE-569-length-37939-cov-5.702328_pt1 | contig 37939 bp, 40 predicted proteins | sample MGYA00375124_ERZ795032 | MGnify/ENA primary metagenome ERZ795032 (study PRJEB30167, sample SAMN05720154) | activated sludge metagenome | isolation source: Anaerobic digester | place: China | collected 2015-12-16 ...
CGTACACGCCCGCAAACGGGACCGCGGCGAGGGGCCGACTCGTTCATGCGTATTAAAATTGGGTTCATGGATGCGATTAAGGGAAAACGCGTCACGATTCCGATTACCTATGACGAACAATGTACGCGCTGTGGCGGTACAGGCGCTCATTCAAGTTCTGACGTCCATACATGCGCGACTTGCCACGGTTCGGGCACGGTCAAGACGAGACAACAAACGATTTTGGGCACGATGGAAACACAAAATACGTGTCCGACATGTGGCGGTAAAGGAAAGACGATTACCCGAGCTTGCGACGCCTGTGGTGGCAAGGGTTATAACCGCGTGCGCACCGACATTGAAGTCAACATTCCCGCCGGCATTAATTCCGGCCAACAAATTCGGATTGGCTCCAAAGGCGAACGTGGGCACGATGGCGGGCCTAACGGCGACTTATTCATCGAAGTCGCAATTCAAAGCCACGAACATTTCCAACGCGATGGTAACGACATTCACCTCGAGGTACCCATCTCGTTTGTCGATGCCGCGCTGGGAACCGATATTGAAGTACCGACCGTCTATGGTGACGTGACACTCAAGGTACCCGCAGGTACCCAGCCCGATAAGGTATTGAAGCTAAAGGGCAAAGGGGTCGTTGATTTACGCGGCGGGAGTCCCGGTGATCAATACGTCCATTTAAAAGTTTCGACACCAAACAATTTATCGAAACGACAACGGGAACTGCTTGAAGAATTCAAGAAAGAAAACCCGAAAAGCGAGTCGATGTTCGATCGCTTCAAAAATTTCTTTAAAGCCTAACTAATTGAAGTGCTCGCTTGAGCACTTTTAATTTACTTAAATGAATAAATCGTAAATAATAGTATCGAAGTAGGTGATGACATGCTGACTTGCAAAAAATGTGGCACTCCGCTTGAGAAGCAGTTGCCCGAATGTCCAATTTGCCATGAACCCAATCCTGCCGGAGCTCCGGTGAACATGGCAGGACAAGATTTTACCGAAACATACGATCCCGTCGCTTCTGATTTTGAATTGATTCGGCAGAAAAGCCGCAAGATCGCCGCTTTACTAGCTTTCATAGTCGGCTTTACCGGCGCACCGCTATTTTACCTTGGCTATAAGAAAACCGGTCTATGGTGGGTTGTCACGGTCATTATCCTTGTTGGCGTTGCCATCTTAGGACCACTTCCAATCATTATTGCCGGAGTCGCCGGCACGATTGTGATCTCTCAAGTCATTTTAGGTTTGTACATTTCGTTCTCCAGCAATCTTAAAGACGCCCGGAACGAACTATTGAAGTAATATGACGCGTTATTTTGCCCGTGTATCCGGCGAACACGCGCTTTTGTCATCTTCTGATGAGCATCATTTGCTCCATGTTTTAAGAGCGCGTGTCGGCACCAAAATCGAAGTCGTGCACCAAGCGGGATTATATTTGTGCGAAGTCGTAGCCATCAAGCCGCTTTTAATCGAAATTCGCGAGCACCATGAAACCTCGGAAGCCCAGTTCAAGCTAACATTGATTTATGGGCTACCAAAAGGTGAAAAAATTGATTTTGTCATTCAAAAAGCGACCGAACTTGGTGTCCACCATATCGTATTGGTGCGCACAGCCCGCTCAATCGTCAAATGGGCCGATGCCGATGTCGCCCGGAAATTGGCGCGCTATGAAACAATTATTAAAGCATCCGCCGAGCAAAGCCGGCGTCATGTTTTACCAGAATTGTCGTTTGCGTCCTCGCTTAGTGAAATCTGGCAGTTCGAATTTGACAAAAAATTGATTGCCAGTGAATACGAAGTTGGTAAACAACCAGTTGACGTTTGTTTAAACGCCTTTAAAAACATTGCGATTCTTGTCGGTCCCGAAGGTGGATTTGACAAGACCGAAATCGAATCAGCTATCGCCAATGGTTATCAACCGATTTCGCTTGGTCGCAACATTTTACGGAGCGAAACGGCGGCGATTGCCGCCCTCGCGATGATTGGATACATTAAAGAACATGCGATTGCTTGAATTATTAAAACAAGAGCAGAAGGACAAACGACTTCATGACAGTGAGGAATTTCGTTTCTTTATCGCTAATCGGCATTTGTTGACCGATTGTAACTGCTTTCTCGATTTATACAATATTGAAGACGACTTTGCGCTGGTCAAGGCTAATATCGTTTTAAAAAGCATTCTCAATAAAATGGCAATTGAAGCTAGGTTACAAGACCTCTCCGAGCAATCGCTCCGCACCTTCGGACGCATCCGTCACCACGATATTCGTAGCAAAATGCTCGACCAACCACTGAATCTACCCTACTGCCTCGATAACGATACTAGAATCTACGTGCCCATTTTCAATCGGGCGATGAACTACATTTATGCCCACGAACCTGATAAACTATGCGATTTCCCCTACAAGAAACTAGCCGAAGAATTCACGGCTTCGATTATCAATCCATTTGAAACGTATCACTTCTTTTTGTTCGACTCAAATTTTACGAGGCTGATTAAAATTGCCAGCGACCGGACCTCGACGGCGTTTTATCATCTTGATTTCCGCAATATCTTGATTATCAATGCCCAGGGCGGACTTGATCTTAAAATCGCTTTGTTTGACCGGTTTATGAAAGATCCCGACTACGAGGGCATTATCGACCGCATTAAACCGGTCGTCGCCGCCTTATTCGCCAATGATCGTGACATGATGGTTAATCATCTGCTCGACAACCGACTGGTGAGCTCGACAATCGTTGACAAATGGCTCGACGCCCTGACGAAGTCCGAACGAAAAAAATATCGACTATGAAGTCATTTTCGGTTTATACATTAGGTTGTAAAGTCAATAGTTACGAATCCGAGGCTATCAAACTTTTGATGTTGGACAAAGGATATCGGCTTGATGATGAGAAACCGGATATCGCGATCATCAATACATGTTCAGTCACTTCGATGAGCGAGAAGAAGTCACGACAGGCGATTCGCCGTTTTTATCATGACCATCCGCTGATTACGATTGCGATTATGGGCTGCTATTCGCAGTTAGACGAACATCTTACGACGCTTGAGGGCGTCAAAGTTGTTGTCGGAACGCTTAATCGACACACGATTCCCGATTTGCTCGACGCATATTTTCAAACAGGCAAACCGCAGTATCATTTTGAAGCGGCGGTAAAAAAATGGGATTATGAAGAACTGGAAGTAACGACATATAGCGACCGCACGCGCGCTTATGTAAAAATACAAGACGGATGTGATAATTACTGCTCGTATTGCATTATCCCGTACGCAAGAGGTCGACTCCGCTCTCGCAAAAAGGAAGATGTGCTCCACGAGATCGGCAAACTGATTACCGCTGGCTTCCGCGAAATCGTTCTCACCGGCATTCATACGGCCGGCTATGGACGCGATTTCTCTAATTACGCATTTGACGATTTAATCGCCGATATCCTAACCTTGTATCCGTCTTTGTATCGATTGCGCATTTCAAGCATTGAAGCAAGCGAAATCACGCCGCGCTTTTTAAAAATGATGCAAAGCGAACCTCGCTTGGCTCGCCATTTACACATACCCTTGCAAGCCGGTAGTGATACGGTGCTTGCCCGGATGAATCGCCATTATACGGTCGCTCAATTTCAAACCAAAATCGAAGAAATATACCAAATGATGCCCGATGTCGCCATCACGACGGATATTATCGTCGGTTTTCCAGGAGAGAGCGCGGCGTTATTCGCCCAGACATACGATTTGGCACGCCACCTTAAATTTTCGAAAATCCACGTGTTTCCTTATTCTCCACGGCAAGGAACGGCAGCGGCTTCTTTTACTGAAGAAATCACAAGTGAAGAAAAGAAGCGACGCGTGAAGCGATTGCTTGACCTATCACACGAACTCGAAACTTCGTATGCGGCCCGTTTCATCGATCATCGACTCGACATCATTATTGAGCAATTTAATCACCAGATTGGGGCCTACGAAGGTCATAGTTCGAACTACCTTAAGGTCTTTGTCAGTGGCAACCATATCGAAAAAGGACAAGTCGTTACCATTAAATATCGCGGTGGCGACACGATTAGCGAATTGGTCGAAACAGTGCCTAGATAATGTAAAAAAAACATTGACAAAATGCGTTAACATCAGTATTATTTAGCAGGTAACAAAGGAGAAACATTATGGCAGTACCTTTCAGACGAACGTCAAAAACTAAAAAAAGAATGCGTCGGACGCATTTTAAGCTCGAAGTCAGTGGACTCGTGACTTGCTCACACTGCGGTGCGATGATTAAATCGCACACCGTGTGCCCCGAATGTGGCTATTACGATGGTAAACCCGTCATCGCCAAACAAACCAAGACCGCACCGGTCAAGGAAGAAGCCAAGAAGAAAGCCAAACCAGCGAAGACCAAAGAAGCAAAACCGGTCGAATCCAAAGAAGTTAAGCCGACCAAAGCCGTGAAGACCAAATCTAAATTAGCGATTGAAAAAGGCAAAACGGGCGAAAAATAATATCCGAGGAGGATGTAATCATGGCCTATAACAAACTAATCGATCATACGCTGCTTAAGGCTGATGCCAAGTACGAAGATGTGCAAAAACTTTGTGAGGAAGCGCGCCAATTCGATTTTATGAGCGTTTGCGTCAATCCCCACTTCATTTCTACATGTAAGAAACTGCTTAAAGGTAGCGATGTCAAAGTATGCACGGTAATCGGTTTCCCACTCGGTCAAACGTTAACAAGCGTCAAAATTTACGAGACGGAACAGGCGATTAAAGCCGGTGCCGATGAAATCGACATGGTCATCAACATCTCAAATCTCAAAGCCGGCCGGGATGATTTGATCAAAGAGGAAATCGCTGGCATTAAACGGGCTTGCGATGGCCGCATCTTGAAAGTAATCATCGAAACATGTTTGTTGACCGATGAGGAAAAAGAACGCGTTTGTCGCATTGCCGTAAGCGCAGGAGCCGACTTTGTCAAAACATCAACCGGATTCTCGACTGGCGGAGCGACCGAAGCTGATGTCTCCTTGATGCGCAAAGTAGTCGGGCCCCATATCGGCGTCAAAGCAAGTGGCGGCGTCCGCTCACTCGAAGATGTTGAAAAGATGGTTAAAGCCGGAGCGACCAGAATTGGAACCTCTGGTGGTGTCAAGATTATGTCGGGCGAACAACTCGCGCCTGGAAAATACTAAAAACATTGCTATTACATATCTTTATGAATATAATTCATAGTGCGATTTAACTACGAAGGAGGTGAATCTCATGGCCAAAACCCAAGTCCGCGAAAACGAATCGTTAGACGAAGCCCTGCGCCGTTTCAAACGTCAGGTTAACAAGTCCGGCGTTTTAAAGGAAGCTCGGAAGCGTGAGTTTTATCTCAAGCCCGGTGTCAAACGCAAGATGAAGATCAAAGAAGCTCGCAAAAACCGCTACTAGAATTGAAGGTCCGATCGTTCGGACCTTTTTTCTTTCCTGTCCTCTATTAGTTAATGAGGGCATATGATTTATTTAACTCAAACGAATCACCAAAGTTGCGGCGATGTGGCATTGCGCCATTTGTTGATGTTGGCATTCCGCAACGAAAAATACCTATTATTAAATGAAAGATTGGCAGACAATGCTTCGATGTACGATCTCAAAATAGCAGCGAAAAAGTATGGTGTAACGCTGTCTGGCTATCGTATCAACGATGTTAATTCGTTAAAATCAATCAGATTACCGTGTATCGCGTTAGTAAGCTTAAATAACAAAAAACACTACATAGTTATATATAAGTATATATTTGGTAAATTTATAGTCTATAGTGGCCATTCAGATCCGACTTCTGTCAATTTGGGCGATCCGATGTTTCAAAATACATTTGAAATCTTGACGATTGAGTCGATTAACAAGTCAGTAATTATCCCATGTCATCTAATTGATTTGTCGTTCAAGTCTAGATTCATCAATATACTGGTACACGTTATCGCCACGATGACGTTTGTTAGCGGATTGTATCTTATCAATGTTGAATCGCGCTTTGAATGGCCGCTATCGCTATTCGCACTTGGAGTGATTTTGTATCTACTGAAACAAAAACTGATTAATCGAAGCATGCAATCATTTGACGTAATTGCTGGCAAACATCTGGCTAAAATAGTTAATCGTCAGGATTTGTTCGATCTATTCCAATTGAAGGTGCTCTCTATCAAACGGCCTCTGGCGTTTCTTAACTGCATATTAATCGGCGCGATTGCCTCCGCTTTGCTTATAATTGATCAACCACAACAATTATTCGCGATCTCGTTTGTAATCACTATTACCTTCGCCTACTGCTATCTAGATAATAGATTGACGAACAAAAACATTAAACGTCTTAACCAGGCTGAAACCGATTTGTTAGATAGTGGACAAAACAATCAAGAAATCTTTACACGAATCAATCGTTTGAGTTATTTGATTTCGCATCAAAAGATTGTTCTTAAGGCTATTTATTTGTTCTTACTTGCAACCTGTTCACTAACGATGTCGGCGCTTTTAGGAACGGTTTATCTGAATTTCTTCCTGTTCGAATTTGGTAGCCTCTATCTAATCGGATCACAAATTCAATCTTTAATTGAAAGTGGCGACCAGCGACGGCAATATTATCAATTGATCTATCGTTTTTTCATTGCATGATGGCATTGCAAATTGTGATAAAATAAATACGCTAATGCGTATTGAATTTGAATTTATCAACGAAGTTGACCCCTCATACGATGAATATGAGTCGTTATTTAAAAAATTGCTTAAACAGGCAATGCTCCATCTGGGGATTGTTAAAGACATAATTCTTGAAACCACATTAGTTAATAATCAAACGATTGCCGCTTTCAATAAGCAATATCGCGGCATCGATAAAGCAACCGACGTGCTCAGTTTTGCTTTTCAAGACGAAGTGATCGGAGAACGGCGTATTAATGATTTGCCGTTTCTGGATCTGGGGACGATTATCATCTCCATCGACAAAGCCATCGAGCAAGCTGAAAGCTTGGGCCATGGCATTAAACGCGAAATGTCATTTCTGTTTATTCATGGTCTATTGCATTTGTTTGGATATGACCACCAAGACGAAAACGATGAAAAGAAGATGTTGGAGTTACAAGACGCCATCATCGGAAAGAGGACTTTAAAATGAAAAAAGGCGATTTGATTATCGAAGCCGGCGTAGCGCGCGACCGCGCCTATGCCCCCTATTCCAAATTTAAGGTTGGAGCAGCTGTTTTTACCAAGGATGGTAAGGTATTCCATGGTGCCAACATCGAAAACGCCAGTTATGGCTTATCCATGTGTGCCGAACGAAACGCACTATACCATGCCATGATGAACGGCTACAAAAAAGACGACTTCGTGGGCTTGGCCGTCATCGGCGACACCAAAAAACCGGTCAGTCCTTGTGGCGCTTGTCGCCAAGTCATTAGTGAGTTATTTCCTCGCGATGGCGTCATTTTACTTGCTAATTTAAAGGGCGATGTCGTCGAACGTAGCGTCGACTCGCTTTTGCCCGAAGCGTTTGACAAACAGGACTTGTAACAATATGAAATCCGGATTCGTTTCGATCATCGGTCGGCCTAACGTTGGCAAATCGACGCTTATCAACGCCCTAATTGGACGCAAAGTGTCGATTATTACCCCGAAACCACAAACTACGCGGATGGCTATTCAAGGCATTTTGCATCAGGAGGGTCTCCAAATTGTGTTCGTAGACACACCCGGGATCCATAAGCCACGACAAAAGCTTGGTGAAGCCATGAACAAAATGGCATATGCCGCGCTTAAGGATATCGATGCGATGCTATTAGTAGTCGATAGCGGGGTCCCATTTGGCCCGGGTGACGCCTATTTACTTGAAAAAATAAAAGACCATCAACATGTTGTGATCGTCTTCAATAAGATCGACACGACCACTTATCCGATGATGGTAAAACTTAAGGAAACATATCATAAATGGTTGCCTAACGCCAAACAGATCGAAATATCCGCGATTAGGCTCGCCAATTTGGAAGAAATTATCGCCACATTGAAGGACATGCTGCCAGAAGGTCCGCCATATTTTCCCGAAGATGTGTACACTAATTTCCCCGAAGCATTTCAAATGGGAGAAATCATTCGCGAAAAGGTGATGTTGCTGACCAAACAAGAATTGCCTCACGTTATCGCCGTACAGATTGAAAAAATCCAAGACAAAGGTCATACTCGCCACGTTAACGCCACGATTGTCGTCGAAAAAGATAGTCAAAAAGGTATCATCATCGGCCAAGGCGGACAATTGATTAAACGGATCGGAACGATGGCTAGGCATGACCTCGAATTTGAATATGGCAAACACTTTAACCTCGAACTTTTTGTCCGCGTTGAAGATCAGTGGCGCGATTCACTGTTAAGATTGAAAGAATTTGGCTTTAGTAACTAATGGAAATCGATGGAATTGTCATCGAGCTGATTCCCATTAAAGAAGAAGACGCGATGATCCGAATGTTATCAAGCACCGGCATCGTATCTTTTTTTGGTCGGCGCGTCATGAATCAGAAAAACACATACTTCGCACCGATGCAACCATTCGCCAAATCACATGTGTGGCTAGGCGAAGGCCCACAAGGCGGTCTGATGCTCAAACAAGCGCGCTTGATCACGTACATGGCGCAAAACTACCAAACGCTTTATCAATTCGCATTGCTCGATTTAATCAAAGAAACATTGGCTCAACTAGCGCCAACGGATGACTACGAGGCACTTTATTCGCTCGTCGAGAGCACTTTGAAACTAACTGATTATTCACAGCAGGCCCCGTTGGCCGCGCTCATCTATCTGCACCAATTGCTGACGATTTTAGGTTGGGGCCTCGAGTTATCTGGATGTATCGCTTGTAACACAAAGACTGATATTGTCGGCATTGATTTATCACTTGGCGGATTTGTGTGTCGCAAACACTATCGGACAACCGATAGTCTAGCTTTATCACATGACCAACTAACTATCGTCGCGATGCTGCGAAATGTCGATATCACGAAGTTAAAGATAGCTGAATACAATATCGCCACAGTCAAGGCAATCATAATGATTATGGGGCAACATTATGAGAATATGACGGGCTATTCTTTAAAAAGCCTTAAATTATTCAAATAATTTGATATATACCAACACTTATAGTTGGTTGACAGTTATAATCAATCATAAGATAATAGCGTCCGTGCACGCTTTTTGCTTTAAGGAGTACATTTATGAGTATTGTTAAGTTTGAAGACCTCGTCAATCACTTTCAGACGTATGGTTTTGTTTATCAAGGTTCCGAATTATATGGTGGTCTATCCAATAGTTGGGATTACGGTCCCCTAGGTGTCGAGCTTATCAACAATCTGAAACGCGTGTGGTGGAAGAAGTTTGTCCAAGAAAGTCCGACAAACGTTGGCATCGACGCCGCGATTTTAATGAATCCCAAAGTTTGGGAAGCAACCGGTCACGTTTCAACATTCAACGATCCGCTGATCGACTGCAAATCTTGCAAGGCACGCCATCGCGCCGACAAACTCATCAAAGATGCATACCCCGATATCGACACTGGTGTCATGGATCAAAAATCTTTAATGGAATTCATTAAGGAACATAAGATACCTTGTTCACAATGCGGCGAACATAACTTCACGGATATTCGGCAGTTCAACATGATGTTTAAGACACATATCGGCGTTACCGATGATAGCCAATCGTTAGTCTATCTACGGCCAGAAACAGCGCAGGGCGTCATTATCAACTTCAAAAACATCCTGAGAACAACACGTCGTAAGCTTCCGTTGGGCGTCGCTAGCGTTGGCAAAGCCTTTCGAAACGAAATCACACCGGGTAATTTCACGTTCCGGACGCGCGAATTCTCGCAACTCGAACTCGAATTTTTCTGTCAACCAGGCACCAATTTGAAGTGGTTCACTTACTGGAAAGATTATGCGATGCATTTTCTCAAATCGCTTGGTGTCAAAGATGCTAATTTGCGTTTTCGCGACCACAGTCAAAAAGAGTTGGCATTCTATTCGAAAGCGACTAGTGACATCGAATACAAATTCCCGTTCGGTTGGGGTGAGGTTTGGGGCATTGCTGACCGAGGCGACTACGATTTGACGCGCCATCAACAATATTCAGGCAAGGCGCTCGATTATCTTGATCCAGAAACAAACGAAAAATATGTGCCCTGCATCGTTGAACCATCATTGGGCCTCGATCGTTTGGCACTGATGGTTTTAACTGATTCCTATGAAGAAGAAACACTTGAAAAAGACACGCGCATTGTGATGCATCTACATCCATCAATTGCCCCTTATCAAATTGCGGTATTACCTCTTAGCAAACAACTAGGCGCAAAAGCTGAAGAAATCTTGGCAATCCTTAACCCACATTTTTCGACTGTTTATGATGAAACCGGTAGTATCGGCAAACGATATCGGCGTCAAGACGCGATTGGCACACCCTATTGCGTGACTATCGATTTTGAGACGGCCACCGATCAATCAGTCACCGTTAGAGACCGGGACACGATGAAACAAATCAGATTACCAATTGATGAATTAATTAAGTATTTCCGTGTCAAAGTCTTTTATTAGTAGATATATGGTTTATAAATAGAGGTATACTAATGGCATATGACCGTGGCATGATTGATGATTTGATTAAGCGTTCCGATATCGTGAACGTTATTTCAAACTACATCAACGTTACGAAGAAAGGCCGAAGTTTTGTGGCCTTATGTCCATTCCACGACGACAAGAATCCGTCACTGCAAATAAGTCGCGATAAGCAAATCTTCAAATGTTTCGTCTGTGGGCAAGGCGGCAACGCCATCCAATTCGTCCAGGCGTATGAAAAGATTCAGTTTATGGACGCCGCGCGAAAAGTGGCTGATCTTGTTGGTTTCACCGATGAACGGCTCAGCGCCCGCAGCTATGCCCAAACTTCCAATCCGGAGTTAAAACCGTATTACGAGTGCATGGTAGATGCTTTGACGTTTTATAAATTCTCGCTAACCACCGAGGCTGGTGAAGCCGGGCTCAAATACCTTGAATCGCGGCATATTAGTGAAGCGCTGCGCAATAAGTTTGAGATTGGCTATAGTTTGCCCGACGGCAAAGGGACGATCCAATATTTGCTTGGCAAAGGTCATTCGCGTTCGACGATGGAGCATCTTGGTATCATCACGATGAATCAAGATCCGCTTGATCGACTCGCAGGACGCATCATTTTCCCGATTTTCGACCGTTACGGGCGGCCAGTTGGTTTCTCAGGCAGAAAAAGCGGTGATGGCGAAGGTGCCAAATACATAAACTCCCCTGAATCGAAGATATTTATAAAGAGCAATATCTTATATAACTACCATCACGCTCGCGACGCCGCGCGACAAGCGACTTACATGTACGTTGTCGAAGGGTTTATGGATGTAATTGCCCTATATCGCGCCGGTATCGAAGCGGCTGTTGCCATCATGGGGACGGCGTTTACCAAACCGCATTTGGCGATGCTACGATTACCTGATGTCGAGTTGCGCATTTGCCTCGATGGTGATACCGCCGGACAAGCGGCCATGATGAAAATGATTGCCCCGCTTGATGCCAGTCGTATCAAATATCGTTTTATCCTTAATGCTGGTGATCAGCGCGATACCGATGAGATATTAAACCAAGAAGGACCTGAGGCTTTAAAGAAATACCTCCAAAATCTTGTCAATCGGCTTGAATTCGCCCTGGAATACTATGGCAAGACACGTCCGCTTAAAACCTCGGAGCAACGGCAAGATTTAGTTAAGGTCATGATTCCACTGCTAGCAGCATCCACAAGCGAACTCGAGCTTGAGGAATACGTCAAGAAACTAAGCGGAATCACCAACTTCACGAGACAAGCGATTGAAGACATGGTCAAAGGTTACCGGGCTCAAAAAGGCGAGATTGATGTCGAACGGCTTTATGCGCAGTTCCGGCCCGAAGCCAAACACTTGCGTCGATTCCAAAAAGCTGAACGGCAACTGCTCTACTTTATGCTCAATGACGCGCGAGCGATTGATTTCTATAAGACCAAAATCGAATACTTCTACGATGAAGTGTATCGAGCAATTGCCAACTTCATCATCGAACGCTCTAGCGAAGAAGAAGTTCCCTCGCTTAATAGCCTGCTATCGGACATCAATGAATTGGAGTCTGATAAGAAAGACGCGCTCGTTAAGGAAGTGACCGCGCTTGCGCTTGAAAAAGATTATCCCAAATGCGACGAGACGTTATTAGGAGAAATCCATGACGTGATCACGCTCGAACGGGAAGTCTACTATTACAAGCAGCGACTCGCCAAAGCCTTAGAGGGCAAAGACGAACTAGAAAAAGCGCGCATTGTCACCGAATACAACAAAATCATGAAGAAATACACGAAACTGAAGGATACGAAAGGGGAATAACTATGCCAAAAGGAAAGAAAGCAACTACCGATGGGACCGAGGTCTTGTTAAGCAAAATTAACGATGATGGAGTCATCGAAGAGGAAGAGGAAATCGAAACACTCGATTCAATCAAAAAACGGTTTCAAAAGAAAGCCGAAGCCGAAGGGTTCATCAGTCAAGACGAGCTTTTCGATTCGATCGAACACCTCGATTTGAACGACGAAGAAACCGAGAAGCTGTTGCTTTTCTTTAAAGGCAAAGGCATTGAAGTCATTGTCGAAGAGGAAGAATCGATCGATGACATCGACGTCGATGAAACAAAAATCAAGGAAGTCGAAACAGCCGACTTTGTCGAAGGCGATTTGTTTGAATCGGTTTATGACGAAGAAGAGGAAGTCGAAGAAGACATCGATATCAATCGCATCGACGCGTTTACCTCCGGTGACATTAAAGTCAACGATTCGGTCAAAATGTATCTTAAAGAGATTGGCAAAGTCGACTTATTAAAGCCAAGCGAGGAAATCGAGATTGCCAAAGCGATTGTCGCCGGCGATGAAGAGGCCAAGACGCGTTTGATTAACTCTAACCTTAGGTTGGTCGTCAACCTTGCCAAGCACTACGTGGGTCGGGGCATGCTGTTCCTCGATTTGATTCAAGAGGGCAACTTGGGGCTTATCAAAGCGGTCGAAAAATTCGATTACACCAAAGGTTTTAAATTCTCAACTTACGCGACCTGGTGGATTCGTCAAGCGATTACCCGGGCCATCGCCGATCAGGCACGCACGATTCGCATTCCGGTCCATATGGTTGAAACGATCAATAAAATGACCCGCGTGCAACGCCAACTCGTTCAAGAACTCGGACGGGAACCGACCGCCGAAGAAATATCGCTGAAACTCAATGGTGAAATGAGTCCCGAACGCATTCGCGAAATCCAGCGCATCGCGCTTGAACCAGTCAGCCTTGAAACGCCGATTGGCGAAGAAGATGATTCTCATTTAGGCGACTTTATCGAAGACAAAGAAGCCACTAGTCCAACTGAACATACAACATCAGTACTGCTTAAAGAAGAATTATACAAAATCATGCAAGATTTAACCGATCGCGAAGAGCGTGTGTTACGCCTTCGTTACGGACTTGATGACAACCGGCCACGTACGCTTGAAGAAGTCGGACACGAATTTGGCGTCACCCGCGAACGTATTCGTCAAATCGAAGCCAAAGCGATTCGCAAACTACGCCATCCGACCCGCGCCAAACGCTTAGGCGATTATCGCGATATTTAGTATGGTTAACATCGGTCGGCGTCTTCAAACGATCGCTCAATGCATTCCCAAAGGATCAATTGTGGCCGATATCGGGTCTGACCACGGCCTCTTGCTTGAATATTGCCTATCACAAGGAATTATTGAAAAAGGATATGCTTCCGATAATAAACTCGGCCCCTACCAACGGCTTTTGAAGCGGTTTGGCCATCATTCCCACGTTGGCGTCTATTTAGCTGACGGCTTAGCCAAACTGCCTCCAGACGTCGATACAATTGTGATTGCAGGCATGGGAGGCAAACTTATTTCGCGTATTATATCTGTCAAAGTCGATCGTTTGGCGCAAATAAGGCACATCATCGTCAGTCCTCATCAACAAGTTGAGGAATTGCGCTTAACCATGATGAATCTAGGCTATGGCATAAATGATGAAACAATCGTATCCGAAGATCACAAATACTATGACATCATTTCATTTTCCCGAGGTAGTGCCCAGTATTCGCATGAACAATTAAAGTATGGGCCACTCAATCTATTGAGGCGGCCGCAGGCGCTACTTGACAAAATGGCTGACCGCATTGATGAAATACAACGCATCTTGACTCATGACCTACCGATGTCTAAGCGCATTGAATTATCAAAAGAATTGGAGTGGCTGACTCATTATGATCAAAACAAATAGTCTTTTAGCTAAATTGGCAAAAAAATTCCCGAAACGATTCGCCAAACAATATCACGATTACGTTGGGTTGATGGTCGGACGTTTGCCTGAATATGTCAAGACAATTTATCTAGCGCTTGATTTTGAACCATGTTTATTCGATGAAGCCATGACAATAAAGCCTGATTTAATCATCACCCACCACCCATTTGTTTATGGGTCTCGGGCCAAGATTCGCAAAACCGACCCGCAAAAATACGCATTCATAGAACAAGTAGCCAATGCCGGATTAGTCGTTTATAGCCTCCATACCAATTTTGATCGTGGTCAAGACGGCATGAACGATGCCCTTGCCCAGGCATTGGGGTTAGAAAATATTCAGCCACTACAAAAAGAACCGATGGCTCGTGGCGGCAAGTTACCGCATCCAATGAGCATCCAACAATTTAGCGAATACGCCAAAACCAAATTGCATGCAAGTTATGGCTTGCTCCTTCCTTATGGCAAGCAGGTCGTGGAAACGGCCGCCATTATCGGGGGTGGCGGCGCGCCTGAGTATAAAATCGCTCAAGAAGAAGGCTACGATGTCTATATTTCCGGAGATATGCGTCATCACATTCGTCGCGCAATCATTAACGATGGATATAACTATCTTGACCTGCCTCATGAAATTGAATCAATCTTTGTCCCACAAATGGAAAAAATACTTTTGTCGTTCGATAAAGACCTAATTATCAAAAAAGCGCCGCTTCAGCAAGAGGCGCTCGTCATTTAAATTTTTCGTAAATAAGCGATAATCTCTTCAGTCAATTCGGGTGGGGTCGAAGCACCGGCGCCTACAGCCACGAGTTTTTTATTGACGAGATCTGATTGATGGATGTCATCAACGTTATTGATGCGGTAAACTTGAGCGCGCGGATGCGATTTTTTCGCGACTTCGACGAGTTTTTCGGTATTACTCGAATAACTGCTCCCAACAATGTAGATTAAGTCGGCGTGCGCCGGAATGTCGAGGACAGCCTGTTGCCGTAGCCGCGTCGCCGAGCAAATTTCTTCATTAATCGTGATGTGTGGGAAGACGCGTAGCAAATCTTGATGAATTGGCTTCAACTCCAAAAATGAAAGTGTCGTTTGGTTTAACACGAATGTTTCCTTTGCCAAATCGAGCCCTTGATATTTGAATTTGTCCTTGATGTCGTGCAAGATGATACTTTTATCGATGGAAATGGCGGCCGTTGTCTCGGGATGTCCCCGTTTTCCGATGAATATGACTTGCTTGCCTTCTTGAAGCGCTTCCCTAATCAAATCGTGATTGCGAGTGACGCGTGAACAAGTGGCGTCAACAAACGTCAAGCCACGGGCTTTGGCAATGTCTTCGAGTTCTACGACATGTCCATGAGCCGAAAATACGACAATCGTGGCCGGATTGATGTCTTGGAGCAATTCTTTGTGGCTCCTCGTTGTGTCATAAATCGTAAAGATACCTTTTTTCTGGAGGCGCTCGATTACTTCTTCGTTATGGACAAGCATTCCTAAAATGGCGACGGGCCGATGTGGGTTTTCGAATTTGGTCCGCTCCGCTATTTTAATGGCATTGACGACTCCCATGCAGTAACCATGGGGATTAGTGACGTAAACGTTCATACGCGCTAATTGTATCATAAGAAAAATGGGTCTGCATTGTGTATAATAAGGCGAAGGTATTCTATGGGATCATTTAAGAGTTTCGCACTGTCTGACCAACTCGTTCAAGCTTTAAAAAAGCTTGGCTATGTTTCACCCACGCCAATTCAAGAAGATGTGATTCCAAAAGTGCTCCGTGGCGAAAGTTTGATTGCCAAAGCCGAAACCGGTAGTGGCAAAACCCATGCTTTTCTCGTACCTTTAATCGACAAAATCGATTTAGAAGCCGGCCTTCAAGTCATCATTTTGTCGCCGACGCGAGAATTAGCGCGTCAAACTTACGACTTTGCGCGTCAAATCGCGCCGACATTCCCAAAATTGAAGGTCACGTTGGCGACTGGTGGTCGCGAAATCGAAATTTTAACACGTGCAAATACCCCTCATATATTGATTACGACGCCTGGCCGATTAGTGAAACTCGCCGAGAATAGTTCGGTCAACATTTACCGCGTGTCAACAATCGTACTAGATGAAGCGGATATGTTAGTTGATGCCGGTTTTTTACCTATTATCGACCAATATATTACTAAAGTTGAAAAACCGCGTATTTTAGCTTTCTCAGCTACATTCCCTAAATCATTAGAACCGTTCATTAAAAAATTCATTAATCCCGACTTTATCGTCGATCAAAGCGAAGGAAACGTGGCCCCGCTTCGTGTCAGCCACCACTTGGTCGATATTCATTTCAAACCGATTGTCGAACAAGTGGCATCTTTCATCGATGCACGTCAACCTTATTTAATGATGGTGTTCGCTAGCAAAGTCACTTTGGTAAAAGAAATATATGAACATTTGCTTCAGAAAGGCTACAAGGTCGGCGTTATTCACGGCGATTTGACACCACGGCAGCGTAACGGAATGATCAAGCGCATTCGTGCCAACGAATTCCCGATTATTGTGGCATCCGACATGGCAGCGCGCGGTCTTGATATAGACGGCGTCAGCGACATATTAAGCGTCGACTTGCCGCAACAAATTGAATTTTACATGCATCGTGCCGGACGAAGTGGCAGATATCAAGACAAAGGTGATTCATTTTTGTTTTTCTCCCATGATGCTAGTAAAGAACTAGATAAATTGGCCACTTATAAATTGACCTTCGATTATTTCTCATTGAAAAACGGCGAATTGAAGAAAGAGAAACCAAGAACTGCTCGAAGGTTCAACAAAGTTGAAGAAGTAGCACTTAATCGCGATATTAAGAAAGCGATACGAAAAACCAAATCTGATGAAGTCAAACCTGGGTATAAGAAGAAAGTCAAACAAGCTGTCGCTAAAGTTAAAGCGCGACATCGCCGTTTAGCTATTAAAGGCAAAGTTCGCGAACAATTGAAGAGTGTCTATCGAAACAAAAATAAGGAGACTGGCCATGAGTAAACTTTGGATTGGCAGCCATGTCGGCATGAATGCCCCCGATTATTATGTGGGAGCGATAAAAGAAGCGCTTAGCTATGAATCAAACACGTTTATGTTTTATACCGGAGCACCGCAAAATTCATATCGCAAACCACTTGAGGAACTAAATATCGAAGAGGGGAAAGCTTTAATCGCTCAAAACGACATTGATCCAAGCAAGATCGTCGTTCATGCGCCCTATCTCATCAATCTTGGCAATACGCTAAAACCAGACACGTTTGATTTAGGGGTGCAGTTTTTGATTACCGAACTACAACGCGTCGCCGCTTTTGGGCTGTCGATTTTGGTGCTTCACCCTGGCGCCCATGTCGGAGCGGGTGATGAAGTAGGGATGGCTAAAGTCGTCGAAGGACTTGATTTAGTGCTTTCACAAGATGGCACAAACGTCAAAATCGCGCTCGAGACGATGGCGGGTAAAGGTTCAGAAGTCGGTCGTACCTTTGAACAAATCCGTTATTTCATCGATCACTGTAAATATCCAGAGCGCCTCGGCGTATGTATGGATACATGTCATATCAACGATGCTGGTTACGATGTTCACGACGTCGACGGCGTCTTAAATGAATTTGACCGCATCGTGGGACTCGACAAGCTGCTTGTTTTGCACGTCAACGACTCAAAAAACGTTAAAGGTGCGCAAAAAGACCGCCACGAAAACCTTGGTTATGGTGAGATTGGTTTCTTAACTCTTAATCGTTATGTGCATCACCCACGCCTTGCCCATGTTCCTAAAATTTTAGAAACACCCTGGATTGGCGATAAGCCACCATACAAAGAAGAGATCGCCATGTTGCGATCTCAAACATTGATTGAAGGTTGGAAAGATAACTTTTAAAACAAATCGATTTGTTCCTTCAGCGCATCGTAAGCTTCTGATGCGCTGACTGTTTTGATGATTTTTCCATGTTTGAATAAAATCCAATGTTGCCGCCCTCCGGCTAAACCAAGGTCGGCATTTTTTGATTCACCGGGACCATTGACGATACAGCCCATGACAGCAACAGTAATTGGTTTGTTAACGTATTCAAGATAAGCCATCACGCGATTGGCCATTTCCATGACGTTTACTTCGGTCCGCCCACACGTTGGACATGAAACGAGCGTTGGATAATTGGGATAAAGTCCGATGTCATGCAGTAATCGTTTAGCGGCGATGATTTCTTCTTTCGGGTCATCGGTTAGCGAAATGCGAATAGTATCACCAATCCCGTCAAGAAGAAGTGGTGCTAGTCCGGCCACGGAGCGGATGATGCCAATATCTTTGATGCCGGCTTCGGTGATGCCTAAATGAAGCGGATAGGGAAATGTTTGACTGGCAAGGCGATATGCTGCCAGGGTTTCAAGCACCGAACTGGCTTTAAGCGATATCACAATGTCGTAAAATCCAAGATCTTCGAGAATTTTTACGTGTTTTTGCGCGGATGCAACGAGTTTTTCGGCCGTATAGTGTTCATCATATTGGTGAATCGAGGTGTCAAGTGAACCGGAATTGACCCCGATGCGAATCGGAATCTTTTTTTGCTTGCAGGCGTTGACGACTTGCTCAATCCTGTCGTGGGAACCGATATTGCCCGGATTGATTCTTATTTTATCGATGCCGGACTCGATGGCTGCTAAAGCCAAGCGATAATCAAAATGGATATCGGCTACTAAAGGGATGCGTATTTGCGCCTTGATGTCTTTTATCGCTTTCGCATCATCCATGTCGAGCACGCTGACACGCATTAAATCGGCGCCTAAATCGGTCAATTCATTGATTTGGGCGACTACTTCGGCGACTTTTGATGTTTTAATTGAACACATCGACTGAATTAAAACACGGTTAAGACCACCGAGCTGTAATCCATCGATGAAGACTGGTTTTGTTTGAGTTCGTTTCATGGTTTTTTCCTAGCGCCCATTATACCATCCTGTTAATAGGTTTTTATAGATTGTCGCCTTTATCTATGATAAAATAGGCAAGCGAATATTGGAGGTAGTTATTTATGCGTGACAACTTTTTGCTAAAATGCACCGTTTGCGGTGAAGAAAACTACTTGGGCAGCAAAAACAAAAAGAACCATCCCGATCGGATGGAGATTAAGAAATTCTGCTCGCGTTGTAACAAAATGACGATTCATAAGGAAAAGAAATAACCTTAATCGATGATGCGGGTGGAAACGGTCAGCTATCCGACCAATTTTGCCAATACTTACTTCGTGATTGATGAAGACAGCGTTGTCATTATCGATCCGGGCAGTGACGGCAGTAGCCTTCTCTCACGCATTACTCGCGCGGGTTGGAAACCACTGGCCATCTTGCTAACCCATGGCCACTTTGATCATGTTAACGGAGCCGAGTACTTGCAAAAGCAATTAGCTCTTCCTGTCTATGTCCATCATCTTGATGAAACGATGATTAGCGATCCCCGTCTCAACGGCGCCGATACGTTCGGTTTCGATGGTCGCTACGACATTACCTTATCGACGTTTGGAAGCGATGAAACCATCACTTTTGGCAATATTACCTTTCAAGCAATTCACACCCCATTCCACACACCGGGCTCCGTGAGTTATTATGTGAAAGAGAAGGGGTGGTTATTCAGCGGCGATACGCTGTTTAAAAACAGCATCGGCCGTTCCGACTTACCACTTGGTTCATTCCGCAACATCCACTCGAGTCTCGCCAAACTACAAAACTTAGCACCAGAAACGATCGTTTATCCCGGTCACGGACCGCGAACAACGATTGGTACGGAATTATCGTTCAACCGCTACTTTAAATTGCGGTAGAAAGGAGAACATATGGTTAACGTTACCGAATTACGACCCAGCAACTACTTCATTCATGAAGGGGGACTTTACTCCGTGCTCGACATCGCCCTTAACAAAACAGCGATGCGCAAGATGGTCGTCAAACTCAAAGTCAAGAATGTGCGCACTGGCGCCGTCACTGAAATGAGCTTTTTGGGAGGCACGGCGATTGAGACCGTACGCCTTGACAAACGCCAAATGCAGTATTTGTACGATACTGGGTCACATTTAGTGTTTATGGACCAATCAAGCTATGAGCAAGTCGAAATATCGAAAGATAATCTCGAATGGGAAAAACAATTCCTACGCGGCGATGAAACAGTCGAAATCTTATCATACGAAGAAGAAATCTTAGGTGTCAGCTTACCAGCTAAAGTCGCCTTAAAAATTACCGAAACAGAACCGGCAATCCGTGGTGACACCGTTAACAAAGCGATGAAAGATGCTCTATTAGAAACCGGGTTGAAAGTCCGTGTTCCTTTATTCATTAACGAGGGCGAAACGATCATGGTGCGCACAGATGATGCCACCTATGATGGTCGCGCTTAGAGGAGGTAATAATCATGTTTAATTTAATCATTCTCTCATCAGGCACCGGCTTTGGCTGGGATTCGGTATTATATCTCGCCCTTGGTTTAATCGGCGGTCTTGTCGCTGGTTTCTTTATCTCGCGGTGGTTTTTTAAGCGCGAACTCGCGAAGAACCCGCCCATTAATGAAAAGATGATTCGTGCGATGTTCACATCAATGGGACGCAAACCATCCGAGTCACAAGTGCGTTCAGTCATGAATAGCATCAAAAAACAACAATAGTCCTTAAAATAAAATTAATATAAAAAGCCCTCGACTTGAGGGCTTTTCTGTTGAATGAATAACAATAAGAAGTCTTAAATTATATACTATTTAAATACTATATATTCACTTAACCCATTTAACTTTGGTTTCTTTGTGACTTAGCAACCTCAAGATATTTTCGCGGTGTCGCCAGTAAACGAAAGCTGCTTGGACCGCTAGAAAGATGGTATAAATGAGCCCTGATTCCATCAGCGGATACATTCCAATACGCTCAAAGCCAGGGATGATCAATATCATTGACATCAACACGCACGAAGCCGTGGCGATAATCGATCCAAGGCTCACGTATTTTTTAATAACGATAACAATTATCAAAATCGAGATACCAAGAAGAGCAATCAACCAATTGGTTGTAAACACGAATGAACCAAATGCCGATACGGCTTTACCGCCTTTAAAATTAGCAAAGATTGGAAAACAGTGACCGGTCGTACAACCAAGCGCCGTTATATAGCTTACCCAAGGTGTCCAGGTGTAATCATAAAGATTAAATCCCCAGACAAGTAGCGTAACGGCCCAAATCGGGACCACGGTTTTCAAAATATCGATGATCATGACCATCCAAAAGGCTTTTTTGCCAAATACGCGTCCGGCATTGCTGGCGCCTGTATTGCCTGATCCAAGCAGGCGGATATCCTTTTTGTAAATCGCTTTTGAGATAACGACTCCCGTGGGGAAAGAGGCCATCAAGTACCCGAAAGTGAAGGTGACAATCAATGATGCGAGTTTAATCCAAACCATAAGCGAATAACCTCTTTCTTATAGCCTGTATCATATAATAAATTGGTGTCAAATTCACTATTCATTTGTTATAATTCAAACGGTATTTAACAGCATACGGAGATTTTTATTTTGACCACAGACATCAAAAAAACAACTTATAACGAAGATAGCATCGATGTCCTTGAGGGGCTTTTGGGTGTTCGTAAACGCCCGGCCATGTATATCGGTTCGACCAACCAAACCGGGCTTCACCACCTGGTCTGGGAAGTCGTTGATAACGCGATTGACGAAGCGATGTCGGGCTTTGGCGACCTAATTATTGTCACGATTCACAAAGATGGTTCGATTTCGGTTCAAGACGAAGGCCGGGGCATTCCCACGGGCATTCACAAAACCACGAAAGTATCGGCATTAGAACTCATTTTCACGACGCTTCATAGCGGTGGTAAATTCACAGATAAGTCATATCTATCAGCCGGTGGTCTTCACGGCGTTGGCGCTAGTGTCACGAATGCGTTGTCCGAATACCTCGACGTCGTCGTTCATCGCGATGGATTCGCCCATCATATGCGGTTTGAAGACGGCGGTCACAAGGTCGTCGATCTTGAAGTGGTCGGCAAAAGCAGCAAACATGGCACGCTTGTACGTTTTAAACCAGACGGCAAAATCTTTTCAAACATTGAGTTTAAATGGGAAACGATTTGTAACCATCTTCAAGAATCAGCATTCTTACTGAAGAAAGTCCGCTTTGTCGTCAAAGATGAACGGCAAAACCTTGAACAGCATTTTTATTATGAAGAAGGACTCAAGGAATACATCGAAATACTTAACGCTGAAAAAGACACGTTGAATTCCGTGATTGTGTTCGAAGATAATTCTGGTGAGATTAAGGTCGAGACCGCCTTCCAATACGCGTTTAAAGACTATAACGAAAATGTTTTATCGTATGTAAATAACTTGCGCACCAAAGATGGCGGAACGCATGAAAACGGATTTAGAGCCGGTCTGACGCGCGCCGTTAACGATTATGCCGAGAAAAACGGATTGCTGCGCAACAAAGTCAAACTTGACGGTAGTGATATACGTGAAGGCCTCACCGCCATCATTTCACTAAAAATTCCCGAGACGAAACTCGAGTTCGAAGGTCAAACCAAAGGAAAGCTTGGCACTCCAGACGCCCTTCCGGTCGTCCAATCGATGATTTATAACAAACTGACCTATTATCTTGATGAAAACAAAGAGTTCGCCGTTAACTTAATTAAAAAGTGCGTCGACTCCCAAAACGCACGGATTGCCGCCCGAAAAGCCAAAGATGAAGCCCGTGGTAATAAAAAAGTTAAACAGGAGATGATCCTGTCTGACAAATTAACACCTGCTCAAAGCAAAGATTATCAGCTTAATGAGCTGTTCATCGTAGAAGGTGACTCAGCAGGAGGCACCGCTAAAAGCGGCCGCGATCGACTCCATCAGGCGATTTTGCCCCTGCGTGGAAAACCATTGAATACCGATTCCATTACGATGGAACAAATGTTAAAGAATACTGAATTTGCGACATTGATTAATACGATAGGTGCTGGTGTCGGAGCCAACTTCGACGTCAATGACGCCAAATACGGCAAAATCATCATCATGACCGACGCTGACACTGACGGTGCCCATATCCAAACATTATTACTGACGTTTTTCTATCACTATATGCGCCCACTCATCCAAAAAGGGATGGTCTATGTCGCCGTACCGCCACTATATCGCGTCGCCAAAGAAACCGACATGAGCAAATTCGCTTATGCTTGGAGTGAAGAGGAACTCGAAAAAGCCAAGAAGAAGATTGGAAGTCCTTACCGCATCTCCCGCTTCAAAGGGTTAGGGGAAATGAACGCCAGTCAACTCAAAGAAACAACGATGGATCCCAAAACAAGAACACTCATTCGCATCAACATCGAAGATCCGTTAGTTGTTGAGCGACGGGTATCCATCCTCATGGGCAAAGATTCATCGCTTCGCAAGAAGTGGGTTGAAGAAAATGTCGATTTCACTTTAAAGGATCCTTTTGTCAAGGAGATCAACCATGGCTAAGAAAAAGGAAATCAAACAAGCACCGGCCATCGTTGAAACGATCAATGATTTTCCACTTGAAGAAATCATGGGTGATCGTTATGCCAGCTATGCCAAGTATGTCATTCAAGACCGGGCCATCCCCGATGTTCGCGACGGTCTCAAACCAGTTCAAAGACGCATAATCTATGCCATGTACCGGAGCGGCAATCTCTATAAGAAGCCATACCGTAAATGCGCGACTTCCGTCGGTGAAGTCATGGGTAAATTCCATCCCCATGGCGACGCTTCGATTTACGATGCCCTCGCCCACATGTCACAGCCATGGAAATATCGGCTCCCGCTAATCGATTTTCAAGGCAACAACGGATCGATCGATGGCGATAATCCGGCGGCCCATCGTTATACTGAGGCGCGTTTGGCGGAAATTTCCGATGAACTTACACGTGATTTGGATAAGAACACCGTCGACATGCAGCTCAACTTCGACGATTCGATATTAGAACCGATCGTAATGCCGGCCCGTTTCCCAAATTTATTAGTCAACGGCACGACAGGCATCGCCGTCGCTTTAGCAACCAACATCCCGCCCCATAATCTTAATGAAATTATCGACGCGATTATTTATCGCATCAACCATGTCAAAGTCACGGTTGGCGATTTATTGCAATTCGTTAAAGGTCCCGATTTTCCAACCGGGGCGTTGATGATTGCCGATCAAGGGTTAATCGATATTTACGAAACTGGCCGCGGACGCGTGGAAATCGTCGCCAAAATGGACGTCGTCCATAGCGCCGACATGAGTCAAATCATCATTAGCGAGATCCCTTATAACGTCATCAAGACAAAACTCGTTCGTGATATTGACGAAATTCGCTTTAAAAAGGTCATCGACGGCATTATTGAAGTGCGAGACGAATCCGATCATCGCGGCTTACGCATTGCTATCGATTTGAAAAAGGACGCCAATGCCGAGATTATCAAAACATATTTGATGAATAAAACCGAAGTTAAGTCGGCGTTTAACGCCAACATGGTGGCCATCGTCAACGGCCATCCCCAAACGCTGAACCTGCTCGATTATATCGATGCATATATCGCCCACCAGGTTGAAGTAATTACACGACTTAGCCAATTTGATCTGGACAAGGCCAAAGCGCGCATCCATATCGTCGAAGGCCTGATCAAGGCCATATCAATACTCGATGACATCGTCAAAACGATTCGCCGCAGCACCGATAAGAGCCATGCGATAAGCAATCTCGTTGATTTGTTCGGTTTTTCAACACCACAGGCAGAAGCCATCGTCAATTTGCAGTTATACCGATTGACTAACACCGATGTCACGATTTTAGAAACCGAGCGGTTATCACTACTGAAGACGATAACCGATCTAGAAGCGATTTTAAGTGACCGTAAGAAACTCGATAAGTTGCTCATCACCGAGCTGAAGGCAATCGCCAACAAGTACGGAACGCCACGGATGACGCAGTTACTCGAAGAACCCCTGCCAAATAAGCAAATCGATAAACGCGATTTGATTGCCAAAGAAGAAGTGATGATCGCTTTGACCCGCGACGGATATATCAAACGCTCATCACTGAAAAGTTTTAAAAGTAGCGATACCCCCTACCCCGGATTGAAAGAAGATGATGTCCTAATTGCCGTAGGCAACGCCTCGACGCTTGATTATGTCATCGCCTTTACGAATCTAGGTAATTACGTATTTTTGCCTGTCCATGAGATATTCGACAACAAATGGAAGGAAGAAGGGCGCCATATCAACTATATATGCACGCTCAATCCCGATGAGAAACTGTTAAAAACGTTTGTAATCACTTCGTTTAGAGACGATATCCACGTCGCCATCGTTACCCGTAATGGTCAGATAAAACGAACGAATCTATCGGAATTCTTCGCAATGCGTTATTCGCGACCGCTTGGATGTTATCGCTTGCTACGCGATGATGAGGTGATTGACGTAGTTTTGACCACCGGCAATAGCGACTTGCTCGTAATGACCAAAAAAGGCAACGCCACGTTATTTAACGAAAACGAACTGAAACCAGTGGGCATTAAAGCCGGAGGCATCAAGGCGATTGCTTCCTTAAAAGGCGGCGATCGCGTCGGCGCCCTATTAGCTTATGAACCGGGCGAAAAGGGCAAGATACTAATGGTGACCGATGTCGGCCATTGGCGCATTTTTGATTATAACTATGTTGCCGTGACGGCGCGGCTTGGCAAAGTTCAATACGTTTTTAGGGTGTTTAAATCCGATCCTCACGAACTCGTGTATGTGCGTAAGCTTGCCAAACGCGAAGAAAAAATAACGGTTAAATTCGTGCTCGACAATCACTCTTTGCTTGATTATGAATCCGATGATTTCCACGTCACTCCGATTGATAAATACGCGAAACGCAACTTGCCGCTACCGCGAAACAGCAATATCGTTGGTGTTTATCACGATAACTTTGAAGTCATTGATGAAGACACGAAAACGTATGCACCTCCACTTAGTGACCAGACATCGGAAGAAGAACCCGTCAATAACTACGAGCAAATATCAATTTTTGATGATATGGGCGATTAACGAAACGCTTGATTGTTCCAGCAAGTCTGTCGCCAGCAAATAAATAAGTCCCATCATTACGACGAAACTTAGAATCATCGTGACCATCGCAAATATCTTGACGCCTTGATGTTTTTCGGGCTCAGCTTTCCAAAGTGGATACACAAACGCATATCCTAGTAACGTGACCCAAAAACCGATAATGGGGACGAAAACAGATAGAAATGTGCCAATGACCGGCAAGCCCCAGACTTTCAGTGTCGGCCATTCATTCACAAAATGGGCTTTAATTTTTTCAATCATATCGTCATTATACAAAAAATACATGAAGCCACCACAGTAAATATGTAGAATAATGCGTCGGGCTCACTTAAAATTATTATTAGTAAGGAACTATATGCTCAAAAACTTCATTCCGACTTACCATGCGATATCGGTATATGAAATACCGATTGATTTTTATCGCCTCATCGGCGTCAAAAATATTTTGATTGATCTTGATAATACGCTCGGGTCGTATCGGGATGCTCACCCCAGCCGCCAAGCTAGTGAACTGACCGCGTCACTGCGGGAGGCTGGCTATCGTGTTATTATAATATCGAACAACAAAGGACCACGCGTGTCCGGCTACGCCGATAACCTTAATGTCCCGTTCCTTAATAGCGCCCGTAAGCCATCGCGACGTCGGATCGCATCTTTTTTGGAAGGAAGCGGCTTCCATAAAAAAGATACAATCTTGATTGGCGACCAACTACTGACCGACGTGTTCGTGGCCAATCGGCTCGGCATCCGTGTCATCTTAACTGAAAAGCTTGTCAAAGAAGATCAGTGGACGACGCGATTCAATCGGATGATTGACAAACCGCTGAGACGTTATTTGAAAAAGAAGCAAAAACTAAAATCATGGAGAGAAAACTATGACTGAAATCAGAAAAATCCGTCGTTGTCCCGGTTGCGGGGTCATCCTCCAATCGATTGACGAAACCTTACCAGGCTACGTGCCTGAAAAGCATTTGGCCAAGCACGAAGTCGTTATTTGCCAACGGTGCTTTAAACTACAACATTATGGCGAAGACATCGCTCCCAAAGAACCACGTGTTAACGAAGAATTTTTGCGCATCCTTGATCAAGCAAAAGCTGAAAACGCATTGATTATCTATGTACTTGATTTATTCTCATTCGATAGTTCGTTTTCTCCAGAAATCAATGAAAAAATACAACATCTCGATATTATCGGCGTCGCCAATAAACGCGACTTGTTCCCGAAATCGGTCAAAGACGAGAAACTACGCGAGTATGTGCTAAAACGAACCGAGAAGGCTGGCCTTAAAGTCGATGCCCTCGTCATTGCCAGTCCGCTGAAGAAGTACAACATCGACGAACTGAAAAGCGAAATCGAAGCCCGGCGCCTTGGCCGTAATGTTTACGTCATCGGTGCCACAAGCTCGGGAAAATCGAGTCTCGTCAATGCGTATATGAAGCAATTCATGAACATGACCCAAGTCCCGATTACGACATCCCCATTTCCGGGAACGACGCTACGCGTGATTGAGATACCGCTTGATGATAGTAGCCGCCTATTTGACACGCCTGGGTATGTCATTGATTCATCACTATTAAGTTTGGTCGAACGCGATGTTATTCGCACAATCGTGCCCCGCACCGAAATTAAGCCACGCACCTATCAGTTATCACCCAAGCAAAGCGTAATCGTCGGTGGCTTAGCCCGGTTTGATTTTATGTTGGGCAAAATGACCGGCTTTACCTTCTATGTCTCGAATCTCGTTGAACTTAAGCGAACCGCGCTTGTCAACGCTGATAAAACGTTTGATTCCCTGGTGTCCAAAAATAAGATTCGACCAACATCAAAAATCGTCAAGGGCTTTGGCGACCTCGAAGCGTTTGAAGTCGATATTCTCGACAAAGGCAAACTCGACATCGGTATTGTCGGTCTTGGTTGGGTAACATTTACTGCTTCGAAACAACGAATTCGCATCTTAGCACCCAAAGGCGTGCACATTTTCGTGCAAGCAGCAAAGATTTGAATATGCTGACATCGAAACAGAAGGCTTATCTAAAAAGCCTCGCTCATAAACTAGAATATACTTATCAACTCGGTAAAAATGAAATTACGCCCGAGCTGCTTGATATGCTCTCAAAAGCATTATTAGCTAATGAATTAGTCAAGATTCACGTCTTAAAAGCGTCGCTGACACCGATTCGGGAAACGGCGCTCGATTTAGCGGGAGCGTTACGCGCCGATATCGTGCAAATCATCGGACGCCATGTTGTGCTATACAAACCTAATCTTAAAGATCGGAAAATTAAGTTGCCCCAATGAAACGCATCCTGCTGTTTGGCGGTACGTTTGATCCGATTCACCATGGCCATCTCGGCCTTTTAGACATTGTCAGGCAAAAACTTAACTTGGACGTAGTCTATTTGATACCAACGAAATCACCGCCTTGGAAAACCGACATGGCGCCGATTGAACACCGTTTGAAGATGATTGAGTTGGCTTTGCCAAATGAGGGCTACCATGTTTGTGACTTTGAGATACAGCAGGCTGGTATCAATTACACGATTGATACTATCAAGTATTTTAATCAACAATTCCCCGATTCAGAACTCTATTATCTCATCGGAAGCGATCAAGCCGAAAAATTCCATGAATGGAAAGATGTTGACGAATTATCGAGATTGGCGCACTTCATTGTCTATGCGCGACCAGGCTACGCTTTAGCGCGCCAAAACATCGAGAAATATCACCTGCTGGTCATCGAAGGCCGGCGCTTTGATGTCTCATCGACTTTGATTAGGTCGCTACAATGTCTAGATCTGCCTTGGCAAGTGATTGCCTATATGCTCGAGCATGATTTGTATTTCACGAGGAAGCTTAAGAGTTATTATGACCCCAAGCGCTTTCTTCATGTCGTCAGCGTCTCCAAATTAGCGTATGAGATTGCCCAATCCAATCATTTGGATGCTGGTAAAGCCGCCGTTGCCGCTTTGCTCCACGACATCGCCAAAAATGTCGATCACGATGAAGCAAAGAGGATGGTTGTGGCCTCTGACCCAACCTTAAAAGACGCACCGGCTTTCAGTGTCCACCAATTTATGGGGGCCTTACTTGCTAGTCGCGATTTCGGGATAGAGGATGAAGAAATCCTTGATGCGATACGCTATCATGCCACAGGCAAGCCCAAGATGAAGCCGCTTGGACAGATTTTATACGCCGCTGATAAGATTGAACCACGTCGTGGATTTGATTCGAAACAACTGATTGCAGCCTGTATGAATGACTATCAGCAAGGATTTATCGACGTGTTAAAGGCCAATTACGAGTACCATACCGCAAAAGGCAAACCATTCAAATATTATTTGACCGCGGAAGCGATGTCATATTACCTAGGAGGAAATCAATGAGGAGCGATCCAATCATGAAGGCCATCAAGTTAGCGCTTGAGGAAAAGAAAGCCGAAGACATCATTATCATCGATGTGCGTGAGAAAACGCCACTGAATGATTATCATGTCATTTGTTCGGCTTCTAACCAGCGCAAGATGGCAGCCATCAAAGAAGAAGTCGAGAAACAAATCGAACATGCGGGTGGCAAGCTCCATCACATCGAGGGAACGCCCGAATCAGGATGGATCCTCGTTGATGCATTTGATATTATCGTACACATTTTTTCGCTTGAAGAACGCGACCGGATTAGGCTTGAAGACTTATTCAAACCAAAGAAGGCAACGAAAGCACCTCAGTAAATAAATCAGACCATTTTCATCGATTTATCCTGATTTTTGCTGCTTGTTATATTAAATATAGTAATATAATCACGTTATACGCGATTTGACGCATAGGAAGAGGCACATTTATGTTCAAAGATAAAACATTACTTATCACAGGTGGCACCGGTTCGTTTGGCAACGCCGTTATGAAACGGTTTTTAAATACCGAAATTAAAGAAATTCGCATCTTCTCGCGCGATGAGAAAAAACAAGACGATATGCGAAAACTTTATAAAAACGATAAGTTAAAGTTTTATATCGGAGATGTTCGCGATGTGTCCAGTGTTAAAAACGCGATGCACGGAGTCGATTTCATTTTCCATGCCGCCGCATTGAAACAAGTACCTTCATGCGAATTCTTCCCACTGGAAGCCGTTAAAACCAATGTTTTAGGTACTGATAACGTATTGAATGCCGCGATTGAAATGGGCGTCAAGAAAGTCATCTGTTTATCAACGGATAAAGCCGCTTATCCAATTAACGCCATGGGTATCTCCAAAGCGATGATGGAAAAAGTATTCGTTGCTAAATCGAAAACCGTTGATGCCGATAAGACGCTAATATGCGGAACAAGATATGGTAACGTGATGGCATCACGCGGGTCGGTAATCCCGCTATTCATCGATCAAATAAAGCAAGGAAAGCCGCTAACAATCACTGATCCGAGCATGACAAGGTTTTTAATGAGTCTTGAAGAAGCGGTCGAACTTGTGTTATTTGCATTTGAAAACGCCGAAGCGGGCGACATCATGGTCCAAAAAGCCCCCGCTTCAACAATCGGCGATCTTGCTCAGGCGATTAAAGAACTGTTTAACGCTGATAATGAAATTAAGATTATTGGCACACGTCATGGTGAAAAATTATTTGAGACACTACTGACAAAAGAAGAATATGCGATTGCCACCGATTTAGGCAATTTTTATAAAGTCCCGGCTGACAAACGCGACCTTAACTACGATAAATATTTCGTCGAAGGTTATGAAGATCATACACTTAATCAAGAATATACCTCCCATAACACGACTAGACTCAATGTTGAACAAATCAAAGCTAAGCTTTTAACGCTTGATTATGTGAAAGAGCAATTAGCGTCTTGGAAGAAGTAATGAAGATATTAGTTACCGGTGCCAATGGATTTATCGGCAAGAATCTGATTGTCGAATTAAAAAATCGTCACTATGACGATATTTTGCCATATGATATCGATACTGATCCTTGTCTATTAGATGAATATTGCCGTAGTGCAAGTTTTGTTTTTCATCTGGCCGGGGTAAATCGACCTGAAAATCCATCCCAGTTCATGGTAGGTAACTTTGGTTTTACATCTACATTACTGGACAAACTAAAAAAGCATCATAACAATTGCCCAATCATGCTTTCATCATCGATTCAAGCCGCACTTAATAATCCATATGGCGAAAGTAAAAAAGCAGGAGAAGATTTACTATTTGCTCACGGAAGAGAAGTTGGGGCAAATGTTCTTGTATATAGATTTCCCAATGTTTTTGGCAAATGGTGCCGGCCTAACTACAATAGTGCGATTGCCACATTTTGCCACAATATCGCCCACGACTTGCCGATTAAGGTAAATGATCCTGATGTCACGATGAATCTTGTCTACATCGATGATGTCGTCGATGAGTTAATCAAAGCACTTGAAGGTAAACCAACCCAAGAGGGTCAATTCTGCGCGGTTCCCGTGACATATAATATTCGCCTTGGTAATATCGTTGACCTGATCATTTCATTTAAAAATAGTCGCCAAGACCGTTATATCCCGAATATGGCGGATCCCTTTACCAAAAAGCTATACAGCACCTATCTTAGCTATCTACCAAGCGATAAGTTCACTTATCCTTTAAAGATGAATATCGATGAGCGCGGGTCGTTCACCGAAATATTCAAAACATTGGAACGAGGTCAAGTATCCGTCAATGTTACAAAACCTGGCATCACTAAAGGAAATCATTGGCATCATACGAAAAATGAAAAGTTCTTAGTCGTATCTGGCCAAGGCATCATTAGATTCCGCCATGTGCATAGTGAAGAAGTGATTGAATATCACGTCAGCGGCGACAAAATGGAAGTTGTTGATATTCCAGTTGGCTATACCCATAACATTGAAAACATCGGTGCGATTGATTTAGTGACCATCATGTGGGCGAACGAACCATTTGATCCTAATAAACCGGACACGAACTTTTTAAAAGTATAATAGGTTAGTTCAAGACGTAACAAAATATCTATTTTTACAATTGAAAAGTATCTATCTTTACAATTGAATATTTTAGTTCTAGCATTTTTGTAAATAAATCGATCTATTTTTAATTAATAAAGGTACCTTCACTTTGACGATTTAGATTAAATCCTGGTGCAAACCGACAAGATATTGGAATTTGATAAATTTTTATGCGCTTTAATTCCATTATCTTTTTTTTATTGTAATATTAATTAAATATTTGTCTTATAATGAGTTTGGGGTAATCTATGAATCGCGCAGGAAAATATGTTAAAAATTTATTAGGAATTGCTAGTTACGATTCATTTCAACCATCACCGCTACCACCTGTTCCCGCAATTGAAATGGATGGTGAGTTAAGCAATCTAATCAAAAAGGCATATCTTTTACTTGGAGAACTTAACGGCATTTCTAATAATATACCGAATATCGATTTGTTCATCGCCATGTACATTCGCAAAGAAGCTTTATTATCAAGCCAAATTGAAGGAACACAAGCAACGCTTGATGATATTTTCGATCCTCGGATTGAAGCCAATAGCAATTTAGATGTTGAAGAGGTGCTTCATTACATTAAATCTTTTAATTACGCTAAAGAGCGCATTTTCGAATTACCAATTTCCATTCGTTTGATTAAAGAAGTTCATAAAATTCTCCTCGATGGTCGACGTGGCGAAGACAAACAGCCTGGGGAACTACGACAATCCCAAAATTGGATTGGACCGCGTGGTAGCAATCTCAGACACGCTATGTTCATACCGCCAAATGTTGAAGACATGATAAGTGCATTAAATAATTTCGAAAAATTTATTCATGACAGCGACAACATCGATCCTTTGATTAAAATCGCTTTGATTCATTATCAATTTGAAACGATACATCCATTCCTGGATGGTAATGGAAGAATTGGACGTTTGCTAATCGCTTTACTATTGAAATATTACGATTTAATTCAAACAGATGTTATTTATGTTTCCTACTATTTAAAGATGCATCAATTAGAGTATTACGCGCGTTTGAACGAAGTACGACAAAGTGGCGATTATGAACAGTGGATCAAGTTTTTCCTTAAAGCCATCATCGGATCGGCGCAACATTCAATGAATACAATTAAGGAGTTAACAAAACTCCATCAAACAAATGTAAGTTTACTAGAAGGCTTCGACAAGCGGCGCAGACGAACAGTGGAAGAGATCATTGATTACATGAGCAGCTATCCCATAACAGATATTGCAAGTATTGTGAAACATACAAGCCGAACTTTTACCACAATCTCAAACGCTATATACGATTTAATTGATCAAGGTATACTGGTTCAGCTAGATGAAAAGAAGAGTCACCGAATTTATTGTTACGAGCCTTATTTAGCCATTCTTCGTGAAGGAACAGAACTTAGATAATCTTTATATCGTCGTCTTTTTTATATTCATACTGCAAATGCTATTAAGCTTTTCTATATGCTTAATTACAAAATTCATATATTCAGTTCAATCTAATTAATCAGCAAATATTTTACATAGCGCTTTATTATATGCGTGTTTGTATTTATATATAAGTATTATCGTGTTAGTATTAAAGCAAAGAAGGTGACACAATGAAGGGTTATCAAGAGTTGGCGCAAAAAATAGTCTTTAATTTCAATGATGCATTTAATATTTTTAAAAACAAAACTACAACATATGGAGCTCTTAGTCGTTTGGAAAAACAAGATCTCATAAAAAAAGTTCGCAACAACTTATATGTGAGCATTAATCCCTCGACTGGAAATGCTTTTGCCACTAAATATCAAATTGGTTCGTCTATCAATAATTATGCATATATCAGTCATTCAAGTGCTTTAGAGTATTACGGATATCAAAACCAAGTAGGCAATATATGCTATGTCTCATCTTATAAACGTTTCAATTCATTTGAATATGAGGGAGTTATTTATAAACATGTTCCTATCAAGTCAAACAAAGGGGTGACTCATCCATCATATACTGAATTGATTAAAATCACGGACATCGAGAAAACAGTAATCGATGCGATTCAAGCGCTTGATTCAATCATCAGCTTAGAGGAACTAATAAATAGCCTTGAGATGATTTCAAGATTAGATCAACACAAGATTATGAACTATTTAGATGACTACTCCATTCAAGCACTCTATCAAAGGACAGGTTATTTACTAATGCTATTCAATGAAACTTTAAAATTCAGTGAATCATTTTTTGAGAATATTAAAGAGAAGATTAATAAGAGTGTTTCATACATATCAAACGAAGCCAAATATAATGGTAAATTTATCAAAGAATATCAAATAATCGTGCCTGAATGGTTAGAAGGAAAGGCGAAACTTCATGAGATATGATCCCATCGTTTTGTCAAAACTAGCCAATAAAATAGGTGTTGTAAGAAACACACTAGAAAAAGTTATTCGCTTAGTAGAAATTTTGAGAATTATCAATAATAATGACATTCTAATAAATAAACTAGCCTTAAAGGGTGGCACGGCAATCAATCTTCTATACAGTGATATGCCGAGATTATCTGTTGATATTGATTTAGATTTTGCACTAAATCTAGACAAGAATGACATGCTTCAGATTAGAGAATCAATTAAACAAGAATTGATCACTCAATTAACGAGCGAAGGTTACATATTGTCAAAAAACTCGAGGTACTCGTACGCATTAGATTCGTTCGTGATTACATATACGCCAAGTGGTGGAGGTTCAGATAACATTAAAGTTGAGATTAACTATGCGATGAGAGGGCACTTATTGCCTTTTGAATACAAAAGACTAGATTTAGGTGTGATTGAGAATCCGTTTTCAGTATTAACCGTATCAAAAATTGAAATATACGCAGGAAAGATTAATGCCCTTATTTCTAGAAATCAGATTAGAGACCTTTACGATGTGTATCAAATGATTAATAAGAATATTCTAGACACTAGTGAGATTAATGTCTTTAAAAATATCGTGCTATTTTATCGGTTTATACAAAATGAAACTCTAGAATATAATGATGATTTTAATAGTAAATTCACGCGCAGAAGTTATGTTAGAGATTTGCTACCAGTTATTAAGAAGGAAGACTCATTCAATCTAGTTGTGGCAATAGAGACAGTTACGACGTTCATAAAATCAATCACAAGTTATGATGAAGACCCGAAAAGTTTCATTCGTTCGGTTAGGACCGGATCACCACGATTTGATTTTCTTTTTAAAGATGAAGCGATGCAAAATAACGCTATTAAGCATCCCTTGACGCAATGGAAGAAATAACGAAATAAGTAATAATATAAAATATTTCAACCACGCAAAGACTAAAAACGATGTCATGATGTCAGCTAGCGGGTTCCTGTTGTCAATAGGAAGCCTCGTTCACAAAGACGATTAACGGCCGGCATGTACAGGGTGGATCACGGGGAGCATGGTTAATCCATGCCCCAGACCTACTCGGCAATGGAACACGTGGTTAGCATTGCCCCACGTGTCAATGTGTCTGTGTCACGTTAACATAATAGGTATGATGTGTCTGTGTCAAAGTAGAGGAAATGTCTGTGTTTTAATTAATAAAGCACTTCGCATAATGTGTCCAGTTTATGTCAATTAACCGAAAAGTGCGACACAGAGCACGAAATAACCCCGATACGGGGATTGACATAATAGGTGTTATGCGTAAGTAAGTATATCGGCGACGAGCACAACGGGCGATATTGACATTAGGCAATAGACCGAATAGGCTGACACAGGCCCTAGACGGCCCCTACATTATCATTTACATACGCCGGATACCCAATCAGCCGACACTTCGGTCGTAGGTTCCTGATGTCAATAGTAAGCCCCGCTCGTATAGACGATAGACGGCCGGGTGATGCTTCGGAAGCACCTATCCTATCTGACTGACAATTAGCCTTCCTGCTACATGTTAGCAGGTTGGCTAAGTCAAGAAGAAGGATTAGCGACGAAGCAGTCAAACAGGGGGTTGCTCCACGCTATAACCCCCCCTTGTAGTAGTAGTAGCAAAAATTGACAAATTAGGCACTTCGCATAACATTTATTATGTTAATATAAATACAATTATTACGTTATAGACGTCATATTTCGATGTAGTTGTATCGACCATTAATAGAAAACCCGTCATACCTGCGGTAGTTATCCACATATAACGGGTTATAATTATATACTATATTATTACTATTATATTACTTTTCGAATATCTCGCTAACTAGTTCGCCGATTAGTTCTGGTCCTTTTTGCAGTTCAAAGTTGGCTAAAGCCGTGATCCCGATGTCCGCGAAAGCTCGTCGATCGTCAAGGTGACGACCTTCGCTGAAGTCACTATTATAAACGAGTAACGGGACCATTTCCCGCGTATGGTCTGTTCCCGTATGTAACGGGTCATTCCCATGGTCGGCGGTTACCATAATCAAATCGTCAGGTCGTGCAAGCTTTAAGACTTCGCCTAGTAATACATCAAACTCTTCAATCGCTTTACCGTAACCGTGCGGATCGCGGCGGTGACCAAACTCAGAATCGAAATCAACGAGGTTGATAAAACACATACCTTCAAAATCGTGGGATTTGATTTCCTCTATCGTTTTAAGCATCCCATCGCGATTACTGATTGTCTTTTGCGTCTTAGTAACGCCTTTACCATTGAAGATATCGCCGATCTTACCAACGCAGCTTGTCATGAATCCGTTTTGTTTGATAATATCCATCACCGTATCGCTTGGAGGCGACAAGGCATAGTCATGGCGATTCGGCGTCCGTTTGAATGAGTTGCGGTCTTCGCCGATGAATGGCCGGGCGATAATGCGTCCTAATAGGTATTCAGGCCGATTGCAGATTTCACGAGCGATTTCACAATACCGATATAACTCGGGTACGGGAATCGTTTCTTCATGGGCGGCGATTTGTAGCACGCTATCGGCGGATGTATAAACAATCAGCGATCCTTCGCGCTTTTGCTGTTCGCCCAGGTCACGGATGATGTCGGTGCCGCTGGCGGCGATGTTTCCAATGAGTTTGCGTCCAGTTCTTTCTGATAGTTCTTTCATCAATGCTTCAGGGAATCCAGTGTCGGTAAATGTTTTAAATGGCTTTGTCGTCAAGATGCCCATCATTTCCCAATGACCGGTCATCGTGTCTTTGCCTTTGCTAGCTTCCAAGAGCCGCATCGAATAGCTTTGGGGGTGGTTGATAATGCTCGCGCCTTTGATGGGGGCTAAATCACCAATTCCTAGTTTGTTAAGATTGGGGATGTGCAGGCCTCCGCAAGCATCGGCTGTATGCACAAACGTATTGGCGCCTTCATCGCCGAAATCTCGTGCATCGGGCATTGCTCCAATGCCGACTGAATCCATCACAATCACAAAGACGCGTTTGAATTTTCTTGCCATGAATATACTCCTAATAACTAATCGATATTTTATCTTACTTACGCTTACTATACAAATCGAAGGCGCTTAAGATCCGTTTTTGAGAGA
>ERZ795032.577-NODE-577-length-37481-cov-5.751670_pt1 | contig 37481 bp, 25 predicted proteins | sample MGYA00375124_ERZ795032 | MGnify/ENA primary metagenome ERZ795032 (study PRJEB30167, sample SAMN05720154) | activated sludge metagenome | isolation source: Anaerobic digester | place: China | collected 2015-12-16 ...
CCTTCCCGGCACCTGGCCAACTGCCGGCAGCCTGCACCCGGTTGTACAGGTTGCGAAAGAAGTCGCCGACATCTTTCTGTCGATGGGCTTCTTCATGGCCGAAGGCCCTGAGATCGAAGACGAATATTACAACTTTGAAGCCCTCAACGTGCCCAGTCATCACCCGGCGCGCGACATGCAGGACACCTTCTATCTCGAATCGGGCCAGGTTTTGCGCACTCAGACTTCTCCAGTACAGATTCGCACCATTGAAGCGTTGCAGCCGCCGCTCAAGATGATCGGTCTAGGCAAGGTTTTCAGAAAAGACAGCGACATAACCCATTCGCCGATGTTCAACCAGATGGAAGGTCTCGTAGTCGGTGAGAACATCAGCATGGCCGACCTCAAGGGCACGCTCGTGATGTTTGTAGAGAACATGTTCGGCAAGCGCCCATACAGGTTCCGCCCCAGCTTCTTTCCGTTTACCGAACCCTCGGCAGAAATGGACATTCAGTGTATTTTCTGCGAAGGCAAAGGCTGCAAAGTCTGCAAGGGAACCGGCTGGATGGAAGTTCTCGGCTGCGGTATGGTCAACCCCAAGGTTTTCGAAGCGGTCAAATACGATACAGAAAAATACACCGGCTTCGCCTTTGGTATGGGCATCGATCGCATTGCCATGCTCCGTTACGGTATCAACGACATCAGACTGCTTTTCAGCTCTGACGTTCGCTTCCTGAGACAATTCTGAGGTAATCAAAGTGAAAGTTCTATTAAGCTGGCTTAAAGACTATATCGATATCAACGAAACTCCCGAACGTATCGCCGATGCCCTCAATATGAGCGGCCTCGAAGTAGAAGAAATCATTCAGCCCGGTAAAAACCTCAACAACGTCGTGGTCGGGAAAATTCTCAGCCGCGACCCGCACCCTGATGCTGAAAAGCTGTCGCTGTGCAGCGTTGACGTCAACCGCGGCCAGCCGCTGCATATCGTATGCGGCGCTAATAATATGAAGGCTGGCGACAAAGTTCCGGTGGCACTGATTGGTGCCCGCCTGCCATCCGGGTTCGAAATCAGCAAGGCCAAAATCCGCGGCATCGAATCTTCGGGTATGATGTGCAGCAAAAGGGAGCTCGGTATCTCTGAAGAGCATGGCGGCCTCTACATTCTCGATGAAAATGCAGAAATTGGCCAGAACATCGTAAATGCACTCAGCCTCGACGATGTAATCTTTGAAATCAGCATCACCCCCAATCGTGGCGATGCCCTCTCACATCTCGGCATCGCCCGGGAGCTCTCAGCCATTTTCAACCTGCCGCTGCATCGTGACCCGCTTGGCGATGAGGACGGCGAAGGACATGTGGCCGAACAGGTCACAGTTGAAATTCAGGACAAGGATCTCTGCCCACGCTATGGCGCAAGACTGGTACATAATGTCAAAGTCGGCCCCTCACCCGACTGGCTGAAAGAAAGGCTCGAAAAAGCCGGGATCCGTTCGATCAACAATGTCGTAGACGTTACCAATTACATCATGCTCGATATCGGGCACCCGATGCATGCCTTCGACTATGCAAAACTCGCCGGCAAAAAAATCGTCGTCAGACCAGCCGGAAAAGATGAAAGAATAGCCACCCTCGACAATGCGGAACGCAGCCTCGACAGCTCGATGCTGGTTATTGCCGACGCAGAAAAACCGGTTGCCGTAGCAGGCGTCATGGGTGGTCTGCACTCATCGGTTACTGACGACACCACCAGCGTTCTGCTTGAAGCCGCATTTTTTGACCCGACTTCGGTAAGAAAAACCTCGAAGCGCCTGGCACTGATGTCTGATTCTTCTTACCGTTTTGAGCGCGGCACCAATATAGACAATGTTCCGATAGCGCTCAACGAAGCCGCCCGACTGCTAAAACAGATTGCAGGCGGCAATCCGGTCAAGGGCATTGCCGATGCTTACCCGAAACCCGAAGTTCTGCGGCAGATCAAGGTTAGAACCCGCAGAGTCAACCGCGTTATCGGCATCAACCTCAGCCCGGTTCAGATCGAGACTCTGCTTCTGCGGCTCAAGCTTGACACCAGACGTGACGGGGAAGATCTGATCGTCAGTGTTCCGCCATATCGCCACGATCTTTCCATCGAAGCCGATATCATCGAAGAAGTGGCAAGAATGTACGGCTACAACAACATTCCCACAACCCTGCCGGCCATCACCTCCGTTCTGCAGCTGCCCACACCGCTGCAGAAAATGGAAAAACGCCTGCGCGACCATTTCGTTTCCTGCGGTTTCAATGAAATAATGACCTACAGTTTTATTCCTGCCGCAATCGACGAATGTTTCCGCGAAAAGAAACCTTTGATGCTGCAGAACCCTCTTTCAGAAGATCTGAGCGCCATGCGCACCAGCCTCAAATGGGGGATGTTCGATGCCCTGAAAAGAAACATTCTGAACGACGAATTCAATCTCAGACTGTTTGAAATTGGCAAGGCTTTCCATCCGGCAGCCGGCGGGCTCAGCGAAGAACATTCACGTCTGTGCATCGGCTTTTCTGGCTCCGCCGACCCCAAAGACTGGCGCCGAAGCGCAGAAACCTTTGACCTGTTCAGCGTCAAAGGTCTGATTCAGAACATCGCTGACCTGCTCAAGGTCAAGGTCAGATACGCCCCCGGCAGCTGCAGTGTTTTCCATCCGGCAATGCAGATGGAACTGATGGTTGGCAAAACTCCGGCCGGAGAATTCGGTCAGCTGCACCCGAACCTGCTCGACAACAAGAAAATGCCGAAATGTATTTTCATTGCCGAAATCGATCTCGATAAACTTGCCACAGCCGTTGAAGACGCCGGCAGAATGAAGCCGATACCAGAACTGCCGGCTGTCAGACGTGACCTGGCGCTTCTGGCGCCGACAGCAGTTGCCCATCGCGACATTCTCAAAATTCTCACAACCGAGGGGAAACAGCTGCTGGAAGATTGCTACCTGTTCGACGTCTACCAGGGCAAGGGAATCCCCGAAAACTGCCGTTCTCTGGCATTCGCCCTCTCATTCAGAGACCCGAAGAAAACCCTGACCGACGAAGAAATCCAGCCAATGATAAGCAGGATGGTCAGCAGGCTTGACTCGGAGCTTGCCGTAAAACTCAGATAGTTGAGCAGTAAAACCGTATGATGACGCTGTATTCGATCGTTGCCACGCCTGATTATGCAGAACTTCTGACCCTGACAATGGTCATTCTGGTCTGCGTGGGGTATATCTCATTCCTGTATGGAAATGCTCAAAGGCTTGGCAACGATCTATCCGGCTTTGAAACGACTCTTGTCTACCTTCTCGGAACCCTGGTATTCGTTTCGGGAACGACTATTTTCGGGAAACTGTTTTTTCCGGCAAATGCAGAGTCACTGCTTAATCTGCTGTATCTCAAAGAACCATTGAATTCATTGACGCAGCATTTTCAGATTTTCCTGCTGACTGTTCTGAAAATGCTGATGTAGTTTACTGTCGGGGAAAGAGCGCATCCTGGGTTTTTCGGTCCCAGACGGAGTCCGGCACCGAAAGATGCGTGGCCTTGAATTCGATCAGGGCCCGGCGGCAGTTTTCGTCCCAGACTTTCGGGGTCTCGGAGGCAGTCAGGCAGCCGAGGCTACGCAATCTTTCAAGAATTATCCGCAGGTGTAAAGAATTATTGATGTCCAGATCGACGTTCGATTCAATGGTTCGTCTTATCTGTTGTTCTTCTCCTGATCGCCATGAGTTGAGAATATCCTGTGCGTCCAGAGCCAGATTGGGACCGTGTATTTTTAAATCCCAGAAGACCGCTTCCCGGTCTTCATTGCGATAGTCATAAAAATCACACCTTGCCTTCCATTCTCTCTCCAGCTGTTCAAGGCGCTCCTGTTCGATTTTGTCGAGGTTTTGTGTTTTCAGAAAGTCAAGACGCTGTCTTTGAAAAACAGCGTGTCTTATTTCCGGGAGTGTCAGCTGTCGACTATGCGGCTTGAGTGGCGGGTAATACTCATCGAGACCGGAGCGGCTGAAAAAACGTCTTACAGGAGTAGTGCTCACAGGATCTGTGGTCTGATTTTCGTTCTTTTCATCTTTGATGCCCCTGCCGAGAGCTTTCATCAGGTCTTTTCTGGCGTAATCAAGATTCAGACTCTTTCTGGTTTCCGGTTCTGTTTTGATCAGGACAAATACAAAAATTACAAAAGCAACTGCGACCCCTGCCATAATATAGGGTTGAACAGGCTTGCCGATCTTTTTAACAGCGCGTTCTCTCTTGGAAAGAAGGTATTTTCTCTCGAATTCATCGTTCGTACAGGCCAAAGCACGGTCGATCCAGTGAATCTGACGCTTATCATCACGTGCGACGACCGCGTCATCAATATTTTTCCAGCAGAAATTTCTCTGAAAAAATTCCTGGTTTCTGGCGATCTCGTTGCGAACCCACCCGGCCGGCCTGGCAGTCTTGATCGTTTCAAGCGCCTTGAGAAAAAGATACGACTGATTGAAGCCGCTGACCTGATTGTTAATTTTCATCGCCAGCTGGTTCATCAGCTCCCATGGCGTGTCACGTGCCGGGGTATCCTGCAGCAGCGTTACGATTTCGGCAAAGCTGCGAAAAAACTCGCCGGCACGGCCTTTTCCGTCACGGTGAAATTCGCCCGAAGAAATCTCTGAGGCCAGAAGTGGCAGATTCAGATTGGCACGCCGAAAACTCTCCTCAAACTCTGTCAGCGCTTTGCGGACTTTTTCGGGTGTGGTTTTGCCTGCCAGTGCCTGTCTCATACCTGCAAAAAGTTCAAGATCGAGTTTTTGCTGTGAACGTCCCTTTGGCAGCTTCGGAAAATAAAGCTCAGGAAAAACCGTTATCTGCAGGTAGAAAATTTGCATAGCCCCGCTCGCAAGACCTTTGTTGTCAAGGAAAGCATGCAGACTCTGCAAGCCATCGAAGATGCGCCGATTTTCATCGTCTTCTTCACCACCGAAAGCCTTTTCCCAGAGCTGGATCGCCTTCTGCAGTTCAAGATAAGACTCTGCTCTTTCAGGGAGCTGGTAAACCTCTTGAATTGCTTTGCGAACCTGCTCAAGCTGTAGAATCGATGAGCCCATTTAACCCAACCCTTTGTTTAAATCTCTAATAAATTCTAACTTCTGGCGCTGACAGTCGCAAGTTAAATGTAATCTGGCGCGGTTTATCTTTTTTTAAATCCGGAATTATGTTATTTCGTTAGTTGTTTCATGAACGATGAAACGGGAGGAAGCATGAAAAAGTTCAATTGTCTGGCGTTGTTTATTTTTGTCTGTTTCTGTTTGTCCGGGTCGGCGCTCTTTGCCGACGGGATGGTGTTTCCGTATGACCCGATCGAACCGAACCCGCAGATTATCTTTCGACCGCCCCCCAGGCCGGTCGACAATTTTACTGTGCCGCTCTCGGTCACCAAGCATCATGTAAAGATTCAGATAAACAATCTGGCAGCGGCAACGCAGGTTGACCAGAAGTTTTACAACCACGAAAACCGTGTGATCGAGGGGCTTTACATTTTCCCCCTGCCGATTGGGGCTTCTATCAGCGACTTCGCGATGGATATCGAGGGTAAAATGACCAAGGGTGAACTGCTCGAGGCTGAAAAAGCCCGAAAGATTTATGAAGACATTGTCAGACAGATGCGCGACCCCGGACTTCTTGAGTTTATGGGTCAGGGCATCTTTAAAACCCGCATTTACCCGATTAATCCGTTGAGCCACAAGGATGTCAAACTTTCTTACCAGGAAGCGCTGAAGATGGAAGGCGGCCTGGTGCGCTATGTTTACCCGCTGAACATCGAAAAATACAGTCAGGAAGACATGAAAGACGTGGCCATCGAAGCTCACATAAAATCTGATCTGCCGATCGCCTCGATCTATTCGCCTACCCATAAAATTTCGGTGAGCCGCAAAAATGACAAAGAAGCGGTAATTGGCTACGAAATCGACAAAGTTCGCCCCGATAAAGATTTTGTGCTTTATTACTCGGTAGCGCGCAAAGATGTTGCGGTGACTTCGCTGTGTCATCGCCCTGATCCGACCGAAGACGGCACTTTCATGCTGATGCTGGCCCCGGCGCTCAAAGACCTTGAAGAAAAGACTCCCAGCATCGATGTGGCACTGGTAATGGACACATCAGGCAGCATGGCCGGCGCGAAAATATCTCAGGCCAGAAAAGCGCTTGAATTCTGCATCAATTCACTCAATGAATCGAGCAGCTTTCTTCTGTGCAATTTTTCTACCGAAGCCGAATCCTACAAACCGGCCATGACAAAGATGACGCCCGAGGTGCGCGAGGGAGCTCTCAACCACATTCGCAATCTCGATGCAATGGGTGGCACAAATATATCTGAAGCGCTTGAACTGGCAATCAATGCCCTGAACAAAAGTGAATCGAACAATCCGCGCTTCATCGTCTTTGTGACCGACGGCAAACCGACAGCCGGTCAGACCGACCCGGACGAGATTCTGAAAATTGTCGGCAATAAAAACACCAAGGGAATCAGAATTTTCTCTTTCGGCGTCGGTGATCAGCTCAATGCTGAACTGATCGACAATCTCGCCGATCAGAACGGCGGGGTTTCAGATTATGTTTCTGAAGACGAAGACCTCGAAATCAAGATTTCTTCGCTGTTTTCAAAACTGACTCACCCTGTGCTGACCGACGTCGGACTGCAGTTCAGCAACGTCGAAGTTTCGCAGATCTACCCGCGCAAAACCGGTGACGTGTTCAAAGACAGCAACATTCTCGTTCTCGGCCGCTACAGCAAGCCTGGGCCGGCGCTGATAACTCTTACCGGCAGTGTTAAAGGGCAGCCGGTAAAAATGGATTTCGAAACCGAATTCCCGGCCAGTTCCAGCGAGAACGCCTTCGTCGCTAAAATCTGGGCAACGCGCAAAATCGGATTTCTGCTCGAACAGATTCGCAAAAATGGCGCCGATGAGGAATTAAAGAACGAAATCATCACTCTCGCAAAACGCTACGGTATTCTCACACCTTATACCTCTTATCTGGTATTGGAAGACAACGACAGCCTTGGTCCGAACCTGCGCCAGACGATGGTTCCAGAATCGATGCCCTCGGCCTCGTTTGAAGAAAGCAGAGCGAAATTCTCTGTCGATCGTCTGCAGGATCTCTCTGACGGCGCTGATGCAGTCGGTGCTTCAAGAGAGATGAATTCGCTCAAATCTGCGGCGGCGCCCCAGAGCTTCAGCGCCCCGGCACCGAGAGGCAGTTCCGACACCACTCGCCAGGTGCTGCAGGCACCGGTTCAAAAGGAAATCGATGCCAAAACCTTCTATCTAATCGATAACAAATGGGTCGACAGCGAAGTCAAGGGCGAAAAGAACAAACTGGTGATCAAAGCCTGGTCTGAAGCATACTTTAAACTCTGTCAGAAATACCCGGCACTGGCCCGATTCTTCTCGGCCGGCGAGCGGGTAGTGGTGAAGTTTGCCGACCGCATTATCGAGATCAGCCCTGATGATGGTGAAGAGAATAACATCGATCTCTGATTGATGTTCTGACATCAGACACCGGCATTTCTGCATGAGAAATGCCGGTGTTTTTCTTTGTCTGCCGATAACTGCTGTCGTCTGTCGATGTTTGTCGGTGCTTTTTGTGCCCTGTTGTGATATCATGCCCTTCATTAATTAAACAATAGGAGCACAGGGAATGGAACACGCTTCAGAATACGGTGCAAGCCTCCTCGGAATTTTTGTCCAGCTGGGTATCTGCTACGGACTGTCGACCGACCGCAAAAAAATCGACTGGAAACTGGTTATCTGGGGGATCGTATTGCAGGTGATATTTGCCTTTCTGATTCTGAAGACTGATTCAGGCAAGGCTGTTTTTGGTTATCTCAATGATGCAGTCGTAAAAATGCTGAGCTTCACCGAAAAAGGCGCCAGCTTCGTTTTTGGCAATCTGGTTAAATTTGTGGTGCCGGTAGCCGTTTCGAACCCATCAGCCGCTCCCGAAGTGGCAGCACAGCTCAACAGCCTGCAGCTGACCGCTGGCACAGGCGCATTCTTCGGATTTAACGTTCTGCCGACCATTGTTTTCTTCTCCGCCTTCATGGCCATCATGTATCATCTTGGCATCATGCAGCGCCTCGTCTATTACGTCGCTCTGGTCATGCAGAAAACCATGAAAACCTCGGGTGCCGAATCTCTCAGCGCTGCCGCCAATATTTTTGTCGGTCAGACCGAAGCCCCGCTGGTAATCAAACCATACGTCGAAAAAATGACCTATTCCGAACTCTGCTGCGTCATGACCGGTGGTATGGCCACAATCGCCGGTGGTGTCATGGCCGGCTATGTCAGCATGCTTAAAGACACTATCCCCGGCATCGCCGGGCACCTGGTAGCGGCTTCCGTCATGTCGGCACCGGCAGCCATGGTATTTGCCAAAATGCTGGTTCCGGAAACCGAGGTTCCGGTGACCAGTGGTAATCTTGAACTGCGCATCGAAAAAATCGACCAGAACGTAATCGACGCGACTGCCAGAGGCTGTTCAGAAGGCATGAGCCTGGCGCTCAACGTCGCCGCCATGCTTATCGGCTTCATCGCTCTCATCGCCATGGGCGACCACCTCTGGAGCATGTTTGCCAACCTCGTGGGTCTGACAAAATACAATACTCTCGATTCAATGTTTGGTCTGATAGCCTCGCCTTTTGCCTGGCTGCTTGGCGTGCCGGTTCAGGATATTTCGATTGCCGGCGCCCTGCTCGGCAAAAAGACGGTTCTCAATGAATTTGTCGCCTACGCTGATCTTGCCAGTTATCTGAATGGCAGCGTTCTGGTTGACGGCAAACCGGTTGAACTGGCAATGCGCACCAGAGTCATTCTCAGTTACGCTCTGTGCGGTTTTGCCAATCTTGGTTCGATCGGCATTCAGCTCGGCGGCATCGGCGGCATTGCTCCGTCAAGACGCGGCGATCTTGCCAAACTCGGCGTCAGGGCCCTCATCGCCGGTACCTTCGCCTCTTTTCTGACCGCCAACATTGCGGGCATGATGGTCTGAAACCGACCTTTTCAGGGGCGCATCACCGGGTTGGTGATGCGCCCTTTTTATTAGCGTTAAAGGCCGGTCTATGCTATCATACAGCCTGAAATTTATAGCATTCAGGAGCAGCAGATGAAAATCGGATTAGCCGGCTTGCCGATGTCTGGCAAGACAAGTATTTTTAACATGGCCACCAGAGCCAAAGCCCAGACCCGCGATTATCTGGCACAGACAGACGAAATCAATAACGGCATCATCAAAGTTCCTGATGCACGCATCGACCATCTCGTCACTATTTTCAAACCCAAAAAGACCACCTACGCAACCGTTGAATTCACCGATATTCCCGGCATCAGCAACGCCGAAAGCAAGTCTGCCAGCAAAACCCTCGCCAACATCAGAATCTGCGATGCCGTCATGCTGGTTGTCAGACTCTTTGCCAGCGAAGAAATTCCTCACATCCACAACCGCATCGACCCGGCAGCGGATCTTGAAGAGCTTTGCCTTGAATTCATTTTCAGTGACCTCGAAATGGTTACCAACAAAATTGAACGCCTGAATAAAGAAATGAAGGCGGGCAAAAAGCCCGAACTCGTTAAAGAGCTTGAACTGATGGAAAACCTGAAGAAGGTTCTCGAAGAAAACCGCTTCATCTCCGAAATAGAGCTGACTGATGAGCAGGAGCACAGCCTGCGCTGCTACCGTTTTCTGACCCAGAAACCGCTGTTGCTTGTCGGCAACTGTTCGGATGATCAGTTTAAAAACGAATCCGACCCGGTAGTAGCCGCCTTCAAACAAGCGTGTCAGCAGCGAAACTGGTCACCAATGCTCATTTCTGCTGCCACCGAAATGGAAATCTCAGCTCTTTCTCCCGAAGAAGAAGCCATTTTTCTTGAAGAATACGGCATAAAAGAATCAGGCCGCAACCGCCTTATTTCTGAAGCCTATCGTCTTCTCAATTACATAAGCTTTCTTACGGTCGGCGAAGACGAAGTCCGTGCCTGGCCTCTGCAGCGGGGCACCAGTGCCCAGAAATCTGCCGGCAAGATTCATTCAGACATCGAGCGTGGCTTTATCAGAGCCGAAGTCGTTGCCTACAAGGATTTCGTCGCGAAGGGCACGATGGCAGCGGTAAAGGCTGCCGGCCTGGCACGTCTTGAAGGAAAAGAATACATTGTCGAAGATGGAGATATCATCAATTTCCGCTTCAATGTCTGATTCGGAAGCCAGACCCAAGCAGAGCCTGCAGCGACGCCTCGCCAAAGTCTTTCTGGTCATTCTTCTGCTGTTTGTGATTCTGTTTGCCCTCAACTGGCTTTCATTCAGCGACATTGAAGACACCGTCAACGTCTCGCTGCCGGTTAACATCAAGATTGCCAGGGCCTATGAAGAGCTCGCGGCAAAATGGACCCAGCTCGGCGAAACTGTTACCGAAAGCCTTAAATCGGGGCCTGAAGTGGCAGAACAGGACAACAGCGAGAAACTGCATCAGCTCGAACTGGTTATCGACCGCATCGAAAAATTGATCGACGACCCCGCACGCCTCGAAGTTCTTACTCATACAAGGCTGATGTTCGATGGTTTCAAAAAGCATTTCATATCTTTTGATCTTCTTCTGAAAAGCCGCAACCGCATGCTGCGGAAAAATGCCGACCGGCGGTCGAAAGCCGCCGAGGGGCTGCGTGCCGATGTAACCAGCCTGCTCGACCGCTTCAAGAGTATGATCGTCGATCTCAACAGCACCCTAAAAAACCCTGATTTTCAGGCGTCGCTTGGCAACACTTCGTCGCTGATGGAAAAGATTTCGCGGGTAGAAAAAGATCTCATTCTGGCCGAAACGGAAGTTGCCCTGTATCTCAGCCTCAAAAAAGGAAAAGAACAGAGCGACAAGTCAGAAAAATCATCGGCCGGCCGCGTTGAGAGTAGATTTAGAGCTATTCTTTATCTTCTGGGCCGCTCGATTCAAGAAAGCAATGTGCCCCTGCACAAAAGAGTACTCACTCAGGTTGAAGCAAAAATCAAGGGTTTCTTCGACTCCTTCAATCGGTTGCGGAACCTTCTCGAAGCGCCTGAAAGCGAACTCCTCGAAACTGAAGACCAGCTTCTGAAAATGCAGAAGGAAATCACCTCCTTCAGACAGAAAGGCGTAAACGCAGCCAAAGCTGAAGCTGACCGCTTCTGGAACCAGATAAATTCGATTTCTGAAGATCTCATCGCCAGGGCCAACCGCAACTCCAACTTCACCCAGACCTTTCTGCTGCTGATCGGTGCCATCAGTGCCTATCTGGCCTTTTTCTTTCCGACAGCACTCGGCGGGCCGCTCAAGTTGCTGAGCGAAAAGGTGGCAAGCTTCAGACTCGGCAGTGATTTCAAGGCCGAAACCTCTGAAATTGAGGAAATCGATTCGCTCGGCAAAGCTTTCGCCCTGATGTGTGAGCGCCTGAATCTGCAGGGTGAAGTTAACCGCAACTATCTCTCTTCTATTCACGGCCTGACCAAATATTTTCGCGAGCTGCATGAAACAGAAACACGTCCGGATCGGCCCAATGAAAGGCTTGAAAAAGCGGTCAACCTTATTTTAAAGGAACTCATCGAGCAGAACGAAAAATTCGACCTGATCAAGGTCATGGTAATTCAAACCAACCCAGAAACCGGTGAAAAATTCTTTGTCAGACTTGGGGAGCATGAGTTCAGCGAACGATTCATGAAAAGCCCTGAATTTGAGCCGTATTGCCTTTCTGCCGGCGTTAACCTGCACCTGGGGCAACCGGCACAGGAAGAAAGAATCCCATTTGAAAAGGGCCTGACCGGCTGGTATTTTGAATTTGCCTGCGGCATCAAGGCCGGTGTAGAAGCAGACAGCTTTTTCAGAGAAGTCTATTCATCGCCGCCGATCAAAAACAACCCGGTGCTGGCCGACCGGGAATACGAAAAAGGCCTTGCGGGCAGCCTTCTGCTCGAACCGCTCAATGTTCCTGGCGACAATGACAATGAGCTCCAAACGCCGAGGGGCATTCTGTTCGTCTACAGTCTCGATGAAAAGACCAGGCTGTCATGGCAGGAAATCTTTTTCGTTCAGATCATTGCGGGTCAGATCGCCTCGATTATCGAAACCGACGCTCTGTTAAAAGACCATGACAAGAAAAAGATCATTGACGATCAGCTGACCATGGCCAAAGAAATTCAGGACAACCTGTTGCCCAAAAGCGTTCCGCAGATGCCTGGCCTGCGTATCAACAAAATCAATAAATCTGCAGCTGAAGTTGGTGGCGACTATTTCGACTTTTTTGTTCTCGACAAGAACCGCATCGGCGTAGTAATTGCCGATGCCTCAGGCAAAAATGTTCCGGCGGCGATTATCATGACAGTATTCAAAACAACCCTGTCAACAATGGAACTCGATAAAATGGGGGCCGGAGAAGTTCTGACGCGCGCCAACAATATTATCGCGAAAAATATCACCAACGATCGCTTTATCACTGCAATGTACGTTATAATTGATGCAGAGACAGGCAATGTTGAAATGGCAAGCGCCGGTCATAATCCTGCGTTTGTCTCAAATGGTTATGGGCACAATCACATTCTGCGCGAAAAGTCTGAAAAAGGTCTGCCACTCGGCATTCTTGAAGACTATGAATATGGTTCAAAAAACTTTCAGCTGGTTGCCGGCGATCTGTTGCTCTTGTACACAGACGGAGTCACAGAAGCCCGTAACAGCGATGATGAAGAGTTTGGTGATTTCGGCCTGAAAAGATTTCTTGCCAGAGTCAGGGGCAAAAACCCCGCTCAGGACCTGCTCGATGCCGTAGAAGAATTTGCCTACCTGGCCACGCAGCACGACGACATAACTGCCGTGACCATCGAATATGACGGGAGCAAAGCATGAACAGTCAGATTGAATCGCAGGCCCGCACCTACTGGGATAAAACCTGGAACCGCTTCCTCAAATACCACGGTATGATCGCACCTTCTGCCAAGCTGGTTCAGCACCTGTTCAGCCATGTCCCGCGTCACGGTGTCGTTCTTGACCTTGGCTGCGGCGAAGGTCGCAACAGTCTTTATCTCAGTCAGGTTGGCTATAACATCATCGGGCTCGACCTTTCATTCAAAGCTGCCCGGGTCATGAAAAACAACTTTTTCGAAGAAGAACTCAAGGGTCTGGTGCTCACCGGTGACGCCAGATGCCTGCCGTTGGCGTCAGAAAGCGTAGACGGCATTCTTGCGCACCATCTTTTCGATCACCTCGACCGCAAAAGCTTTTTTCAGGCGGCAGAAGAAGCGTTTCGCGTTCTCAAGCCTGAGGGTGTGATGCTTCTGACCATGGACAGCTTCTCAGACATGTCCTGCGACAACAATGCCATTTCAACCGACGACGGTTCGATAGTTTATGTCAAAGGTACGCGCAAAGGCATGCTGGTAAGACCATTTCGTGAAGACGAAGTTGCTGAGATGACTGACAAAGGCTGGGAAACCATCAAGAACGAAATTACGCCCGGGCGCGGCAAAATAATGCTGTTGCGCAAATGCAGCCTTACCTGAGCAGCCAGATTCTATCTCATCGCAACCCATAAATACCCTGGCTGAATGCGAATACCCGCCATGTGCCGTCGTGGCAGCCGCGCGAGTTATTCGACCTCGCGGGTTACTTTGGCCGGAGCGGCGGTAACCTGATTGCGCCCGTGCTCCTTTGACCAGTAGAGAGCAACGTCGGCGGCCTTGATCAGCGAATCCATGTCGTCGGCACAATCAGAAAAGACCGAAACCCCAAAGCTGGCCGTGATTTTGATAACCACGCCGTTCACTTCGAGAAAATCTGTTTCGATAGACCTTCTGATGCGTTCGGCAACTGCAACTGCGCCGGTCATATCGGTCTCTGGCAGCACGAGAGCGAATTCTTCACCGCCATAGCGAACCGGCAAATCGTGGGTTCTCACAGCGCGGCGCAGGATCGAGGCAACGTGTTTGAGCACCTCGTCACCGGTCTGATGCCCGTAAGTATCATTAAGCCTCTTGAAATGATCGATATCAACCATGATCAGAGCCAGGTTGCGTTTAAAACGTGCAGCCCTCTTGATTTCGTCGAGTAACCGCTGTTTAAAATAGCGGTGCAGATAAAGCTTGGTCATGCCATCGGTGATGGCCTGCTCATAAAGCTGCGCGTTCTTCACTGCAGCACCGAGCTGAACCGCAAAAACCTTGATAAGGCGGATATCACGCGAAGTGAAACCATTTGCCCCTGCGGTGGCACAGAGATGCAGAAGACCAAGAAATTCACCCTGATTGAGAATCGGTACAACCACGAATGCTTCACCAAAAACCTTCTCGTCCAGGCGCTTCAATTCGGCCGGCTGGCTCTTGCCTTTTTCGTATTCGAAGGTGTCTTTGCGCTCAGCGACAATCTGCAGAATTTCGGAGTCTTCGAGCGAAAGGTTTTCGGGTAATTTACTGGCATCGCCCAGATGACTCATCAGATTGAACTGACGGTGTTCTTCCTCGTAAAGCCAGGTGGTGCCTCGTTCAATGTCGGTGATTTCTGAGATCGCACTCATTGCCATATCGAGCAGTGCCTGCAATTGAAGTTCAGACGAAATCATCTGCGATGCCTGATAGAGAATGCTTACTTCCTGGATCTTTTCGTCCAGGCGTACATTCGCTTCGCGCAGCTCTGAAAGCAACAGAAAATTGTTGATCGCAACCGAGATGTTGCGCGAAAGAGTCTTGAGAAAGCTGACTTCTTTTTCAGTGAGCGGTACTTCTTTGAGCTTGTGACCGACTACCAGAAAGCCGATAAGCTTCTCTCTGACCTTGAGAATCGAGATACAGTCAAGGTTGTCTTCGGCGAAGGCTTCGAGAATGCCGCGCAGATGGTTATACTCGGCAGCGCGATAAGTAATATCGCCAGAATCCGCTTCGAGACCGGCTATTTCATCATGCGGCAGGTCATATTCAAAATTCTTGTGAACCAGTTTCCAGGAGCAGCGTAACGACACCCGCTTGTTGTAGTTGTCGAAAAGAAAAATGCCGCCCTTGCGAACACCGAGGGTACCCAGCAACAGATGCAGAAGCGACTTGAGCTGGGCATCAAAACTTGAGACACGACACAGCTCGTCTCCGATGTCGCTCAGAGCTTCAAGAACATACTCATAGCGCAGCACCTGCTGCTGCATTTTTTGTTCAATTGAAGACGTCTGTTCTGATTCAGACATTAAACTCAACCTTTATATTTGGCTACAGCCTCTTCCTCTTTGTCAAAAGGTTCTGCAAACTGCAGAAGGCCCATCATTTCGAAGGTCTTGCGGTTGGTCGGAGTAAGATTGGTAAATGCCAGAGCACCACCAGATTCTTCGATAGCCTCAATTACCCCGATCAAAATTGAAATGCCGATGCTGTTGATCAAAGGTGACTGTTCGAGATTGATGACAATTTTGTTTACAGATTTTTCAAGGTGCTCTGAGCAGATTTCGTCAACCTGTTCAGCCCCAAGGTCATTGAGGTAGCCCTTGGTCCTGATTATCAGCACCGGGCCATCAACCTGATGCGAAAGAGAAAATTCTTCTGACATAATTGTTTTTAAAGCTCCTCGGAGACTTGAGCTCTCTCTGCAGACCTGACTACTCTGCGAAAGAATTATTACATACCAACACTAACATAAAAGCAAGCGATAAACAACAGGCAAAAATTTCAACTTTATGCATTTCATTCTTGCTTTTCGATAAACTCTAAATATATTGCATGCCTTATGTGGAAATATAATCGTCAGATTCTGGTCAGATATCTCAGCTTTCTTGCCGGAGCCGCTATTTCAGGTTACCTGCTTGTCATGGCCGCAGGAAGTCAGGAAGCCCTGCTGACACGCAGCGGCCTGAAGAACACATTAACAGAACTGGCGGTTGCATGTGAACTTCTGCCATGGACGCACAGCATCGGGCTTCTGTCACTGGCCCTGTTTCTGGTGCTGGCTGGGGTACCCTCCATAATCGTCTTCACACCGCTTTTAATTACCAAGGGGTTTGTGGCGGCATACATATTAACTCTGGCCGGCCAGACCGGTGCTTCGTTTATTTCGCTTCTGTTTGCGTTCCGCCGCTTTCGCCCCTCTGGCAGCAGGCTGGAATTCAAGCTGACCGCCCTCACCGAAAGATTTCGTGCGTTTGCTTTCTGGAGCCGAATCTACTATGCCTTTCCGTTAAGAACCATAGATTCGATGACCCCGGCTCCTCACCCTGAAAATCAGCCGATTCGCGCGATCATGCCGCAAATTTTCACCGCAATAGCGATACGCATGCTTATTCCGTCGCTGTGGGTCAATTCGCTGCTGCAGCTTCTGACATCATTGAATCACAACCCTGAAGGCGACGCAAAATCACTGCTGTTATGGACTTCAGCGCTGGTTGTCTACACACTTATTCCACGAATTCCGGAACTTTTCATCTGTCCGGCCGACATCAGGGAAGCATTATTCGTTGTGGAGAGCCCGGAGGCAGACTCTGAGTACTCTTCACCAGCAAACGGCAGCGCCCCAAAAGGCGTCAACATTCCTGCACCGAAGATTTCAGTCAAGCGGAATACGGGAGCAGGCACCCCTCAATTAGTAAAGTAGTTGACTATCCCTCCACTTTTGTTTAAACCTAATTAGGAAGTTTTTGCACGACTAAAATTCCGGAGGGTTAAATGTCCTACGATGCATCAATGATAAAAGAACTCAAACACCGCGCCGCCAGAATCCGCTGGCTGTCTCTTAAAACTACAGCTGAAGCCGGTTCAGGGCACCCTACCTCCTGTTGTTCTGCGGCCGAAATTCTTGCAGCACTCTTCTTCAGAGTCATGCGTTATGATCCGAAAAATCCTGCTTCGCATGCCAATGACCGCCTTGTCATGTCCAAAGGTCACGCTGCCCCGGCTCTTTACGCTGCCTGGTGCGAAGCCGGTTTTCTTGAAGAAAAAGAACTTTTTACCCTGAGAAAAATGGGTTCCCGCATTGAAGGGCACCCGATGCCAAGTCTGCCATTCGTCGACGTCGCAACCGGCTCGCTTGGTCAGGGTCTTTCAGTCGGCCTCGGTATTGCCATTCAGCAGAAAAACGTCGTAAAAAACGGTGCCCGTACTTTCGTTCTCATGGGCGACGGTGAAGTCGCAGAAGGCTCCGTCTGGGAAGCCTTCGCTCTGGCCGACAATCTCAAAACCGACAACCTCATCGGCATTATCGATGTAAACCGCCTTGGCCAGAGCCGTGAAACCATGCATGGCCACGACATGCGCACCTATGCCCGCAAAGTTGAAGCTTTCGGCTGGGAAGCAATTGTGGTTGAAGATGGCCATGACATCGAGCAGGTGCTCAAAGCTCTTGAGCAGGCTGTTCATGTTACCGGCAAGCCAGTCTGCGTGATTGCCCGCACCCTCAAGGGCGGCGGACTCTCCCAGATTGCAGACAAGGACAACTGGCACGGCAAGCCGATCGTCGCAGGGCAGGGCTTAGAGCAGGCTCTTGAAGAAGTCAGCAAGGACCTGATGAAAACCCCGCCGGCACCGGCCATCGCCAAACCGGCCGAAATCAAAGGTACAATCGTTACCGGCCCACTCAAAGCCAATATCGAACCGGCGCCCTACAAAAAAGGCGAAAAAGCAGCTACCCGCCAGGCGGTCGGCCCGGCTCTCGTCAATCTTGGCAAAGCAGATGAAAGAATCTGGGCTATCGACGGCGACACTCAGAACTCAACCTATTCACAGAAGTTTGGTGAAAAATACCCCGAACGTTTTGTCGAGTGCTTCATTGCCGAACAGAATATGGCAGGCGTAGCGGCCGGTCTGGCTGCACGCGGTCTGATTCCGTTCGCAACCACCTTCGGCGCTTTCCTCGCCCGGGCATTTGACCAGATCAGAATGGCTGCTCTCTCTGGCTTGAAAGTTAAATTTATCGGCACCCACGCCGGCATTTCGATTGGCGAAGATGGGCCTTCGCAGATGGCTCTCGAAGACCTGGCCGCCTTTGCCACTCTGCCGAACGGCGCCGTTTTCTATCCTTCTGATGCAGTCTCGGCCTACAACTGTATCGTTAATCTTGCCAGACATGATGGCCCGGGCTACGTCAGACTTTCGCGCCCTAATTCAGAAGTTCTCTATGACGCCGCCGAAACATTTCCGATTGGTGGCCTGAAGGTTATCAGAAAATCTGACTCCCCTGCCCTGACCGTCGTATCTTCGGGGGTCATCGTGCATGAAATTCTGAAGGCCCTGAAAAATGTTCCTGGCGCAGAAAAGATCCAGGTTGTCGATCTCTACTGCATCAAACCGTTCCCCAAAGAAGAGCTTGGCAAGCTGGTCAAAGCATCTGGTGGAAAAGTTGCCGTGTTTGAAGAACATGCCCCGGAAGGCGGCGTTGGAGCCGCAGTTGCTCTGCATCTGGCCGGCCAGATCAGCTCTCTTAAGCACGTGGCCGTAACCAGTGTACCAAGATCCGGTACCCCTGAAGAGCTTCTCGAATCATTCGGGCTGTCTTCAGACCGCATCGCAGAAACACTGAAAAGCCTGGTCAAGTAAAAACCAATGAAAAGCCAGGGGAAACAACCTCGACAAACAAAGGGTTGTTTCCCCTTCTCTTTTTCGTCGAAAAATATTTTAAAAAATCTGCAGTTTTTTGGTGCGCAACCAGCCTTGTCGAAGTATCTGAACATCTGTCGTCGTTTGCCGATGTCTGTTGTCGTCGGCGGTGAAAAGCTAAACAAAGCCTCATTTTGCGCCGACAGGGTTTATGGATTTGTTTGCCTCCTTATTTTTCAGGTCCGGGAATACCCGGATCTTTTTTTTTGATATGAATTGAGAAATTAACAGAGGAGTTGAAAAAGATGTATATCATCGGAATTTGTGGGTTATCCGGTTCTGGCAAAAGCAGCGTATCGAGAGCGGTGGTCGATAGGTTCCCCGGCAAAATAGCAGTTCTCGAACACGACATGTATTATTATGCCAAAAAAGACAAGCCAAAAATCAAAAACTACGACCATCCGGACGCCCTTGAGACGGGTCTGATGATTCAGCACATCAATGATCTGCGCAATGGCAGAGCGATCGAGCGACCAATATATGACTTCAAAAACTCTGACCGCCGCACTGAAACGGTAACGATCGAGCCGCACCCGATTCTGATCGTTGAAGGTCTGCTACTTTTCAACATTCCGGAAATAATGCCGCTTCTGGACCTGCGAATCTATATCGACGTGCCGCTCGACAAAGCCATAATCAGACGTATCAAGCGCGACCATATCGATCGCGGCAGAACCGTGCAGAGTATAATCACTCAATACGAAAGCACGGTAAGAGACGCAGCGATCAATCTGGTTCAGCCTTCACGCTATCTTGCCGATCTGATTATTCCGCAGGGGGCCACCAACCTAGTCGCGCTTGAAGTGCTCTACGGCAAAATCCGTGATCTGCTTTCAACCGGCAACATGCCCAACGGCTTCATTCACAAAAACGAGAAGTGAGGTCACGGTCAGAGCAGACCGTTTTCGCGAAAACTGAAGTAGCCCTTTTCTTCGCTGCCAACGATAACATGATCGAGCATTCTGATGGCGAGCGCATCAGCCGCGGCAACCAATGATCTGGTAATCACCAGATCGGCGTTTGAAGGTCGCAATTGCCCAGTCGGGTGATTGTGAACCACGATTATACCGGTGGCATGCAGAGCCATCGCCCGTTTCATGATTTGCCTCGGGAAAACGGCGGTCTGATCTTCGACGCCGCGCGAGAGCACCTCATCCTTGATGATGCGATTGGCGTTGTTCACAAAAATCACCCGCAACTGTTCTTCGGGCAGGTTCTCCATTGCGGTACCCAGGTATTTTATCAGGTCTGAGCCGTTTGAAATACAGACATCAGCGGAAAGTGCGCGGCGACGACTGAGAAGAATGCTGATTTCGCGCATAACTGCGATAATCCTGGCCGAAGCAATGCCGATGCCCGGAATCCTGCAGATCTGCTCACTGCCGGCGGTAAAAACTTTTTCGAGGCTGCCAAATTCCTTTAAGAGGTTTTTTGCGAGGCTCTTCGTATCTCTCTGTCGGTAAACGTAAAAAAGCAGCATTTCAAGTATTTCGTGGTCGGCAAAACCATCGAGCCCGATATTGTCAAACCGTTGAAACAGGCGCTGGCGGTGCCCTTCATGCGGATTTTCCGCGACTTTTTCGTCATTTTTTCGAGCGCCATCTTCACTTATAAACCTGTCCATTGCCCTCTCCGATCTGTTATCTACCTGGGATCCGCTGCTTTTATAATTTTGTGACGGAAAGAATTTAAAATAATCTTTGGTTACGTCATTATTATGATAATCTAAATCGTTTTCTCCTGATAGTGAACTTTTTTGAGGAAAAGTATAACTTTTTTCAGCAACCGGCAGTTTTCTCTCCGCCTGACTCTTTTCTCTGCACTGTTCATAACCGTTCTGTTTACCACAACGATCAATGCCCTGATGAGCTCGATGCATGTCAAAAATATCATCATGCAGACAATCAGGGAAAATCTGCACATTGCAGTCGGGATCGGGGCCCAGCAGATCGATGGTGATCTGCATTCGCGAATCAGAGATTCCAGCGATGAAAATTCGGAAGAGTATAAAAAAATTTTTCAGCAACTCGATAGAATCAGACGCATCAACTCCGACATAAAAAACGTTTACACAATCAGGCAAAATGCCGGCAATTCAGCAGTTTTTATCGTCGATGCCGACCCGAAGATAAAAGAAAGAGCCAGAATCGGGCACCGTGTCATGCAGCTGACCCCGGCAATCAGAGAGGCTCTTGCATTCCGTAACCGGATCGTGGTCGAAAACAACTTTTTCTCTGACGAATGGGGTACCTTCGTTTCGGCCTTTGCTCCGTTCTACACTGCATCAGGAACTTTTGAAGGGCTTCTCGGAATAGATGTCATGGCAGAGACAGTCAAATCGCACCAGATGAGCAATATCATGCACATCATTCTGACCAGCCTGGTTGTCGGCATTGTTGCCCTGCTGCTGAGCCTGATTCTTTCCCGGGAAATCTCGAATCCGGTCAGCGCCGTAACTAACGACATGCGACAGATAGAAAGTTTCAACCTCGACACCGAGCTTGCGCCAAGCTCGATAATTCTGGAAATCAGAACGATGACAGACGCCCTTGAAAATATGAAAAAAGGTCTGAGATCGTTTAAAAAGTATGTTCCGACCGAGCTGGTATCGGACCTGATCACGCTGAAAAAAGAGGCCAGCCTGGAAGTGGAAAAGAGACCCGTAACTATCCTTTTTTCTGATATCGAAGGCTTCACAACCATCTCCGAAAAGATTTCTCCCGAAGACCTCGCAGAATCAATCGGCATGTATTTTGGGGCCATGACCAGCGAGATCATGAATACGGGCGGCATAGTCGATAAATACATCGGTGATGCAATCATGGCGCTCTGGGGAACCCCCCGGCAGCTGCCCGATCACCCCCTCGCAGCCTGCAAAGCCGCCCTAGCCTGCCGCCGCCGCGAAACGGAAATAAATGAAGTTCTGAGAAACAAGGGACTGCCGCCTTTTTTCACACGTTTCGGCATAAATACAGGTGAAGCCCTGGTTGGTAATATCGGCTTTGACAAGCGCATCAGTTACACGGCTATCGGCGACAATGTCAATCTTGCGGCCAGACTCGAAGGGGTCAACAAGTTCTACAACACCGGCATCCTGATCAACGAATCCACGAACGAGCAGGTAAAAGACCAGATGCTGACAAGGTTTATCGACAGCGTTGTTGTGAAAGGCAAGACCTGCGGAACGAGAATATTTGAACTTATTTCCTGCCGTTTAGAAGCCTCTGACGAACTGATTGCCAGAATCGAACGCTACAATGCCGGAATGGAAAAATACGTCAATCGCCACTGGGCTGAGGCTTTGACAGTATTTAATTCACTGAAAACCGGTGAAGTTGACCGACCACTGGAATTAATCATCGAAAGATGTCAGAGCTTCGTCAACAACCCGCCAGACAAAGATTTTGTCGGCGTGGTCTCTTTGAGAACCAAATAAGTTCCTATGCATCTTTCCGGCAAAATTTGTTCAGGCAGTCGCGCAAAGCCTCGGCATCAACGGGTTTAGTCAGATAATCATTCATTCCTGCCACCAGAGCGTCTTCGCGATCTTCTTTCATTACAGCGGCAGAAAGCCCGATTATCGGAAGAACGCCGGAAATTTCACTTCTGATTATCCGGGTTGCCGCAAGGCCATCCATGACGGGCATATGAACGTCCATTAAACAGATTGTAAAACTCTGTTCCCGAAGCATTTCAATTGCTTCCTGGCCGTTCTGAGCAAATTTGCATTCCGCTCCAATACCTGCAAAAATTTCTTTAAGAAGACGGCGGCTGCCCATATCATCTTCTACAACGAGAATACGGCATCCAGAATAATCAACCGCCTCATCCGTCTGTTCAGGTGTTGCAATGTACCCCTCAGGCCGGTCTTTCTGACAAACATCCGATATGGCAGAAAAAAGCTGCCGGCGGGTGAACAGGGCCGGAATCAAAGCGTTATATCCGAAACTCCTCGCCGAATCAAGACTTTCAATGTGAGTATCTGATGTGATGAGAATCAATCTGAGCCGGTCTTCAGTAAAGTTCCGGCGCAGCATTGCCATCTCCTCGGGCGCAAGCTCTTTTCCGGCAACCATAAGAACCAGCGAATGGTTCTGATCAAGCTGAACCGCTTCGTTGTGCAGGCATTGAATCAACTGGGCAGGCTCGTTAAATAAACCAACCAATTGCAGTTGCGCATTTTTCAGATGGGCAAACAGGGTTTCACCGCTGACCGCATCGTCGGCCAGAACTGCAAATCTGCAGTTATTATGAATCTCTTCAGAGAGGGCGAAACTATCATTTTCGGCGGCACAAGAATGTAATTTCAGGGTAAAAATAAATTCACTGCCTTTGCCAGATTCCGTCTCAACACAGATGTCGCCGCCACAGGCTTTAACAATCGATTTGCATATCGAAAGCCCAAGACCGGTACCACCAAATTTGCGCGTTATTGATTCGTCAACCTGCGTAAACGGCTGGAAAACGACTTCTATCTTATCAGCCGGAATACCGATACCCGTGTCGCAGACATGAAAACGTAAAAACACATCGTCGCCAGCCACCGCATGCCGAAAAACCTTGAGAATAATAGAACCTTCGCGGGTAAATTTTCCGGCATTACCGATAAGATTTACCAGCACCTGTTGCAGGCGCGTCGGATCACCAATAAACATTTCCGGTACGTCACGGTCAATTCTGATCGAGGTCGCGATACGTTTGCCGGTCAGGCGTGGCATACAGATCTGCAAGGCATCAACGCAAACCTGGTCAAGATCAAATTCAATGTTTTCAAGCACGAAATGCCCCGAATCAAACTTCGAAACATCGAGAATGTTGTTGATTATCTCAAGCAGCAGGTTGCCGCTCGACTGCACAGTCTTGAGATAGTCACGCTGCTTTTCAGTCAGGCTGGTGCGCTCAAGGAGCGACGAAAAACCAAGAATCGCATTCATCGGTGTTCTAATTTCGTGCGACATGTTGGCAAGAAAGTAACTTTTAGCTCTCGTGGCAGCTTCGGCAGCTTCTTTGGCCTGAATCAGCATGGTTTCAGCCTGCTTGCGCTCAGTTATGTCGATAAAACTGGCAAGTGACGCCAGAACTTTTCCGTCTTTATCGAGAACCGGCGAGCCAAAGACTTCGAGAAGCCTTTTATTGCCGTCAGGCAGCTCAACCAGCATATCTTCTACCGAAACCAACTCACTTCTAATACCAAACATGATGGGCATCGACTCAACGGCACTGCTGTCAAGCTTGCCGTTGCGGTAAAGCCGATAAATCTCAGCCAGAGCCTGGTTGGCCGGGCTTGCCAGCAAACCCTTGCCAAGAAGCTGCAATGCCATTTCATTGGCCACCAGAGGCTTTCCGGAGGGCATTTCGACCATGAAAACGCCGACCGGGATGTTGTTGATAAGAGCTGAAAAAAGGGCATTCTGCCGCGACAGAACTGCACGATTCTGTTCGAGCTCATCTTCGGCTTTTTTTCTCTGAGTGATGTCGAAATCGCTGCCGCGGTAGCCAAGAAGATTCCCGGCTTCATCAAGAATCGGCAGGCCGTTGGTAATAAGCCATATCAGCCTTCCCTCGCGATCATACCCAAGGCTGTCTTTGACCGAAGCGCTGATATAAGTGTAGAGGCCGTTCTGATCGACTTCCCAGATAATTTCGCGGGAGCATTCCACAACCTGCTCGAACCGGTTGTTCAATTCCTGCAGTTTTTTCTCGGCAAGGGCGCGGCCGCGGATTTCCTTTTCGAGAGGCATATAAACCAGAATTCCGAACAGTGCGCCCACCGCGATCAATGAAAAGATGAAAATATAACGCAGCTGATCACCAAAGCGGGTGATCTCTCTCGGAACCAGCACCTTCAGAATTAAATCATTTTTCTGGCTCAGATCTTTCAGCAGGCAGTACCGGCCACCTGGGTCGAATCGAAGGGAAACACAAAATCTTCAGCCCCCTCCAAGAATGCCTTGTGAGCCTCAAGAAATCCCTGCGACAACAGTGGTGAATCTTTGCGCCGCACCATAAGATCTGCCTTGAGCAGGTCACCAAGAAACTTCAATTCTTTTGCATCGAGAAATCTGGCAAATATGACAGTTCCTCTTGGCGGGCCACTGCTATCGCTGTGAAAAACCGGCTGTGAAGAAAGAAAGAAATACAAAGTTTTCACCCTCTACCATCAGGCCGGATTTATTGCCGGTACGGTTCAAGAGATAATCGTCGCTCAGGCCCTGCTGCAGAAATTTTAAAAAATCTTCCGAAGCTTTGAACCTTTCCTGATAATCCTTTGAAATACGACATACAATTGGTTCCCCGGCGGCATTTAAAAACAACATGGCATCGAGGCGCAGAGAGTCAGGTATGGTATCGTTGAAAGCTGAGTTGATGAAAGCCGGATTGCGATCTTTCATGAAATTGTAGGTGTCATCCCATATCGCCCAGTCGGTAGTCTGAATCTAGATCTGCCTGATCCTCTCTGAAAAAGCCTCTGTGGCCCGGGCAATGTTTTTCCGTATCATTTTGTCTTCGAGCAGCGAAAACCCATGCCGCAGCGTCAGCATCGAAATGGCGAATATCGCCCCTATAAGAATAGAGACGCTGAAGAATATCCAGAGAGCGGTTTTTTTACTGATCTGCATTTTTCCTGACCAACCTGCAATTATCTGCAGTCGAAGTCTATCACTGCGCCAGATATTCAGCAAGCAGGCTGTATTTAACTCTGTATATCCGTGTGGTTCGCTGAAGCAACGCCCGAACAACGGTCGCCCGGCTTAAAATTCGAAAAGTGATTTTACTTGCCCCTTTAGTGATAAAGGATTAGACTCGTCTGAAAGATTTACCCATTTATCAAGGCAAGGAGAATGAAGATGAATTCCCAGAGATCTTTAAACTATCTTGGCATTAAACCTCAGAAGAATGTGTTCCTCAATCTCTCGGCGGCAGAACTGGTAGAAAAGGCAATAAACCGTTCTGAAGGCCGTCTTGCAGCTAACGGTGCCCTGCTCATCGACCGCAGCAATGGCTCACGCTTTGGCCGTTCGCCGAATGACCGCTTTATCGTAAAAACCCCGGGCACCGAAGATGTCTGGTGGGGCAGCGTTAACCGACCGTTCGAACCCGAAAACTGGGACAGGCTTTTTAAAAAAGCCAAAGAATATATCAGCGGCAAAGATATCTTCATTTTTGACGGTTTTGCCGGAGCTTCGCCAGAGCATCGACTGCAGGTGCGCGTAGTTGCCGAGCAGTCGTGGCACGCCCTGTTTGCCACCACCCTTTTTATCAACAGCAAAAACCCTAACGAATTAAAAGAAACCCCTGATTTTACCGTCATAAACGTCTGCAACATCCCCATGGAAGACTTCAAGGACTATGGCCTGAACTCTGAAGTTTTCATTCTGGTCAATTTTGCCGAACGGGTTGTACTGATTGGCGGAACCCATTACGGCGGAGAAATCAAGAAAAGCATCTTTGCGGTAATGAATTACCTGCTGCCCAAAAAGGGCGTTTTCCCGATGCACTGTTCTGCCAACGTTGGCCAGGATGGCCAAACTGCCCTGTTTTTCGGCCTCTCAGGCACCGGTAAAACGACTCTGTCGGCCGATCCAGAACGCCGCCTGATCGGCGACGACGAACATGGCTGGGATGAAAAAGGTATTTTCAACTTCGAAGGTGGCTGCTACGCCAAGTGCATCAAGCTCAGTCGCGAAGCCGAGCCTCAGATCTTCGACGCAATCAGATTCGGTTCGATACTGGAAAACGTCGTTGTCGATCATCGCCGGGTTCCAGACTACGATTCTGACAAAATCACCGAAAACACTCGAGCCACCTACCCGACCAGCCATATAGACAACTGCGTTCAGGAAGGAGTTGGCGGGCACCCGAATAATGTCTTCTTCCTTGCTGCCGATGCTTTCGGGGTATTGCCCCCAATTGCTCGTCTGACACCAGAACAGGCAATGTACCATTTCCTTTCGGGCTATACCGCCAAACTTGCTGGCACCGAAGCAGGAGTAACTGAACCCACTGCGACTTTCTCAGCCTGCTTTGGCGCTCCCTTCATGGTTCTGCACCCGTTCACCTACGCCAAGATGCTTGGCGAATGCATGAAGAAGCACGGTACCCAGCTGTGGCTGGTCAATACTGGATGGAGTGGCGGCGCTTACGGTACCGGCAGCCGCATGAAGATCAAATATACCCGCGCCCTGCTCAAAGCAGCTCTCGATGGCAGTCTCAAGAATGTAAAATTCATCAAAGACCCGATTTTCAATGTCGAAGTTCCGACAGAATGCCCAGGAGTGCCGGCAGAAATTCTTACCCCGCGTAACACCTGGCAGAGCAGTGCCGCTTACCAGAAAACTGCTTACGATCTGGCCAACCGCTTCAACGAAAACTTCAAAAAATATGAATCACAGTCAACCCCCGAAGTTATCAATGCCGGCCCGGTCAGCAAAAGCATGACAGCCTGACAGCAATAATAAAAAACGGTGGTATGGCTTTGTGCCATATCACCGTTTTTTATTGCCTTCTGGTGTCATTCCGGGCGCCATGCTGGAATGACGGAAAGAAGATTCAGGCGGCGTCGAGTTGAGCCGCTGCTTCGACCATCTGCTTTTCATGAGCTTTGTCGCCGACTTTGCCAGCCGCTTCCCTGAGTTCTCTGAGGAATTCTTCTTCCTGCATGTTCAGCTGGCGGTCAACGTATTCAGCGCTAACGGTAATTATTTTGCGGTTATTTTCGCGCAGCATGAACATATCATTGCGCAGAATTCTTTCAAAGACGGCTCTAAGGCCGCGGGCACCGGTTTTCTTTTCCATGGCGATTTCGACAACCCTTTCGAGGCCGTCGCGTTCAAATGCCAGTTCGCAGCCGTCCATTTCGCAGAGTTTGGCATACTGCCTGATGATGGCATTTTTCGGCTCGCTGAGAATTCTGAGAAAGTCATCTTTTCCGAGGCCGTTCAATGCTACTTTGACAGGCAGGCGACCGATGAATTCAGGGATAAAACCGTATTCCATCAGGTCCTCAGCTTCGGCAGCGTGGAACAATGAGTAATCGGCTTTGTCTTTTGGCTGCGGGTCATTGTTAAAACCAATGAATGCGCCCTTGCGCACACGTTTTTCGACAATTTTTTCGAGCCCGACAAAAGCGCCGCCACAGATGAAGAGAATGTGGCGGGTGTCCATTTTAACCACCTGCTGGGAGGTCGGGTTTTTGCGGCCGCCAGCTAGCGGCACATTAGCAACAGTGCCTTCTATAAGCTTAAGAAAAGCCTGTTGCACCCCTTCTCCGGAGACATCTCGCGAAATCGAAACATTGTTCGAGGTTTTGGTTTTTTTGTCGATTTCGTCGAGATAAACAATGCCCTTCTGCGCCTCTTCAACTTCGTAATTGGCGTCGATTAACAATGAGAGCAGAACGTTTTCGACGTCATCACCGACGTAACCGGCTTCGGTAAAGCTTGTACAGTCACCGATGGCAAAAGGCACCCTGAGGATCTTAGACAGGGTTCTTGCCAGCAGAGTTTTGCCGGAGCCAGTAGGGCCAAGAAGCAGAATATTCGATTTTTCGAATTCGACATCGGTGTCGTTGATCATAGACAGTATCTTGTAGTGGTTGTACACCGCCAGCGAAATGACCTTTTTAGCGGTTTCCTGGCCAATTACATATTCAGACAGGGCATCATAAATTTTGCGGGGAGAATAGTCTCTGACTATCTGCTGCAGATTTACTTTGTTTGGCTGTTCTGCCGGTGCCATGCCATTTTTCTGACTGGCATCCTTGCGCACAAAAATATCGCTGGCCGTAGAAACGCAGCTTTTACACAAAAGAACGCCGTCAGTATTGCGTACAAAATCGCCACCACGGCGCAGATCTTTTCCACAGAAAAAACAGTTACTCATATTCTTCTCCAGCAAATTTTCGTGTGACCATGAATTTGAATTATCTATTCTACCCTAAATCGACGCAATCATAAAGAGACAGAAATAAAAAAAGCTGCCGCAGAAAACTGCGACAGCCAGTTTTAATTCTGAATAATCAGATCATTCGTTGTGAACTTCGTTGAATTTCTTGATGCTTCTCAGGTCAGAAGCGGTAAGAACGGCGCCATTGTAGGCGGCAGCAACGATACCACGTTTAACAAAGATCTTTTCAAGTTCTTCGAGGTGCTTGCCTTCGAAAACGTTCTTGTCAGCAGTTACGAGAGCATTGTAAGCATCGATGAACTTCGGGCGGCTGCCATTGAGATAATAATGGCTCTTGTAGATGAGAAGGTCGGCATCGGCCTGACCGATGGCTTTTCTGATATCCCAGAGAACGGCGCCCCAGATTTTGCCATCGGCATGCACTTCGCCGTGAATGTCTTCGGGGTAATGCAGGTCATTTTCAACATTTCTCAGGAAAGGCTTGTTCATTTTGGCGCAGACGTATTCGCCAAGCATTGAGTCATTGCTGAGTGAGCAGGCGAAGTAGTCGGCCTGACCTTCATTGATAGCGCCAGATTCAGCACTGTATGCCAAATAGGTGATCGAGTTCAGCATCGCGTGTGAATATTCGTGGTAAGCGACTGATTCTTCGCGGGCCAGGCAGTTGAATTTGCTGCCGTCGCCGAAAGCAAGTTTGCCTTCCATCGGGCTGAAATAAGCATTGTCATAGTTGGTGCCGAGGTGAACGACGGCTTTGATGGGGCGGTCGAGCTTGGTGTGGCCCAGAGCGCTGAAATAATCATGGACGGTGGTGATGTAGTTATACATACCGACTTCGTCGAAATGAGTGTCTTCGGGGGTGTAGATATGTTTCTTTTCTTCATTGATCGATTCGGGGCCGTCTTCGTTGTCTACGGCGACCCAGCGACCAGTCATGGTATTGGTAGTCAGGTGCTTGAGGGGCTCCTGAGTGATTTCGCAGCGCATCGGATTCGAAACATATACGGCGCCAAGACCGGTTTCTGCGTCGTTAAAAGCCATTTCGTTGTTCATGGACATTACCGAACCATTTTCGGCGTCGATGATGACTTCCCAGTCGCCCAGGGGCTGTTCAACAGCGATTCTGGCCACATAAGCCATGCGGGCACTGCCGTTTTTGCCGGCGACAATGCGAAGTTCAGCGTCAGGAACGGCTCTGAATTTATCGCCTTTGATTGCCTCACGGGCTTTACCGATAGCCTGATATTTGCCGAGCAGAATCTGATTGTCGATATCGCTGATAGTCGGCAGAGAGCCATTGGCAAGGGTTACAACGCCTTCGGCATTGATATGAACTTCAACGGTAGCTTCGTGAACCGGTACACCGTCGATTACCATCTGAAATTTAACATGATTGACCTTATCGCTGTTTTCGGCGCGAACAAGGCGAAGATAATCAACATCTCTGACTTCTGGCAGATTAAAAAGTTTCGCATGCTCTTCAACATAAGCTTTGGCGGCGAGAACTGGGTCACCGTTCAGCGGCGACGAAAGGGTGCCGCGAACGCTTGAAAGTCTCTGACCGTCTTCGGTTACAGAGATCATTTCGATGCCGTCGACCATAATTTTGCTGCTGAAAAGGCTCTTGATAAAATCTGAACTGACAACAACCTTTTTATTGGTTTTCTTGGTGGTGTTAATCTGTGTAGGAGATACATCAAAGGCAAAAGCCTGGGTACAAAGCAGAGAACCTACGGCAACGGCCATAATCTTTTTCATGCGGTCTTTATCCTCCAGAATTAAATACTGATTTTTTAATTCTAAACGCAAAAACGAAAACCCGCAAGGGAATTTAAAAAAAATCCTAAAGCAAAAACCGGCAGAGCATAAACTCTGCCGGTTTTTGCACGCCCCCTGAGGGATTCGAACCCTCGTCGCAGCCTTGAAAGGGCTGTGTCCTGGGCCCCTAGACGAAGGGGGCATAAACCTTTCTACAATCGACCGGGCCGGGTCGATATTCATCAGCGCCCCCTGAGGGATTCGAACCCTCGTCGCAGCCTTGAAAGGGCTGTGTCCTGGGCCCCTAGACGAAGGGGGCTGATAAACATTCTCGCGAGCATTGGGCCCAGCAGGACTTGAACCTGCGACAATCCGGTTATGAGCCGGAGGCTCTAACCAACTGAGCTATAGGCCCGCGACGCGAAAGTTATCTTATCATATAGCGCTTTTTGATGCAAGCACTTTTTTTATTCCATGTAGAATTCTTTGAGTTTCTTCGATCGGCTCGGGTGGCGCAGCTTTCTGAGCGCCTTTGCTTCGATCTGACGGATGCGCTCGCGGGTAACACCGAATTTCTGGCCGACTTCTTCGAGAGTTCTCTGCCAGCCATCTTCAAGACCAAAGCGATACTTGATGACCCGCGATTCACGCTCGGTAAGTGTTGCCAGAACCTTGTTGATCTGCTCTTTGAGAATCAGATTGAAAGCGGTTTCTGCCGGTGGCAGGGCCGATTTGTCTTCGACGAAATCGCCAAGATGCGAATCTTCTTCGCCATTGATCGGAGTTTCAAGCGAAATCGGGTCCATGGCAGTTTTCATGATATTCTTGACTTTTTCGACCGGCAGACCGACTTCGACAGCCAGTTCTTCTACCGCCGGGTCGCGGCCAAGTTTCTGCACGAGCTTGCGTGACGCCTTGCGCAGCTTGTTGATCGTTTCGACCATGTGTACCGGAATACGTATCGTTCTGGCCTGGTCGGCGATTGCACGGGTAATGGCCTGTCTGATCCACCAGATGGCGTAGGTGGAGAACTTGTACCCTTTGCGGTATTTGAATTTTTCAACGGCGCGAATCAGCCCCTGGTTACCTTCCTGGATCAGGTCGAGAAACAGAAGGCCGCGCTTGGTATATTTTTTGGCAACAGAAACGACCAGCCTGAGGTTGGCTTCGATCAGCTTGCGCTGCGCTTCGAGATCACCGTGTTCGATGCGCTTGGCGAGCGTCACTTCTTCCTGCATGGTCAGAAGTCTTATCTTGCCGATTTCGCGCAGATACACCCGCACCGAATCGTCGATATCGTCGAAATCCTGCTGTTGTTTGTCTTCTTCTTCCTTTTTTTCTTCGGCAACCGGAAGTTTCTTGTCGAGACGCACTTCATCGTCGTCAACCAGCTCGACATTTTTATCCATCAGCTCGTTGATGACCTCTTCGAAAACTTCGGTGGGCAGGCCGTCGGGCAGCACCCGGTTGATCTCCTGATAAGAGAGATAACCCTGGCGGGTCCCGATTTCTATGAGTTCAGCCCGGATGTCTTCTATAGTCCGGGGTTCATTCTTCTTAGCAACTTTACTTTTGGCTTGTGTTGCCTGCTCTGTTGTCATAATTTTCCCTCGTTACTGGAGTGAATCAATACAGCGTTTCGATCTTTCGCCTTACATCGAGCTGTTCCATGCTCAGACGCGCAATGACAGAATCATCGCCGCCGCGCTCCGCCTCCCGGATCTTCTGCTGAATCTCTTTGAGTTCAGCGTCGAGCCGGCTTTTAACCAGCCCCTTCACACATTCCATGAAGGGCTCGGGTTGACGGTCTTCGAGAGTGGTAATCAGCTCACTGAGCCGCGAAATAAGACTGGCATCATCGAGTGCTGCTAAAATCTCAGCGGGCTTTAACGAACCACCAGCCGCTTCCTGTTGAAAGCTTATAGCTTCAAATATCTGACGTAAGCGGGGGTCGGAAAAATCGCCGGGGCCAAGCAGCGCTCTGACTCTGTCAAGCTCTTCAGGGTGCTCGAGCAGGTGTTTGAGTACCCACTCCTGCCTCTGAATCTCGGCATTCAGTCTTGGTGATATAAATGTCCTTTTCTTCTGAGCTTCCTCAGAGCGTGGGGCCTCCCTGCCCTCAAATTCTTTCTCCAGAACGTGTTGGTCCATATCCAGCAGTTTCGAGATTTTACGGATCACTTCGCTTCTCGCAATTGAACTGTGAATAGCTGGAACCAGTTCCTTAAACTCCTGAATAAGCTTCTGCTTAACCGGAATTTCAAGAGGAGGCTTCAGGCCACGGGTATGAGTCTCAATGAGAAAAGTATATATATCAGTTGCTTTTTCAAGCAAATTTTTGAAGCTTTCAGCGCCTTCACGGGTAACAAAACTGTCAGGGTCGTCAGTTGGGTCAGGAAAAGACACGACCCTGGCGTTTACCGGCGCATCCTTCTGCAGGGAAATGGCGCGCAGCGTCGCTCTCTGCCCGGCAGCGTCGGCATCATAGCAAAAATAGAGCGTTTCGCAGTTACGGGCAAGCATGTGAATCTGCTCAGCCGAGATGGCGGTTCCGAGGGAGGCGACCACATTTTTGATGCCGTTCTGAAAGAGACTGATGGCATCTAGATAACCTTCGACGACGATGACCGAGTTAAGACGCCTGGCAACCGGCACCGCTTCGCGGAAGTTGAAAAGCATGCGGCGCTTGTTGAAGGTTTCGCTTTCGGCACTGTTAAGGTATTTGGGCTCGTCTTCGGGTGACATCACCCTGCCGCCAAAACCAGCAACCCGACCATGAATGTCGAGAATCGGAATCATCAGGCGATTGCGAAAAACATCATAGAACCCCTCGCCCTGCCCCCGAGCCTTTATCAGACCAGCTCTTTCGAGACTGGCGAGGTCTTCAGGCGTTTTGCCGAGGCGGTGTACAATTGAATCCCAGGCATTGGGGGCGAAACCAATGCGAAATTTCTTCGCAGTTTCGCTGTTGATTTTGCGTTTTTTAAGATAATCGCGGGCAACCGCACCGGCTGAACTGTCGTACAGGCAGGATTCGAAAAATTTTGCCGCCCGGTCGAGATAGTTATAGAGATCGGCTTTTTTTTCGTAATCAGGATCGTTTTCACGGGGGATCTCGATAGCTTCACGTTCTGCCAGAAACTTTACCACTTCAGGAAAGGTCATGTGCTCCAATTCCATAAGGAACGAGAAAACATCGCCACCCTTACCGCAGCCAAAGCAATGATAAATCTGCTTATCGGTAACAACATGGAAGCTCGGGGTTTTTTCTTTATGAAATGGGCAGAGGGCCTTATAGTTATGACCAGAAGGAATCAGTCGTACATGCTCGCCGATTATCTGAATGATATCGGTTCTCTCGCGAATCATCGCTATTATTTCGCTCGAAATAAAGCCCAAAAAAAACCTCGCGTAAAACGTACATGACCTTGGTCGAATTTTCAATGTTAATACTGAAGCATTTGAAAGTCAAGAGTTACTGCAAAGTTTGTGGTTTATCGGCTTTAAAAAAGATAGAAAACACCCACACGCCGCCTGCAACCGATACGAACGCAAGCGCCACAATTACCAGAATGGTCAGTCGCATCTGAGAATCAGCATTTTCCATGGGGTACATTGCAAAAATCAGATATTCAGGGATTCTTTTCAGAGGCGAAGCCACCACCAGCCACTTCTTCCCGGCGATTTCTTCTTCAGAATACTGCAGCGAAGCAGTCACTCTCACCCTTTCGGCAAGCCTGGCAACGAACGGGTATTTACCGAAAGCCCGCGGAAACGGCAACCGGTCAGCGGCAGCCGGAACCATGGCGAGACGTACAGGCTGAACATTCTCTGCGGTCAGACCGTTGCGATAAATCTGCCGCAGCAGATAACGCTCTGAAAAAGACTCCGCGCCATGCCAGCCCACAAGAAGAGTTGCATTTCTGCCCTTTTCGGGCGAAACAAAAGTCGAATAAACGAAATTGCGGCGGTCGGCAAACATGATCTCGCTTACCCGGTCGAAATTTTCAAAGGGCCTGAAAAGGGTCGAAGCAGCATCGCCCATCACCTCAGACAGGCTGTTCGAAAACGACTCAAGCATCACCTCGTTAATACGGTCTTTCCAGCTTTGCTCCCCGCCAAATCTCGATTGAAACAAACGTCTGGAAACAGCAGAAACAAGCTTCTGTAAAGTCTCACCCTGTGACCCACGGTCCGGCAGAGCCATCAGCATCTTGCCATCGCTCTGCACCAGGAACAGTCGCTGAATTGCATCCCCTTCGCGCAGCAGTTCGAAGTTTTTTGCAATTTCTGGCCGGTTTAGATCTTTAACCGCACGCAGTCCGGCAAATCGTCGATAAAGACCATTCAAATTGCTGATTGCGACGTGATAATTTTCATCAACAGTCTGCACCATACGCGAGAGGCGATCAAGATACTCGCGCTGCACCGATTCACGCTGCAGACCGGCTACGTAAAACCCAAGAGAAGCAATGATTACCGCCGGAACAAGCAATAAAGAAACAAAAACAGGCCGCCATCGTTCTTCGATTCTGCAGGTTTCCATTTCAAACCGCCCACCCTGGAGCAGGCGATAGAGGTAGAACGGAATTAGAGTCAGCATGAGCAGTTTAAGGAGAAAAAAGGCCTTTTCTGCCGGCGAAGGAGCATTCTTTTCAAGCAGATACAGCACTCTCGCCGTATCGACCTGCAAAATAAATATCCCGGTCTTGTCAAAACGGTTTTCAGATTCGAGATTGCGACGCATTCTCGAAATCTCGTCAGCGATCATGGCAATACCGGTATAGCCAAACCCTCCAGGAACCCTTCCTGGAAAAGACTTTTCGGGTCTTTCATAGTTTATCACCCCGGCCATTCGGTCTGGCAGAGATGCCTGATTGAAATTGCCGATAAGCTGCCTTACCGAAAGATTGTCAGGAATATCGTCTTCGGCAAACCAGGCAAGCATACCACCGAGCAGAGTTCCGTCACCAGCCGGCGAAAAGAAAATGTTCCAGTAAAAGTAGCCCGGGCGCCCCTTCATAAGCACTCTTACGAGCGCAGCCCTTTCTCTGGCCAGGTGGCCGGGACTGACCGCGCCAAGAAAAGCGTCAAATAAAGATTGATACTTTACCAGCAGCTTCCCGTCGCCATTAATATCAGCCTGCGAAAGGGCCTCATACATTTTCTGCACCATGACCCGCAGGTTGTCAGATTCACCCGGCACCGGTATGAGTCGTCGAGCACTATCGAAAAAACGGAAATTTATAAAATCAAGCCCGTCATTTCTGAGCGCCTGCAGGTTTTTTCCGATATTTGCTGCGGTAAAAGGTTCTTCAGCCATCATCCCGCACGTCAGATTCAGCTGACGCTGAATATAGAAGGCATCGTCAACTTCGTTTTTCAGCTTTTCCAGCAGCAGACAGTTATCATTGCCGGCTGCCTGCTTCTCCTGCTGAGAAATCCGCGCCAGAAATACGGCAGCCAGAATCAACACGAGAAAGACCTGGAACAAAACAAGACTGAATGCTTTTTTCTTGAAACCGCTGTTTAAACAATCCATCTTCGGGTTATTATCTGACTTCATTTTTTTCTACTTCGATTCTCTGTGAGAGGATTAATATATGATAGCATTAATGACAAGAATACTGTTATCTGCTATGATTATAAATGAAATTATCTCATCAGACGCTCGAGGATTTTATGGTTAAAGCCCTGAAAGCCATTGTTTTTGCTCTGTGTATTGCAGCAACTGTCGTTGTTTATGCCTCAGCCCTCAACCCAGAGGCCCAGGAATTCTATAAAAAGGCCGAAGCGGCATTCGTGGCCAAAGACCTCAATACAGCCGAAACCAATCTGGTCGAAGCGCTCAAACTCGAACCCGACAATGCTGTGTACAGATACATTCTCGGGCAGGTACAGTTCATGAAAGAAAATTACCTCGAGGCTAAAAACAACCTTGAGATCGTTTCGCGATCGCGGCCATCCCCAGACAAAGGCGATGATTACAACACCAAACTCAAAGGTTACAAAAAGAAAATCAAAGACCTCCAGGAAAAGTTCAACAGTGCCGGCGTGGCAAAATTCGATGTTTACCAGCAGAACAAAGACAGCGGGCAGAAGCTTAAGCTGGCGGTAACTATTTTTCAGGCTTTTAAGCTCAATCCACCACTGCGCTACAAAAATTTCAAACTGCTCGAAGAGATTATGGCCACCTATGAAGAAGCGCTGAAAAAGTCTTTTGACGGCACCGAATGGCAGAAAGACCCGATGCTGCAGCTGGCATTTCTTTACGAAATCGCCAACAAGAAGGACAAGGCGGCAGAAGTTTACATGCGCGCTCTTGACTACGTTGAAAACCCGAACGAAGAATTCGTTATCACTCACAAGTTCGATTATCTCAACCGCTCTAACAAAGAGAAGCTGCTCGATACTATCGAAGCCGGCGACTTCACCAGACAGGACCTCGAAGAACTCATCGGCAGCGGCAGCCAGAAGGTAACAGAAGAAGACAAGAAAAAGATCGAAGATATCATTTCTGATGCCAGATCAAAACTTGAAGATGCAACTACCGACGAAGAGCGCGAATCGGTACTCGAAGAGATCAAGGCGACGATCATCGAAAAACAGAAACGTGGCGAACTGCCTGGCCAGGAAGAGCTGAAGAAAAAGCTCGAAAAAGAAGGCAAGACCATGGAAGAATACCTCAAGGAAAAAGGTCTCTAATCTTTACACGAGGTTTGTTATGGCGTTCCTTAAAGGATTCAGACCATCTGCCAGCAGGCGATCCGGCGTCACCCTCATAGAAATCATGATGGGTGCTTCGATTCTTGCCATGCTGTTTTTTGTCAGCTACCGACTCTTTTCGTCATTCACCCGCACCCAGGAAGTCGGGCACTGGGCCGCCACGACCACCAAGCAGCTCCGCAACGGCCTGACCCTGTTGCGCAATGAACTTTCGCGCGCCACCAAGCCAGAAATCGTTACACAGAAGGGTTCAGAACCTTTCAATACCGGCAATGGCGACCGCGAGCAGTTTCTCTATCTGCCCGACACTTTCCCCTTCGAAACCGAAGATGTAGCCAGCAACCGCAAGCTGGTACATTTTTACATGTGCCGGCCTGGCAAGCAGGGGCTGCCGGGCGAAACCGATATTGGTCCTGAGATCCTTTCTGGCGCGCTGTTTCTCAGCGGTGGCAAGCTCAGGTATCGCCGCGCCATTGAAGCACAGCCAGGCGATT
>ERZ795032.580-NODE-580-length-37215-cov-4.296986_pt1 | contig 37215 bp, 31 predicted proteins | sample MGYA00375124_ERZ795032 | MGnify/ENA primary metagenome ERZ795032 (study PRJEB30167, sample SAMN05720154) | activated sludge metagenome | isolation source: Anaerobic digester | place: China | collected 2015-12-16 ...
TTGGCCTGTCCGGTGGCAATTTTTGAAACGGTTTTATTTACCGAAAGGCCCAACGATATGGGCAGGCCCGTTTCACGAATGATGCGCTCCCTGAGCTCATGCGACCATTTCATCGCTCCGAAGAAACGATCCATTCCCGTAATGTCGAGATAGTGCTCATCAATCGATGCCTTCTCATAAACGGGAGCCCTCTCCGATATAATATCGGTTACCATACTGGAATAACGGGTATACTGATCCATGTCGCCGCGGATAATAACGGCATCCGGACAAAGTGCCCGGGCCATCCGCACCGGCATGGCCGAATGAACCCCGAACGTCCGGGCCTCATAACTGCAGCCGGCAACTACCCCGCGGTCCGACATCCCGCCTATAATCACCGGCAAACCCTTGAGCCGGCTGTTGCCCAGACGCTCTACCGACACAAAAAAAGTGTCCAGATCCATATGCACTATAATCCTGTTGTCTCCTCCCATCGAAAAAAAAATTAAAGATTTGCCGGATCGCTGATTTTTATTCATACCTTTGATTAAAATTTAATCAAAATTTCGATTACAATATAATCATTTTTTGTAAAACATCAACACGGTCATGAATATTTTTGCATCGAACATCAAGCTGTTGCGGAAGCGCAGGGGGCGTACCCAGGACGATGTGGCCTTTGCCCTGGAAATGAAGCGTTCAACACTGAGTGGTTATGAAAACGCAGTGGCTCAGCCCGGGATTGATGCCCTGCTGCTGATTTCCAAATATTATGGAATTTCGGTCGATACCCTGCTTAAAATCAATCTTTCGGGATTGTCGGAAAGCGAGCTCTCGCAACTGGAACGGGGTTACGATGTTTTTATCAGCGGAAGTAAAATCCGGATTCTGGCTACTACCGTCGACGCCGAAAATAACGAGAATGTGGAGCTGGTAAACCAGAAAGCTTCGGCAGGCTACCGTACAGGCTACGCCGACCCGGAATATATTAAGGTATTGCCCACGTTTCACATGCCCTTCCTGTCGAAGGAAAAAAAATACCGGACTTTTCAGATACAAGGCGATTCCATGCTGCCAATTCCCGACGGTTCATGGGTAACCGGTGAATTTGTCCAGAACTGGAATTTGATCCGCGACGGACAGCCCTACATCATCCTTACCCTTAACGACGGCATAATGTTTAAGGTTGCTTACAACTTTCTAAAATCCGATGCACAGCTCGAACTGCATTCGCTGAATCCGCTCTATGATCCCTACCGGGTGGATGTAAAGGACGTAAGGGAAGTCTGGAAATTTGTTCATTACATCAGCAGTGCAATGCCCGAACCCAACCTGCCGCGCGAAGACATGGCCACCGCTTTGTCGGCACTTAAAAAAGACGTGGAAATCCTGAAAAAGCAAATTGGAAAAGCAACAATTCTTCAACTGCCGTTTGATGAATAATATTGAATGGCTGCTGTCTGAGAAGAAAATGAACGGCCGGGGCTAAACGCAGTCGGGCATCATTGTTTATGCATCATGCCGGCCAGCGCAATTTTCAATAAATGTACAATCTTTATCCTTACAACCATTTGCCCGATTGCGTATTAGCCCTTGTGTGTGTGCGGCGTTCAGCTAAGCCAGCTAAAAATTCCCGTAATCCGAAAAAAGTCAGGATGCGCGTGACTCTTCGATAGTTCGTGTCAATCAAGCCAACCACTGCTGTCCGGCAATAATGCTCGTCCGGATTTGGTAAAAGTTGTCAGGTTTGCCGGGAAGCCTGGCCTTTCAATGAACTAAAAAAATGTTCAGCATCCGTAGAATCTTCGATATTTTGCTCAACTGTTAAAATTCTTACGCTGCACATCTAACTTGATTATATATCTTTGTACACGATTTTTAAATTCTTCAATTGCGACATTAAATAATTGAAAATGAATGATATATTAATTTTCAATACTCTTTTCAATGTCGTTTTGATTTTGGAAATGATTACCGAAATCCGTCTTAATTACACGAAATACCGGCTCGAATGCCCGGTAAATTCATCTGTAGCACAAACACTTTTTTTGTGAAAACGTTTTTATTCTAATGAATAAGCCCGAACGAAATATTGCAGCGGAAAATGCAGGTCACGATAAAGATGAACTTGCATCCCGGCTGGCGATTTTTAACCAGATTGAACTTCACTCAAGCGATGTTTTCTGGATCATGAATCTTCAGATGGAAACCGTGTATATGAGTCCCTCGGTTAAAAGAACTCTTGGTTATTCTGTTGATGAATATATGTCTATGCCCCTTTTTGAACGACTGCCTCCGGAATCGTATGCCCTGAGTCAAAAAGTGATGATGGAAGAAATTCTGCCGGTAGTTAAAGGCATTAAGCCCGATACCGGTGAGCCCGTTGTTTTTGAGATGCTTCATAAACACAAATCGGGACATCTGATCTGGGGGGAGCTGAGCATCAACTTTATGCGTAACAACGAAGAAAAAGTTGCATTCATTCTCGGGATAACCCGCGACATCAACGACCGTAAAATGGCTCAGATTGCTCTTGCTCAGGCAAAAGAACAATACCGTTTGCTTGTTGAACGTACTATAGATTGGGTATGGGAACTTGATGCCGATAGTAAACTAACTTACCTGAATCCTGCCGGGCTTAGTAAGCTTGGACTCAGCGCAGATGAAGTAATCGGTAAATCGCCATTTGATTTTTCCGATTCCGATCAGGCTGTTAAAGACCGGGCATGGTTTGAAAACCTGACGAACGCCCGGCAACCGTTTACCGGATATATACAGGTACTGCGGGATAAAAACAGCCGGCTCTGCTATCTCGAACACAGCGCTACTCCGGTATTTGACGAAAACGGACAGATGACCGGTTACCGTGGTATTGCGCGCGATGTAACGGATCTGCAGCCGGTTATGAAAAAGTACGAGCGCAATGAACATTCCCGGGAGTTTATACTTCGTTTCGACGGAATAGCATACATTGAACTCGACGACCAGCTTGAAATTACCGAATGGAATGCCGGAGCTGTAAAACTGTTTGGTTACTCAAAACAGGAAGCCGTTCTCCTGAAGATTTTCCCGGATCTCTGGAAACCGGCCGACAGGAAAAAAATTATAGATGACCTGCACAACAGCGAAGCAGGGGATCTTACCATGCATACGGCAGTTAACCGCCGCAGAGATACTACCGATATCCGGTGCCGGTGGTACAGGTATGACCGGTTCAGTCTGGACGGTAAAATCCTTGGTACCCTCTTTATTGTTCAGGATGCAAGCCAGGGCAATGAAGCCGTTCTTACTACTGCGGAAAGCAGCCGGCTTCTGAGCTCCCTGGGATTTCTGCATTGCTACATAAACCGACGGCAATTTATTACCCATATGTCGGAAGGTCTCGCTGCTTTGCTTGGGCATCCCGTTAAGGCAATGACAGGAAAGCATATACGCACAGTAATTGGTCACGAGAAAGCCACAGAGCTTCGTACCAAGGGGATTTTACTTGCCCGGCGGACCCTGAACTGGAAAATGCCAGTCCGGATTGAAAACCCGGCAGGAGTGGGGGGTTGGTATCGGATGCAGGTATCTCCGCTTTCACAGGATTATAAAAGTCAATCGCTCTTCGCTGTGCTCTTTGCACCTTCAGAACCGCCCCCGGAATAGTCCTGAACCTATTCCGTATATCGGTTGTTTATCACACCATTGCATTATACCACATGTTTGGGTGCACAGAAATCGTTTATATTCGTATCTTTGCGCCCTGTTTTAAGCAAATTTACTACAATGATCAATATAACGTTGCCGGATAATTCGGTCAGGCAGTTTCCCGAGGGAATAACATCTCTTGAAATTGCCCGCAATATCAGCGAGGGCCTGGCTCGTAATGTACTGTCAGCCAGTGTAAATGGAGAAGTATGGGATATAACCCGCCCAATTTTTTCCGATGCAGCTATAACTCTGCATACCTGGGATAATCCTGCTGGTAAGGCAACGATGTGGCACTCATCGGCTCACCTTATGGCAGAAGCCATCGAACAACTTTATCCCGGGGTTAAGTTCGGAATTGGTCCGGACATTGAGAACGGTTTTTACTACGATATGGATTTCGGCGATCACGAGATCTCTGCCGAAGACCTTGATACAATTGAAAAGCGCATGCTTGAACTGGCCCGTGAAAAGCAGGAATTCAGGCGCCGTGAAGTTTCCAAGGCCGATGCCATTCGCTATTTTACCGACAAACAGGATGAATACAAGCTTGAGCTGATCAGCGATCTTGAAGACGGTCAGATTACCTTTTATGAGTCGGGGACATTTACCGATCTCTGCCGGGGACCACACCTTCCGGATACAAGTGCCATTAAGGCCGTTAAACTGCTCAACATTGCCGGAGCGTACTGGAGGGGCGACGAAAAACGCAAACAGCTTACGCGTATTTACGGAATTACTTTCCCGAAACAAAAAGAACTGACCGAATATCTGGAACTTCTTGAAGAAGCAAAGAAACGCGATCACCGCAAACTTGGAAAGGAACTGGAACTCTTCACTTTCTCTCAGAAAGTAGGGCAGGGTTTGCCGCTGTGGCTTCCCAAAGGGGCTCTGTTGCGCGACAGGCTGGAGCGTTTCCTCCGGAATGTTCAGCAAAAGGCCGGATATCAGCAGGTGATTACTCCTCATATCGGGAATGTTGAACTGTACAAAACTTCAGGTCATTTTCAGAAATACGGAAAAGATAGTTTTCAGCCCATTTCCACCCCAATCGAAGGGGAGCAGTTTATGCTCAAGCCTATGAATTGTCCGCACCATTGCGAGATTTATTCATCCAAACCCAGATCCTACAAAGATTTACCCATACGTTTTGCCGAGTTTGGAACCGTTTACCGTTACGAACAGAGCGGCGAGCTGCATGGATTAACCAGAGTTCGCGGGTTCACACAGGACGATGCACATATTTTCTGTACGCCCGACCAGTTGAAAAGTGAGTTTATTGCTGTTATAGATATTGTACTGCATATATTCAAAACTCTGAGTTTTAAGGAATTTATTGCTCAGATTTCGTTGCGCGACAAGGTGAACCGCGAGAAGTACATCGGTAGCGACGAAAACTGGGAGAAAGCCGAACAGGCAATCATTGAAGCCGTTGGCGATGCCGGGCTTGATGCTGTACTTGAATACGGTGAAGCGGCATTTTATGGTCCAAAGCTCGATTTCATGGTAAAGGATGCTCTTGGCCGCAAGTGGCAGCTTGGAACCATTCAGGTGGATTACAATCTGCCCGAACGGTTCGAACTCGAATATATCGGAAGCGATAACCAGAAGCACCGTCCGGTAATGATCCACCGTGCACCGTTTGGCAGCATGGAACGTTTTGTAGCCGTACTGATTGAACATTCTGCCGGTAAATTCCCGCTCTGGCTTACTCCGGAGCAGTTTATAATACTCCCGATCAGCGAAAAATACCTGGATTATTCAAAAAAACTTTTAAATATCCTGAATAATTCCGAAATTCGCGGCCAAATTGACGAGAGGAATGAGAAGACTGGCCGGAAGATCAGAGACGCTGAAGTCCGGAAAATACCTTTTATGCTGATCGTCGGTGAAAAAGAAGAGGCTGAAGGAACGGTTTCCGTGCGCCGTCACGGTGAAGGAGACCTGGGCACCTTCACGTCAGAAGCATTTATTGAATTGATAAATAACGAGATCCGGGAAACCACGAGTTAATCCGGTCTTAAATATTAACTAACCAAAGGAGGATTTCATATAGCAACGCCATTCCGACCACAGAGAGGTCCGCGTCCCCTTCCAAGAAAGAAGGAGGAACTGCACCAGATCAATGAACGAATTAAAGCCCCCGTTGTACGCGTTGTGGGCGATAACATTGAAGCAGGTATCTACAATATTAAGGATGCACTGGCCATAGCCCAAAGGCTGGAACTGGATCTGGTTGAGATTTCGCCAACTGCCAATCCGCCGGTTTGTAAAGTAACCGATTACAAGAAGTTCCTTTACGAACTGAAAAAGAAGCAGAAGGAGATCAAAGCTAAATCGGCAAAAATCGTTGTTAAGGAAATACGACTGGGACCCAATACCGATGAGCATGACTTCAATTTCAAACTGAAACATGCCATCAAGTTCCTTGAAGAAGGAGCAAAAGTTAAGGTTGAAGTGTTCTTTAAAGGCCGTAGCATTGTCTATAAAGACCAGGGAGAGATCAAACTGCTGCAGTTTGCCTCACTCCTTGAAGATTACGGTAAAGTAGAGAAACTTCCGCTGCTTGAAGGAAAGCGAATGATTATGATCATCGCACCCAAGAAATAGAAAGTTTTTTGAAACTTAATATAAACCCAATTAACAATTTGTCTAATGCCAAAAATGAAGTCGAAATCCAGTGCCAAGAAACGCTTTGACGTTACTGGTACCGGTAAACTGAAAAGGAAGCATGCTTACAAAAGCCACATCCTGACAAAGAAGTCGACGAAACGGAAACGTAACCTTACGTATTCCACCATCGTGGATCCTGCAGATGTGAAGAATGTAAAGATGATGCTTCAGTAATCCGTGTTAATTAATTATTAACCCTTGCTTTCTGCACCTAAGTCTCCCGTTAAAAGGAGCGCGAAAGCGAAAACAAAAACAAAATGCCAAGATCAGTAAACGCAGTAGCCTCAAGGGCTCGCAGAAAAAAGATCCTGAAGGCCGTTAAAGGACAATTCGGCCGCAGGAAAAATGTTTGGACGGTTGCTAAAAATGCATACGAAAAAGGCATGGTGTATGCATACCGTGACAGACGCCAGAAAAAACGCAATTTCCGCAGCTTGTGGATTACCCGTATCAATGCCGGAGTCAGGGAGTACGATATGTCCTACTCTGTTTTCATGGGCAAACTCAAGCAGAAGAATATCAACCTCGATCGTAAGGTGCTGGCCGACCTGGCCATGAACCATCCCGTTACCTTTAAAGCGATAGTGGAAGCTGTCAGGAATTAGTTCTGCAGCCAATACCATCTCTTTTATTTGTCAAAGGAGGCTGAACCCGCGTTCAGCCTCCTTTGCGTTTTCTGCATCTTAAGGCAGATTAGCTCCCCTCCCTGCTTAATGAGATCCGGTGCCACCGGATGGCGCCATGCTTCCGTCAGCCGGCTCTTTTACAAGATACCAGGCTAAAGCCGATAATGCCACTGTGCCGGAACAAATTAAAAAAGTGATGCTCTTGTCGGATGCGTTGCTGATCAGCTCTCCGACTCCCAGACTCGCTACCAGCTGAGGCAGGACCACCGATAAATTGAATAAGCCCATGTATAATCCCATCCTCGGCTGAGGCACCTTCTGCGACATAATGGCGAAAGGCAGACTGATGGTGGCCGACCAACCTATCCCGACAACGGCCATAAAAGCATATATCAAAAACTGTGAATGCCCGTAAAGGAAAATTAACAAGTATCCGGCCGACATCAATGCGATCGCTGTGGCATGTACTTTAACACGACCGTAACGTGCGGCAAGGGGTAAGAGAATCAGTACCGGAATGATGGCTGCAATCAGGTTGATAGTGAAAAAACTCCAGTTTACGATGTCTCCCAGCATTTTACTGCTTAGGTCAGGAATGGTATCCTGAACATAGGCATACATATAAATAAACATGGTTTGCACACCAATCCAGGTAAAAGAGTGTGCAGCCAGAACCTTCTGAAATCCGACCCGGCCATCTTTTTCCCGGCTTACTCCGTCTTCTTTTTTAATCAGCGCTTTTGCGATAAGGATAACGGTGAGTCCAAGGGCAATAATCTCCACCAGGTGCCAGGGAACGGGCGGAAGCCCCGATAATCGGACAATCATCGCATATACGGCATACAGCAGAAATCCCCACAGTGGTTCAATAATCATCAGCATAGTGAGCAACGATCCTTCACCGTCGTCTTTTTTCTGCTTGAGTTCAACATGTGTATTGGTGTCGGAATCCTGTTCTCCCAGCACCCTCGGCTCCTTGATAAAAAACGGAGGGATTACCGAGAACAGTAAAACCAGGACGGCACCCGAGTATATAAGAATGTAATTGTTAAGGGTTGCTCCAATAAAATAGGCCAGCACGCCGAAAAATCCCGAAACCGTTTGCATCCAGGTATAGCCACGGGTGCGGGACTTGCCTACCGGTGTTACGTCGGCAATTATGGATCGTGTGGGATTGAAACTGACGTTGATCGCCAGATCCAGGGTAAGAGCCACTACTATGGCAATTCCAAGAATGCCCCCGGTATTCAGCGACTGACTGATGACTCCGATGTTGGGAAGCGCCAGCAGCATCATTGCTGCCAGAATGCCCCCGATAATAATGAACGGTCGGCGCCGCCCGTTCCAGAACCAGACTTTATCGCTGATAACACCTATGATAACCTGACCGATAATGCCGGCAAGCGGACCTGCCGCCCATACCAGCCCAACATCGTGTATGTCGAGCCCATACTGGGTGCTTAAGATCCAGCTCAATGCGGCAATCTGAACCGATAGCGCAAAGCCCATGGCCGTGGACGGCAAGCTAAGCAGAGCATAAAATGAATTGGTAAGCTTTTTCTGGATTTGTAGCATGTTCATTCTCTTTGTTGATGAGTATTGCTCCGGTATCCGGTCACACGCATACAGCCTGCGATACGGTGCCTGCCGTTCCAGTTAAAATTAAGAATTTTTTCCCTTTAAATACACGATCACGTGAATGTGACGAAATTTTTATAAAAAGTATTTCCTTTGCAGAATCGGGCAGTTATTTAATGGAAACGGTATCGGCGGGAAGTTGCAGATTGGTGCGAAATTCTGAGCTGTTCTGTTAAAGGAGAGAAATTCTACTTTTTTTCCGTTTCATATTTCAGAATGTTCTCCATCTGGGAAGAAAGTATTCGCTTGGCAATAATCCGGCGGTTGCGGTCGAGAAGGTAGAGGACTGGAGATGTGTGTACGTCGTAAAGCTCTCTGAAGTCGGGTGTTACGCTGTAGTAGCCGTTAACATTCACCCATTTCAGTTCGTTTTTCTTAATATATGCCTTCATGTCTTTCCAGGATGTGTCCATACAAACTGCATATACTTCCAGATTGTATTTTTCCTTGTTTGCAGCGTAGAAATCGCGAAGCTGCGGTGTCTCCTTTTTGCAGTGACTGCAGTCGGGATCCCAGAAGTATATAATAATGTAGTCGGCTGACAGGCGGTGAAGTGAAACGGCGTTGTTCAGGGTATCGATCAATATCATTTCGGGGGCTGTTTTGCCGATAAGTACCGGTCTCAGCGCGTTGGCCCTCTTAATCAGATTTTCTTTTACGGTAGCATTCATCCATTTCATCCGGGGATCCTGGTACCAGGTGTCGGCAAGGTGCACAAAAATGGCATCGTAACCCATGATTTCGGATGATTCATATTTTACAGTGAAATACCATGCCAGGTATTTGAATGCCTCTTCACTGTTTCCGGTAAGCTTAAGAAGATGATCCATGGATACGATAAGCGAGTCGGGAGCCGGGGAGGTGAGGCGGTTCAGATATTGTTCCACTTTACTGTGGATAAACGGAGTACGGATCAGTCTGTCGTCGGATAAATCGGCATTATCCCAGAAATGGGATTTATAATACCTGAAGGGAAAGGCAGAGTCGGGTCTCCCGTTGGGTAATAAGGGTGTCGGAGGAATCTCAATTTCCTGCATGGCTTTCAGGAAAAGGGCAAGAAAAGACTCCGGATGTGATTGGATAATTCCTGAGATGGTTCGCTTTACCTCTTCATCCAGAAGGTCGAGCCGGCTTTGCAGTACTGCAGCCGAATCGCTTTCGGGGGCAGCTTTCTTTTTTTGCTCATTAAGCAATGCCTGTTGCTTCTGCTTTTCGCCTAAAAACCGGATGTAATCGAAGAAGCGCTGGTTTTCATCGCTTTTCAATGCTCTGAGACTGGCCGGCAGAGCCGCTTTGTCGCCCGTAATGGTAAACGTCTGGCTGCCGGATACGATAAAATCAAATAGCTTGTTTTTTGATTCTCCCGCAATCAGGTACATGCCTTCCGGCAATCGTTCCTTCCGCGCAAAAACATAACCTTTTTGCAGATTGGCCCGGGCAGTATCAACTACAAATTGTTTGTCTCCGGAATAGGAAGCCAGCAGCAGCAGACTGTCCGTCAATCCATCAAGTCTAACAGTTATACGGTATTCTTTCTGTGCCATTGCGGCACTGACAAATAATGAAAAGGTAAGTATGAAAAAAAAACGGCGGAATATTGCTGATCTCATTTCGAAATAATGTACTTTAGAGGTGCAAACTTACTGATTTTTCACGAGATGAAAAGCCGGTCTGATAACTTCCAAAGGGTTGCCGGCCGATGTGCCGGAAAGATTTAATAAAGTTCGCTGTACTGTTGGTATGTTTGTTAAAGCTACAATAACCATCGACTTTTTTATCGGATGATCGTGCATCAGAGACTGATTTATTAAATCATCCCCCGTTTTTTTTGGGGCATTACGGAATTCCTATAGTATAACGATGTAGAAACTTCAACGTATGAAATCTGATAAACGCTTAATTTTGCTTGTCTTCATCATGGTTCTTCTTCCCCTCCGGGGGATGGTTTACGGAAATGAACTCCTTCAGCAAAGGTCGGCTCACTTTGAAAAGTATTGGTCGCTGAAGGACACCATGACCATCAGAACATGGAAGAATATGAAGGAGATGACCGATAATCTGGAAGCTATTGTGCTTCTTGACGAAAGGATTATAGATTCACTTCGCCGGAAGTCCGTTCAGGATTCGGCGCTGATTTCGGAACATGAATTTTTAACGAAACGTTATCAAACCGTTGAAACCGAAAGAGACATATTAAAATCGAGAACACAGAACGACATGCAGATGATGTTGTATCTGAAAGCAGCTGTCGGACTTCTGTTGTGTGCTTTGGTGGTTCTGATCTACATACTGATAAGCAGATATAATCCTGGTCTTAAGGCACGAAAGGAAGCCGGGCATTATGCTGCACTTTTCGAGAGTAAAAGACAGGAAACGGAGCTGCTGATTGAAGAGCTGCAGAGTATACGGCAGCGCGAAATCGGCTTGCGTGAGGAGCTGGAGAACGGGATGCAACTCTACCAGGATAAGATGCAGATTCTGATGGAGAAATGCCGGGTTATTGAAGAGGAGAACAGCCGGTTGGAGCAGGAACTCACAGGCGACAGAATCGTGGGTACTACAAGTTTGGAGACTATCAATGAAGGAGCCGTGGCAGAATCTGCCCTGAAGCAAAAGATTGAAAGCCTTGCCGGGGAACGCGACACTCTTCTTAAATTGAATGAAGAATTAAGCAGGAATCTGGAAGAAGAAAAAGAAAAGCGGACTCAGTTGATCGAACGAATAAAAGCTGCGGCCGGTAATGTAAAACGTCAGGGATGATAATAAACATGTTCTTTATTCTCAGAACTGAGGGCAGGGCAGGGGCCCCGCCGGAATCTTCCTGAGAGGACGAAGCATAAAACGCATACCCACCATAAGTATCGTATAACGGTCGTTAACCGAAGTGCTGCCCGCATGTGCATCCAGCCTGTCATCGGTTGTGAGCCGGTAGGCAAAGTCGCTCCTCAGCGACCAGCGTTCGTTAAACTGGTAACTTAAGGAAATTCCTGCAGGGAAAATTACTTTACCTGCCGGATGGCCGTCCTTATCGCCAGCCTCATTCCTGCCGATCGTTTCCACAACACTTTGATCCGACAGACTTGTTTTGGTTGCCCTGTATGCAATTACACCGGTTCCTGCCATGGCATATACACTGGTTCTGAATTCCGAATTCGGAAATACCAGTCTTGTGAAATTCAGGTAGCCGTTTGCCGAGAATTCCAGAATTGTGCCGTTGAATGCAAGTCCGAGCGAGGGATTGCTGCCTTTTAAACCGCCTTTTGTAAGGTTTAATTCGGCTATAATAAATTTGGTAATGTGTTTGCCGGCGGTTATGCCCGCTGCTGCACTGCTTTCCAGGGTCAGTTTCTCTTTTGGACTGTAGTCGTAAATGCTCAGATCGCCGAAAAACGAAGCCACTCCTGCATTTAATCCGCCGAACCAGCCTTCATTCGGAGTATAAACCACCGGCTGTCCAATCAGGATGGCCGGGCATAAACAGATTAAAATCAGGCACTTTTTCAGCATTTGGTCTGGACTTTCATGTCGTGGTTCAGAGGTTGCTTGCTGTTGAAAGTCAGTGCGAAAAGTTCATTTCACCGGCTTTTACTTCTATATTCAAAAAATTCTCTGATGGAGGAACCGGACAGCTGTACTTTTTATTGTAAACGCAATACGGGTTATATGCTCTGTTGAAGTCGAGTGTGACGGTTTGTGTGTGATCGCAGCGAAGATCAAGATACCTGCCACCGCCATAACTTTCTTCGCCTGAGGTAAGATCGGTAAATGGCAGAAACAGGTAGTTTTCATACCCGGATTTTTTCATCAGATCAACGTTCTGAAAAACGGTAAGGCTGAATTTCCGGCCTTTGTATTCAAAATGGGCTTTACCAAATACGATATACAAAGGAAGACGGGCGGTGGTTGTCTGCATCCGGATGGTATCGGGATTGCTGAATCGTTCAAGGCGGGCATCAATTATCCATTTTTTTGCCGGTTTAAAGTATGCAAGCCCGCGAAAGGTTTCCCGGTCCTCATCTGTAATCGGTGAACCTTCATGACTCAGGAACTCCTCATCTTTATCGGCTCTTTCTTTCAGGAGCTTTGCGCGATAGTCGCTGAAGGAGGCTTTCTGTGCATTCGCGACCAATGAAACGAGCAGCAATGCGGTGAGCAGACAGAAAGAAAACGGTTTGAACATATTTTCGGTATTAGCACCAGCAAAATTAACCTTTTTTGTTATGTCTTATATTGCCTGTATTTAGTGCAGAATGCTGTCGCCTGAATGCCAGGCTGAGTTATTTTTTAAAGATCAGCAACTACGAGGCGGTTAATTTTGTTATTAATATAAATCAGTAACAAAAAGTTTATGGATCTCTCATCATTCCGGATTGATTACACAAAAAGTGTGCTCAACGAGCGTGACGCAGGCAGTGAGCCCTTTCATCTGTTCGGAGCCTGGCTGGATGAAGCTGTAAGGGAAGAGGTTGTTGAACCAACCGCTATGGTACTATCGACCGTATCTTCTTCGGGGATGCCGTCTTCGCGTATTGTTCTTCTGAAAGGTATAACGGATGGGCAGCTGGTTTTTTATTCCAATTACAACAGCCGCAAGGGCAGGCACTTATCGTCAAATCCTTCTGCCTCCCTGCTCTTTTTTTGGGGCGAGCTGGAGCGCCAGGTACGATTCGAAGGAAAGGTAATCCGTTTGCCGGAAGCCGTTTCGGATGAATACTTCAATACACGTCCGTACGAAAGCCGGATAGGTGCTCTTGTGTCGCAGCAAAGCATGGTAATACCGGGCAGGGAAGAGCTGGAGTCGCATTACCGCTTGCTTTATGAGCAAATGAAAGACAGGCAGGATGTTGTTCGCAGGCCTGCTAACTGGGGCGGATATGCTTTTGAACCCCGTACGGTTGAGTTTTGGCAGGGCCGGAGCAACCGTCTTCACGACCGTATACGGTTTCGACTGATAGAAGGGGAGTGGCTGAAGGAGCGGCTGGCACCATGAGATCAGCAAGGTATTAAAGGTTTGGGGCAATTCCTGGCAATGCCCTTGCTTCATCTTAAATTTTATAAGCTACTGTTCAGTTGTCAGTGTAAGCCTCTCTTTTCAGATCTTCAATCAGTTTGTCTATTTCCTCTTCGCCGTAGTTTTTATCGAGAGCCAACTCTTCGATGGTACCCCATACCGGTTCACCGCAGATGATGCACTGTAGCCCCCGGTCGGAAAGAAAACGGATGGCGTACGGATAGCTGCTGATAAGCTCCTCAACGGGGAGGTATCGTGTGATTTCAGGTTTCATGGCATTTACGACGGCTGATGTTCTTTACGCAGCAGGTCGTTGATGGTTTTTACCGGATTGAAGGTTACGATAGGTACTTCCACAAATACGGTAATCCAGTCGGCCATTGCTCCGTTCCAGAGTCCGGGAAGCTCCTGCGCTTTCAGTTCGCGGCCGTCTTTCGATTTCACCGAAATAAATCCCGTTGATGGATCAACAAAGTCGGGCAGGTTAAACTGCTCATCGTTGTAATTTCTGACGTAACAAACAAGGTCGACGGGGTTGAAGTGCGTGGATTTGCTAAAGATATCCTTTTGCCCTGCATTGTCGAGGTCGATTTGTGAGGATTCCACAATCTGCAGCGAGACCTCTCCTTCCAGATTCCTGACCCAGAACGGTCCGCCGCCCGGTTCGCCTTCATTTTTCACCATCCCGCATATGCGTATGGGCCTGTTAAGTTTGGTATAGAGGAAGTCGATCTGTTCAATTCTGGTTAACTCATCGTAATCGGTGGGTGGCTGAATAAACAGTTTTTCCTTACAGAAATGCAGTATCTTTTTTAGTTCATTATCGCTTGCATTGCCATCTTCCAGCTTTTCAAGATAATCGAAGATGGTGTCTCTGAGTTCGAAAAGATAACCACCGAGAACCCGCTTAAAACGGAAAGTGCTTTCCTTAAGTCTGTCGGGGACAATATTGTCGATGTTTTTAATAAAAATCACTTCACCGTCCCTGTCGTTCAGGTTTTCGATAAGAGCTCCGTGTCCGCCCGGCCTGAAGACGATGGTATCGTCGCTGTCTCTGAACGGTTTGTTTTTGGAATCAACGGCAATGGTATCGGTTGAGGATTTCTGGATAGAGAAGGTTAGTTCGTAGATAACATCGAAGAGGGCTTCGTATTTGTCTTTAACCTGATTGATTTCCTCGATAAAGCGGTCGGCATGTTCGGGCGATACGGTAAAATGGATGGCAACCCTTCCGTCTTTATTTTGACCGTAGTTGGCTCCTTCAACAAGGTGTTCTTCCATGGCCATGCGTGCTCCATCGTCGTAGTTGTGAAACTTCAGCAATGCCTTGGGCAGCAATGCATATCCAAGGCCCTTGTCGTCCAGGAGATAATCAATTATTGTAGCGTAATCGTTTTTTTTCAGGCAATCTTCCAGGCTGGCATCTCCCGATTTCATGGTTTCCTTTAGATCGGAATAAAAGGCAAATTTCCGGATGTTCCTGATGAAATTAAATGCGGAATTAAACCCTTTATCGTTTTCGATCAGTGCCTGAATATCGTTCGATTTCCGGCATTCATCTCTGAATTCAAAGAGTGTTTTAAACATCCGGCTGGCGGCACCGGAGGCCGGCACGAATTTCAGGATTTCATACGATTCAACGTATTTGTCGTAAAATGCAACCAGCTTATCGGCTTCGGATTCCGTAAATTTCCGGATACCGTGTCCGGGAATTGCAGGAGAAACAAGATCTATAAAGGGAAATCCGTTTTTAAAATTCTCTATTTGCTGTTCTATGGTTTCAATATCAATTCCTTTAGCTTGAAATTGCTTAATGTCGCTGGGTGTAAACATATACCGTGGATTTTTAGTTAAAGCCCCTGCTTTCTGCAGCATAGTAAAAGGCTTCCTGCTACAAAAATAGTCAAATACATGTGTAAAACCAACTGAGCATTCAACATATGGTAAAATGCCTTTGCAGGAAGATAATCTGCATTGAAACGCTCGATAGTAAATCCTTCAATGGATCCGTTGCCGTTATTTGTTTATCAGAAGGTGTACCGTATAGCCGATATATGCCAGAAAAAGCACAATTCCTTCCTTCCGGCCAATTTTCCTTCCTTGTCCAGTGAACACAAACAAAAACATCAAAATGCTGGCAAACATAACCACTAATATGTCGATGTTGGAATGGTCATTAAACTGAAGGGGCTTTATAGAGGCACTTGTTCCAAGAATCAGAAACAGGTTGAAAATATTCGATCCGACAACATTTCCGATGGCAATTTCGCTGTTTTTTTTGATGGCGGCTACAATGCTGGTGGCAAGTTCGGGCATCGAAGTGCCGGCGGCTACAATTGTAAGTCCGATCACCGATTCGCTTACTCCCATTCTGGTAGCAATGTCAACGGCCCCGTCAACCAGGAATTGTCCGCCAATAACCAGTCCTGCGAGTCCGAATACTACCATGGCAATGGCTAAAGGCAAACGATAAATTTTTTGGGTGGTCTCCATCAGGGGGCCCGATTGTTTGGCCAGCACGAAGGTGTAGGCCATGAAGATGGAGAAAAACCCCAGCAGTACGAATCCATCGGCGCGTGAAATCTCGTTTTTAGGATAACCGTCGATCATCACATCGTTCGCCATAAATGCAACAACGATTATTGCAAGCAAACTAAACGGAATTTCTTTCCATACCGTATTGTTCTTCACGCTTATGGGCATTACCATTGCTGTAATCCCGAGTATTACCAGTATGTTGAAAATATTGCTTCCCAGAACGTTTCCTATGGCGATGTCGGTATTTCCATTAAATGAAGCCACAAGGTTTACAGCAAGTTCAGGTGAAGAGGTTCCAAAGGCAACTACTGTCAATCCAATAACCAGGTCAGAGATATTCAGTCTCCTGGCCAGGGACGAAGCCCCGTCAACCAGCCAGTTTGAACCAAGAATAAGCAAAACCAATCCGCTAATCAGCAGCACATAGCTCATATATTTAGACTTTTAAGTATGCAAATGTAATACTTTCATCGTTTTGCTCGTGTTTCATTAATCATAAAGGGCCTCCTGTTTTTTGAAAAAACAGGATGTAATCTTCGAAGAGTTTGCCGGTGTTTATGTTTTTTATTGACTGAAATTATACGTTGATTTAAATGACTTTACCGCTGCAGGTTGTTTGTTGAGGCATGTAAGTGTTTGGTTTATAGTCTCTTTTCTAGATGGGGTTTGGGATTGAGTCACGGAAATTATAATTTTCTGAGGTATTTCACGACCTTGTTCAGGTCAAAATCCTGTTCAGCATCAAGTATCAGTGCATCCGGGATATTTGCGGGTAATTTGCCGTATTTCAGAAAGCTGTCCCAGATATGTGCAATGTACCATTCTGGTTCTTTACCCCATCTGAGATCGTTTTTTTTGCGCTGTTCAAATTCTTCTTTCCCGAGGGTTAGAAAAATATGCCGGTTGAAAAGCCGGTTGAGCCGCTCATCGGCAAAGGCCATCAGTCCTTCAACAATTACATGTTTTCCGTTTCCCAGAGCTTTCGATGCATCGGAAAACAATCTGTCCCAGTCGATCGAGCCTGGTATTTCCCAGTCTATGTGGTTGTTTATAACGGGCAAAAGGTCGCTGGCATGAACGTATTCATCCTGGCAAAAAAGTTCGGAATTTGGAAGTATTTCCGAAATCATTGCAGCCAGGAATGTTTTTCCCGACCGGCTTACTCCGCCAATGCCGATGCAAAGGGGAGTTTCAGAAAAAAAATCATGAAAAGCAGAGGAGCCCGGATTCATTAAAATGTTGCTTATGAAATTGTTGGGCAAACATAACAGGAAAGCCATTAAGAGACAAGAAAAAAAATGTTTGGGGTGTTGCAGAACGAATAAAAAAAGTTATACCTTTGCGCACTCAATTGCCCAGGTGGTGAAATTGGTAGACACGCCAGCTTGAGGGGCTGGTGTCCTTAAGGATGTGCAAGTTCGAGTCTTGTCCTGGGCACAAAAATCCGAGTACGTTCGGTGGCAGTCGGCAGACTGCATTTTTTTGAGAATAATTCGCCCGGATGGCGGAATTGGTAGACGCGCTAGTTTCAGGGACTAGTGTACGAACGTACGTGCAGGTTCGAGTCCTGTTCCGGGCACTGAAAATTTCGATAATCATTGTAAAATAATGTTTTATCGGAATTTTTTTTTGCCTCCACCTGAAAATGGCAAAGCAGTATACTCTCTTGACCGGTTATTCCTGTCTTTTCACTCTAAACCAGCATGCAATTAATCGCATTTTAGGTAAATCTGCGTTTACTCCCCAAATCGGTATCCTATTCCGGATTCGGTAATCAAGAGAGAGGGTTTTGCCGGGTTATCCTCAATTTTTTTGCGAAGCTGCGCAACGAATACCCTGAGATATTGTGTTTGACCGGTGTATCCGTAACCCCAGACCTCCTTAAGTATGTATTGGTGGGTGAGCACTCTGCCGCTGTTACGGGCGAGCAGAGCAAGCAGCGAAAATTCGGTAGCGGTAAGTTTCAGAAGTTCGCCTTTTTTACGGGCGGTATAGCTAGAGAGGTCTATCGACAGAGAGCCGGTTTCTATGCATGTGGTGTCGCTTTTGTCGTCTCCAACCCTTAGAGCAGCCCGTATTCTGGCCAGCAGTTCTCCGGTACGGAAAGGCTTGGAAAGGTAATCATTGGCTCCATTGTCAAGGGCTTCAACAACATCGGCTTCAGAATTTCTCACAGATAGCACTATTACCGGTTTAAAATACCATTCCCTCAGCTTCTTCAGCAATTCCTGGCCATCAATATCGGGAAGCCCAAGATCGAGAATAATGGCAGATGGATGATGTGTGGCTGCATCAACGAGCCCGTCTTTCCCGTTGGAGGATGCGATGGTATGGTATCCACTGGCTTTCAGGGTAATTTCCAGCAGTCTTCTGATCTGCAGTTCGTCATCAATAATCAGAATTATTTCATCCTCAGTCATTTTCAATTGCTTTAAAGGTTCGTATTTCCGTTATGCCCGAAGGTATCTGAAGCTTAAACCATGCGCCGCCATCCGGATAATTTCCGGCAATCAGTGTGCCGTGATGGGCTTCGGTAAATCCTTTGGCTATCGAAAGTCCAAGACCCAATCCACCTGTTTTGCTGCCGCTTGCCCTGTAAAATTTCTCAAACAGGTGCGGCAGATCCGCTTCACTGAATCCGGGTCCGCGATCGCTTAACTCCAGCAGCAGATTATCGCCTTCCGATGCAGCTTTCAATTCGATTACTGAAGCTACCGGTGCATATTGAGCCGCATTGTACAGGAGATTGTAAAGAACCTGCTCCATAAGACCAAAATCCATAAAGACGGGAGGCATACTGTCCGGAATCCGGATGCTGAGGGTGAAAGGTCTCAGTTCGTCTTCCAGATCCCGGGTTACCTTATTTACTAGGTCGTTGATGTCGTGCCAGTCTGGTTTTACCGAAATGCGTCCGCTTTCCAGCCTCGACATATTTAAAAGGTTCTCTATTAACCTGTTAAGTCGTCGGGATGCAGTAAAAATCTCGCTGAAAAGTTCTTTTTGCAAACTGCTTTCCGCCGGAACATTCAGTATAGAGTCGGAAGCCCCCATAATGGCAGCAACTGGAATTCTTAATTCATGCGATATCGAGTTGAACAGTGTTTTATATAGCCTGTCCGATTCGGCTAAAAATTGGGCCTTTCGGGCAAGCTGGCTCAGAAATTCTCTTTCAAGGGCATTTGATATCTGAGCTGTGAAGGTTTCCCGAAAAGAAATTTCCTCCTCCGACTCCTTCATACTGTTCCTGATGATCATAATACCCGGATTAATTCGGGTGCCCCGCAGAAGTATCATTTTTTCGGAGCCTGGCAAAATTCCGTGCTTTGTTATACTATCTGAATCGGTCATATGGAATAAGGATTCCGCTATTTCTTTTTCAATGGTAGTCAGATGCCGTTTTTCCGATCCCCAGGCTTTGAAATCGAGATTTCCTTCACCATCCTGAAGTATAAAATATGCGTTTATCCCGAATTGTTCCCATATTTTATTCACAGCAATGGCGATTACCTCCTGAGTATTCCCGGCACCCGACAGATCCCGACTCAGTGTAAATAAAGCATTTGTACGGGTCTCCCTCTCTCTTGCCAGCATTTCCTGGTGGCGGATACGGGATGTCATTACCCCGCTGACTAATGCGATAATGAAGAAAAGGCCGAAGATCAGAATATCCTCCATCTTATCGATGTGAAACGTTAAATGCGGAGGTATGAAAAAGAAATTCCACGTAAGTGCGCTCAGAGCAGCCGCCATAAGAACGGGGCCAACGCCCAGAAAAGTTGAAAGAAAAAGTACCTGGAACAACAGAATATACGATACTATATGGTAGTGTACTGAGTTACTGAGCGGCGAACAGAGCAGCACGGCAAGACCGGTGATAATCGCGGATGAAAGGTATTGGGAAAAAGCCGATCTGCTGCCGATCGGATACTTTTTCAAGTTATTCTGGCCGGGATGTTTTCCGTTTTTATTCATTTGCCGTTAGATATTTATTATTGTCTTTCCCGGTAAATAAAACCTTGTCGGATAATCTGAGCATTTTTCATTGTTAAATTTAACCGATCCAAAGTTAGCGATAATCGCAGGTATTACCCTGTTCATACCTTCCAGTAATTACGTGAGAACAAAATTATTACAGTATAAATTTCAAGTCTGCCCATTAGCATCAATAACGACAATAACAATTTGGCGGCATCGGGCAGATGTGCAAAATTACTGGCGGGGCCAACGGAGCCAATGCCAGGGCCAATTCCTGCCATACAGGTAGCGGCCGATCCTACCGCAGAGCTTCCGTCAATACCCATTAACACGAGACCAATACTTCCGGCGGCAAAAATCAGAAGATATACCGCTATGAAAGTTAAAACCGAATTATTGTTCTCCTCGCTCAGTACCTTGCGGTTTATCCGTACACTTAAAACTGCATTTGGGGAATTCATTCGTGTGAAAATCAGTTTAATATTCTTTAATGCAATCAGATGTCTGGCCATTTTTATTCCTCCGGCTGTTGAACCGGTACTTCCACCCAAAAACATGGAAAAGAAGATAATCATCCAGGCATATACCGGCCATTGCAGGTAATCGGCCGTTGCAAAACCGGTGCAGGTAATTATAGATATGGTCTGAAAAAAACCTTCACGCAAAGCCGGTTCTAAAGGCGTTCCGGCATCCATAACCAATGATCCTGAAATTATCAGTGCTGTAATTAAAACCACCGCCAGGTAAAAACGAAATTCATCGTTTTGCCTGATACTGACAAAGTCTTTCTTTAACAGGAAATAATGAATGGTAAAGTTGGTTCCGGCCAGCAGCATAAAAACCATTATAACATATTGGATATACGGAGAATAACCGGCTATGCTGGTGTTTTTGGGTGAGAAGCCTCCGGTGGCAATGGTTCCAAATGCATGGCAGGTGCTTTCAAACAGGTTCATTCCACCAACCAGTAAAAGGATTATCTCAATGATTGTAAGTCCGGTATAGATGGCCAGAAGCCTTTTACCGATGGATTTAACCCGTGGACGGATCTTTTCCTGCAAGGATGATTCCATTACAAACAGGTTGTACCCGCCGATTTTCAGTTGCGGCATTATAATAATAACAAGTACTATAATTCCTATCCCGCCTATCCAGTGGGTTAAGCTTCTCCAAAAAAGGATTGATAAGGGCAAGGTTTCAATGTCCGTCAAAATGGATGCACCGGTAGTGGTAAATCCGGAAACCGATTCAAAAACAGCATCCGTAAACTTGGGAATTGAGCCTGAAATAAGATAAGGAAGACTGCCTGTTAAACTCATCAATAACCATGAAAGTGTGACTGCCAGATAGGCTTCCCTTCGATTCATAGGATACTGTTCATCGTCACCGGAAAGAGCTTTAAGCAAAAGGAATCCGATTAGCAGGGGAGATGCAGATGCAAGTAGAAACGGCAGAGCCGGTTCTTTCATAAAAAAAGCAAGAAGCCCGTTTATTAACAGAAAGATGGAAAGGATTATCAGTATTCGGCTGATAATCCTGAATATAGTTCTGAATCGTAGTGATCTCATGCAGATTCTAATGGCGGTTAGTTTGGCTGCCGCTACAAACGGCAAATAAAATGTGATATCCGTAAAGGCAATATCAATTCAAGGCACCGTGTGATAAAGATTTTATAAAGATTTAATGCTTTGGGCAAAGTGTGCCGTCAGGTTTTATTTGGATATTTTTGCATTTGGTATAAAGCACTGGTTTTATAAGGATGCCGGTACCACAAACTCACGAAATTATGCTTCCTCAGGGTTGCGTTCGTTTATGTCCTGCCTGCGGACATCGCGAACTCGGTATGGATGCCAGCCTGTACCGGAAACTGGAGTTTTTAAAATCCCGTTTGTCCGTATATGCCGGACGTATTGAACCTGTAGTAAGCGTTGAGGCTCCGGAGCGCTTCGGATATCGCGATAAGGTAAGCCTGGCTGCACGTTATACGGGGTTTGCATGGGAGTTTGGAGTACTCAGGCACGACGAAATGATAGCCATCCCTCTATGTCCGGTTCATACGTCAAGAATCCGGACAGTGATCGCTCTTCTGGAAAAAGCTCTGCCTCCTGTAACTGATTTTCCGCTGGTCCGGCTGGTGATTTCAGGCCGTCAACTGACATTTATTCTGAAAACCCGCGAAGTTAATGCTCTGACCGCCATCGGTCCGACCCTTTTTACTGAACTCAATAATGCCGGTATCGAGGGTGTTTGGGTGCATTTGTTTCCTTCGTCCGGGCGTAAGGTTTTTGGAAAAGGGGGCTGGCATCTGGTGTGGGGCAAGGAGTATTCTTCGGATGAAAACGGACTGAGGTATGGTCCCGCAGCCTTTCAGCAGTTGCTACCGTCGCTTGCCTCCCGCGCGCTGGATGAGGCAGAGGCGTTTCTCGATCCGAAGCCCGGTATGCTTGTCATCGACTTGTATTGCGGCACAGGCAGCAGCCTGAAACGCTGGGCTGCCCTGAAAGCACTATCGGCAGGAGTGGAGCAGTCTGGAGCGGCTGTAGCAATGGCGCGACAAAATGTACCCGGAGCCATTATTTGGCAGGGGGCCTGTTCACAGCGCATTCCGCAGATCAGGGAATGGACCGGTAGGTTTGATCCGGATGAAATACGTTTACTCTATGCCAATCCGCCAGGGACAGGGCTTGAATCCGAAATTACAGAGTTTATTGTGAGTATATTACGCCCAAAGAGAATTGCATATTTGTCGTGCAACGCCGTAACCCTTTCCAGGGATCTGAAACTGCTGGCAGACGGGTGCTACACGCTTAAACGACTGATTCCGTTTGACTTTTTCCCACAGACCCGTCATGTGGAATGCCTCGCTCTTCTTCAGCTGGATGAAGAATCCGGGAGGTTGTAAGGATTGTCCCACACCCCTTACTTCCAAAATTGCTTTCCCAATAGGTACAGGTAAGGTCGCTTATCGTGATGGAAAAATAAATCACCGCTATCGTCGGCGAAACGTTCAAAATGCTCACCCCCGGCATAGAGCACAATGGTTTGCCCGGTTCGAGCATAGTCCGTTCCGTCTGAAAATTCCGGTATTTCCATTTCCGGAAGTACTTTTTGCGCCATTTTGCCGGCCTCTTTGCCGTGATATTTACGGTAATTGATGGCAGCACGCCGCGAAAAATTTATTGAGGCGATTGCATGCATAGTTAATATATAACCTGACGGGCAGTGGTTGTTTCTTAATTGCCGGTTTAACATTCCCGAAAGGGATAACATTATTGAAGTCGCTGGTACTTTGAACCGAAAGCGGTGTTTCCGGAATCTGGCCGACATGAACCGTTGCCTCTGAATTCCCCGATAGCGGATAATTGAACGTATGGTTATACACGATCTTCTGACGGCAAATTGCTGGAAGCATGTCAGCGCAGGTTTCCCTGCCGGCAGACGTTTTTTACAACTTTCTTCGTATGCTGATTACTACTATTCAATGTGACTCACCCACAAATCCCGGTGCCTGGAAAAGTGTGGAACCGGTGAACGATAGACCAGGAGGCAAAATGCAGCATCAGAGCTGATAATATTTGAATAATAATCTGGAATGTATACGATATCCGATTTACGGAAAATTCATCAAAAGCATCTCCCGGGTAAGGTTTGAAGTTATTATTCTCCATTTTTATCGTGCGGTTTGGTTTTATTGAATCATTTTTAATCATTCCATGGAATAGAGTTATTTTTACCATCAGGAAAACCTGGCGTTTGGCATCACTCAACCATTTATGCATAAGAATTTTAATTTAGTGCAAATCGATTTCAGCAGCAAGTGCCTTGCAGTTCTTTTTATTATCCTGACTGTATCTGAATTGCTTGTTGCACAAGTAAACGGTGGTTTTGTACACGGCGGTATACAGCGAAATTACATACTATATCGGCCGCAGAATCAGCTTCCGGATGAAAAGCTTCCATTGATGATTGTGCTGCACGGTTACACGCAGAGTGCGAATTCCGTTATGCTTTACACGGGTTTTAATCAGGTTGCTGAGGAAAACAGGTTTGTTGTGGCTTATCCTGAAGGCATAAATGCTTCCTGGAATGCAGGCATAATGGGAGGTTCCACGGCCGATGATACGGGTTTTCTCACGACCCTCATAGATACGCTCATAAAAAAGGCCTGGATTGACCCTTCGCGGGTATATGCTTGTGGAATGTCAAACGGCGGTTTTATGAGCTATCGTCTTGCATGTGAGGCCGGTGAACGTTTCGCAGCAATCGGATCTGTGGCTGGAACTATGACTTTTTTATCAGCACAGTCTTGTATGCCAGCAGTTTCAATGCCGGTTGTACATATACATGGTACAGCCGATGTAATTGTTCCTTACGATGGCAATAATGCAATGCATTCGGTAAGTGCTGTTTTAGATTTATGGAAAGGATTCGACTCCTGCCAGAAGGGAACGCCTTCCTTTGTTTTGCACGACGATCATCCCGACAACTCATGGGTTGAACAGTACGACTGGACTGACTGCGCAGGAAATTCGGAGGTCCGGCTCTATAAAGTGGTAAATGGCGGGCACACCTGGCCGGGTGCCGTTGATGTTTCAGGTCTTGGTGCCACCAACCGCGACATCAGTGCAAGCGAAGTGATATGGGAGTTTGTCGGCCGCTTTTCACGTGCAGTGCCTCACGGAATGGTTGAAAAGCCTTTAAATCCGGTACGAATAATTGAAAATCCTGTTGCTAATGGAATTCTCAGGCTTTCAGCCGGCAAATCCGGTACAGTGCGAAAAGCGGATATTATTGGTTTGAATGGCACAATCATCGGTGAGTTCTTTCTTGAACCGGGCACCGGAGAGTATTCGCTTGAAACCGGCAATTTGGCTCCGGGATTTTACCTTTTTCGGATTTCTGGTGCCGAGGGTGTGCAGACAGGCCGGTTTATAGTGCTTTAATATCCTGCTGGTGTGTGTTGGATTCGTGGTTATTCCCGAATACATTCACCCGAAAAAAAACAACCCGGCAAATGGTTGCAGGGTTGTCTGTGCTACACCGTTTTATTTAATGTCCGGATTTACCTGAACCTCGTCAATAAATAACCAGGCTTTATAGCCGGCTCCCGGCTTTCCTTCGGGGATTGTTTTGCGGTTGATACCCCTCACGCGTATAAACCGCGCATTTTCATTGATTTCAATGATGTGGTAGTCCACGGTTTTTGCAGCCCTTGGTGTAATAATGGCTGGTTTGCTGCCATTGGCCGGTCTAAAGGAATAACCGTCATCCGATACCTCGATTTCAACGTCGGTGGGCAGATGAATCCAGCTGCCCGGTTCGTGAAGGAATCCGGCATTGATGCTTTGGATAAGGGTTGGTTTTCCTAGATCGATCGTAAAATCGGCATCGTCGCCCAGAAATCCGAGCCAGTCTTTGCGGAAGGCCGAAGGATCGCCCCGGAGTCCGTCGGTCAGCGTTGATGGTCCGTTGGCAGCATAATTATGGCTGTAGAGAGTGTTCATAACCGGTGTTAATCCGGTAGCATCGTTAACCGAGATGAAGCGTTCGGTTACCCTGCGTTTCCCGTCCTTGTCAATATTGATCCAGGCTTTAACCAGCGTAGACCCTTTGATTTCAAATGGGGATCTGTATTTCTTTTCTTTGCCGGTGACTCCATTTATTACTAAGGCATACCGTATTACTACATCGTCCAGATCCGATTTCAACCGGGCCATCAGATTACCGGTCTTTTCCTCCCGAAATGTGGTAATTTCAACGTTAAAGGCACTCAGACTGTAGTTTACTTTCTTACGATCCAGTGTTTTCATATTACTGTTAAACCTCCGGATGAAATGGTTCCAGTCCCGGCTTTCGGCTGGCGACCAATTAACCTCAGCCAGGGCGATAGCACGCGGATATGCCATGTATTCAATGTGTTCAGGAGTTTTTATGTATTCGGTCCATACGTTTGCCTGTACGCCTATGATGTGTTTTGCCTCATTTTCGTTAAGCTCTTCCGGCACCGGGTTAAAGCTGTAGGTATTTTTTAGTGTATTGAATCCTCCGAATGCAAGGGGTTCCACGGCAGGGTCTCCCTGGTAGAAATTAAGATAGCAATGGCTTCCGGGCGACATAATTACATCGTGTCCCTGTCGGGCTGCCTCTATGCCGCCTTCCATTCCCTGCCACGACATCACCGTTGCTCCGGGAGCAAGGCCGCCTTCCAGAATTTCATCCCAGCCTATGATCTGTCGGCCGTGACCGTTGAGGAACTTCTCGATGCGTTTGATAAAGTAACTTTGCAACTCGTGTGAATCCTTCAGTCCGTTTTCCCTGATGCGTTTCTGACACTTTTCGCAGGCATTCCAGCGCTCTTTGGGAGCCTCATCTCCACCGATATGGATGTACTTTGAAGGGAAGATATCCAGCACTTCCAGCAGCACGTTTTCGAGGAATGCAAACGCTTCATCGTTTCCTGCGCAAAAGATGTTTTCGTTTACCCCCCAGCGGGTCCACACCTCGTGCGGCCCTCCGGTACAACTCAGGTGCGGATAGGCTGCAAGAGCGGCAAGCGAATGTCCCGGCATTTCAATCTCAGGTATTACGTTTACGTATCGGGCAGCAGCATATGCAACGATATCGCGAGCCTCCTCCTGCGTATAAAAACCGCCATATCGCTGGTTGTCGTCCGACTGGCTCCGGCCAACGGGCGAGCTGCTTCTCCAGGCACCAACTTCCGTAAGCAGGGGATACTTTTTGATCTCAAGCCTCCATCCCTGGTCCTCGGTCAGATGCCAGTGAAAGGTGTTGATCTTGTATGCAGCCATCAGGTCGATGTACTTTTTGATGAACTCTGTAGGAAAAATATGTCTGCCCACATCCAGATGCATGCCCCGGTAGGGGAATCTGGGGTAATCCGTAATTGAGCATGCAGGGATTCGCACCGACTGTTTTCCGCAACGTTTCTTTGCCGGAGGTTCCGGCATAAGTTGCAGAAGCGACTGAAGTCCATAAAAAACTCCTTTCGGTGTAGGCGATGTGATACGGATAGAATTTATCCCTGCTTCAAGCAGATAACCTTCTCCGGATGGCAGCTCAAATTGCTCATCTACTATCAGGTCGATGGTGTTTGATGCTTCTGTAATGGTTCCGGTAATTACTTTTAAGGAGTTGATTTCATATATTTTAAGGCTTTCGTTGAACCAATCGGCAAGCTTGCCGAGCTCCTTTGATCCGGATGAAATTCGTATTACCACGGAAGGTGTGATACGGAAGCTTCCTTTAAGTGGCGTAACCGAAACCGGTTGAGGTATTATTGCAATTTCTTGCGACCGCTTCTGACCCGTCGTTGCAGTTACAATAAGCAACAGGCAGACAGTCAGACAGGTGTTAAATATTTTCATATTCATAGTCGTTATTATTTACGATTTTTCAATGTTCAGTCTGCTCAGGATACGGCCAATGGCCTTGCGCATTGCCGGCATCTGTTTTTCCATTTCCCTGAAAAGCTGAAGCTGAACGTTAGCTCTTACCAGGTTGTGCCGCGGATACCGGACACGATAGTAGGTATCGCCGTTTAAAAAATCGGTGAGGAAGCGCATTCCCTGCGTGTAAGTGATTAACATGGCAGCTTCAGGGAATAACTGAATTTCCTCGTCCACAAGCAGATGCTCAGCGCTTTCGATGTATCCGGCAGCAAAGGCTTCAAAGATAGCGATGTCGAATCCGACCTTTTGCAGGTTGGGTTCATCCTCCCGGGCAGTATTGGCGGCAGTGCGTATGGCATCCCCGAAATCGAAGAGAGCCGAACCAGGCATAACCGTGTCCAGATCGGTAACGGCGATGGCTTTGCCATTTTCAGAAAAAATAAGGTTATTGAATTTCGTGTCGTTATGTACCACCCTTTCGGGGATGCCTCCCGTGTTCAGAAGGTTGGGTATGTATTGCATGCGATCGTATCGGCTTTTTATGAGGGCAATTTCTTTCTGAACCTCGGAAGAGCGCCCGACCGCATCGGTACTCAGGGCTTCCAGAAAAGCGGAATAGCGCTTAAGCATGGAGTGGAAGTCCGGAATAGTAATGGCGAGGCTGGAAGGTTTGATGGATGAAACACCGTCAAGAAATAAACCGAACGCACGGCCTCCCTCGTATGCAATGTTATTCTTCCGCACCGTTTCAATGGTTTTTCCACCTTCAATATAGGAAAATAAGCGCCAGTAATTGCCCGAATCGTCGCAGTGATAGAGTTTTGCATCCCTGGTTTTTACCAATTGCTGTACCTTTAAACCGTCGTTGATATAACGCATCGTCCCCGAAAGGGCTTTCAGCACCATCTCCGTGTTATTCATGAGTCCTTCTATATCCCGGAAGATCTTATGGTTGATCTGCTGAAGGATGTATAAGGGTTTCTCCGGGCTGTTAACGCGGTAGGTCTGATTGATGTGTCCTACCGTTAATGGGAGGAATCGGTACCCGACAGGTTCGCAATCAAAACAGGAAATGATATCGGTTAAATCTGCACCCATAGCAAGCGGGTTTATTTCCATAGTGTTTCCGGGTACTCACCGCGGCGGATCATTTCCCCTATTTTGTTTACAACCAAGGGTTTGTCTTCTTTATAAGTAATTCCAAACCATAGTGCGGATGTCCGGAGAACCTTCACCTGAGCCCGCCCTGAATTTATCAGATTATCGACCAGGCTGGGGATGTAAAACTCGGATTTCAGATTTTCCCGCTCGGCATCCAGGAAGAGCTTAAACTCTTTTTCTATATGCTCGAATACCGAAGGGGTGAATCCCCAGAAATTCATTGAAACGGGAACATCTTCTTCCAGCGGAAGCAGAGAACCATCGGAACGCATATCCACGATTTTGCCTCCCGTGCGCTGAATTTTAGTTCGTTCGGTAACGCTTTTGAGCCAGTTGTCGCCACCGGTTTCGCATATACCTCTGGAAACGCTTCCAAATTCCGAAAGTGTATTGCTGAGTTTATATCCAACCATCGCATAGTCGGCTTTGCCTTCCGACTGTTGAGCGGAAAAGAAACCGGCAAGGGTATCAAAAGCATTGAAACCATAAAAATCGTCGGCATTAATAACTGCAAAGGGCTCATGTACTTTCCGGGCAGTCATCATTACTGCATGACCGGTTCCCCATGGCTTGGTGCGGCCGGCAGGTGTGGTATAGCCGGTGGGCAAGTATTCAAGCTCCTGAAAAACCCAGTCAACCTCTATGTATCTTGAAAGCTTTTCGGCAAAAGCCTCTTTGAAATCAGCTTCGATATCCTTACGAATAATAAAGACTACCTTCCCGAATCCTGCTCTGATGGCATCGTAAACAGAATAATCAAGAATGGTTTCCCCCGAGGGGCCAACCGGGTCAATCTGTTTCAGGCCTCCGTAGCGGCTGCCCATACCGGCAGCCAGAATAACAAGTGTTGGTTTCATAAGCATGAATAAATTCTATCTCGTTCTTAGTTTTTTCCATGTTCGCGACAGCAGCAGGGATGAAATGAAGCCGCTTGTCAGCAATAAAGTTGCCGGTAGTGTTTTTCCATAAAGGAAATAACCGGTTGAAAAAAGGATACTGTACACTGCCACACAGCCAAGCAGCATGCATACTATTCCGGTGGGTACGTCCCAGCGAAGATCGTCGTCTTTTTTAAGGTCAATACCTTCTGTGGCAGCCTTTTCAACTACGGCTTTCCAGCCGGGTCCGCCCGGACGAATGCGTTTATAAAAGGTACGCAGGGTATGATCGGATGAAGGTGGAGTCAGAAGGGTGACTATCACCCATACGGCTGTGGTAAGGGCAACAACGCCCACGAATTTGATGATGTTCCATACGACAAACGTAAACTGAAGTCCGCCAAGCGTAACCATGCCATCGCCGCCCTTTATCAGTACAAAGTTCTCGATGATGATAAACGTTAATGAAAACGCTGCGGCAGCAATCATGGCTGAAAGTTCCGTGAATGCGTTTATCCGCCACCAGAACCAGCGAAGGATGTATATGAGTCCGGTTCCGGCTCCGATCATAAGCATATACTGGAATGCCTGAAGTGCATTTTCAAGCACCAGGGCGAGTATCACCGAGAAGAACATAAGGGCAACCGTTGCCAGTCGTCCGACTCCGACTTTTTGTTTTTCAGAAGCTTCTTTATTGATAAACCGACCATAAAAATCGTTTACGATATAGGAAGAGCCCCAGTTGAGCTGTGAGGCAACGGTCGACATAAATGCTGCGATCAGCGATGCAACTACCAGTCCCAGGAATCCGGCCGGCAGAAACAGAGATAGCATTGCAGGGTATGCGAAGTCGTTTTGTATGTATTGGGTTGGGACGTTTGGAAAGGCACTTCTTAGCGATGCGATATCGGGGAAAATAATAATGGAGGCGAGACCAACGATAATCCAGGGCCAGGGGCGGAGGGCATAATGAAAGAAGTTAAAAAGAAGGGTAGCCCCCATGGCATGTCGTTCCGATTTGGCGGAAAGCATGCGCTGGGCAACGTAACCGCCGCCTCCCGGCTCAGCTCCCGGATACCAGGCAGCCCACCACTGAACCGCAAGAGGTATAATTAGAATGCTGAGAAATACGTCGGTTTCCCGAAACGAGGGGATGAGGCTGAGTTTGCTGCTAACCCCCGGATGGCTGAATAAGGCCGAAAGGCCTCCGATATCCGGCGATTTGGTTACATAGTAAGCAGCACCTACAGCACCGATCATTGCTACGGAGAATTGAAACAGGTCCGTATATAGTATGGATTTAAGCCCGCCAAGTCCACTGTAAAACACGACAACAACTGCGGCAATAATCAGGGCAGTTGCAGGAGATAGTCCGAGCATTACGGCAGCAATTTTAATAAATGCCAGCGAAACGCTTGCAATAACCATAACGTTAAAGAAAAATCCCAGATAGATGGCTCTGAAACCTCTTAGAAATGCAGCTGTTTTTCCACTGTAGCGTATTTCATAAAATTCGAGGTCGGTCATGGCTTTGGATCGGTTCCAGAGCTTGGCATAAACGAAGACGGTAAGCATACCGGTGAGTAAAAAAGCCCACCACATCCAGTTGGCAGCTACCCCGTTCTGACGCACCATATCGGTTACCAGGTTGGGCGTATCGCAGGAAAAGGTTGTGGCAACCATTGATACACCGAGAAGCCACCAGGGCATGCTGCGACCCGATACGAAGAAATCGGCAGCACTCCGGTCGGCATTTTTCGATGCCAGATAGCCGATGGTTAACAGGATAAGAAAGAAAACGACAATAATTATCCAGTCAATCGATTGAAGAATCATGGTTTTGTGAATTAAACGTTGCAGGTTGGAAACGATTTACACAAATCAGTCAAATGTTCAGGCAAAAATCTTGCTCATAACAAGGGCAACCGTTCCCATAAGTCGTGCATTGTCGCCAAGCTCTGAAGCTACAATGGATGCGTCGCGCCGAATTCTGGCGATGGAGTATATATTCAGATTGCTTTCGATGGGTGCAATAAGGTAATCGGCAGCTTTCGACATCTCTCCACCAATGATGATCAGTTCGGGATTGAATAGGTGAATCAGGGTGGCAAGTCCTTTCCCCAGTGCTTCGCCGGTGCGGGCCAGGAGATCGATGGCATACTGATCGCCTTCGCGTGCAGCATTCAGGATGGTGCGAATGTTCAGTCGGGCTACATCGTTGCCGATAACACTGCGAATCAGGGTAATGGCTCCTTCTGTAATATCTTTTCGGGCTTTTGTAAGCATCACCTTACCCGATGCAACGGTTTCAATGCAACCAATCTTTCCGCAATGGCAGAGATGTCCGTTAGGTTCAATTTGTATATGTCCGAACTCACCGGCATATCCCGAATGTCCCATGTAAATTTTTCCATCCAGAATGGTACTGAGGCCAATTCCTGAGCCAATGTTCAGACAAAGTACATTCTTCAGGTCGCGGGCAAGTCCGAACGATTTCTCGCCCCATGCCATAGCCCTGGTGTCGTGCTCCACAAATACAGGGAGTCCGGTTAGCTCGCTCAGCATGCTTGCAACCGGCTTGCCGGTGTTCAGGTAGGTATAGGAAAGCCCGGATCTCATATCGATTAGTCCCGGAAGTGAAATGCCTATTCCAAGGATGCTGCTGGTATCAATAGAGTATGCTGCCATCAGTTCCGAAACTTTCTCGGCAATAAAACCAATGATGTCGTTTTGCGTTTCAAGCCCGGTATTTAGTTCGTGAATCTCCGAAACCGGTTCGTTGGCGAAATTGAATACTCCCATGCGGATAAAATACCGCTCCAGGTCAATCCCGATTACAAAACGCGACAAGGGGTTAAGCCCGTAAATGCTGGGTCGCCTTCCTCCCGTGGATTCACCTATTCCGATTTCATTTACCAGCCCTTCCTGCATCAGCTCCTCCAGTGCCCTGGTAATGGTGGGCGTACTCATGTGGATGGTTTTCGATAAATTGTGTATCGACAGGTTGGAATGCTGATAAAGCTCCCGTACAATCTGCTGTTTAAGGTTTAATTTACGTAACTGATTGTTTTTTAATTGCTCTCCGTTAAAGGAATGCTTGAATAAATATTTGATACCTGCCATAATCTTCTTGATTTTGGTGTTTTGGATGTGTAAAATTATTAAATTTCTCTACTCCGGCAAAAATTATTAAAAAAAGTTATAAAGAACTTGGTGATTATAACTTTTATCTGATCTTTGAATACACATGTCAGATAATCAATATTTTAATAAGCGTGAATCGAATTATTGATTTTAATTAATTATTGTGTGTCAATGTAGTAAAAGATTCTAACGAATTTTAAAATATAAGAGGGTGTCCTGTGATTTACAGGCATTTAAAATTTCTAAGAACGATCCTTTCCTATTTTTTCGGACGGTTAAAATGTTTTTATTGCTTTTGCAGTCTGCCCGCTGCGGATGTCCCGGATAATGTAAACCCCTTGTTCAGCCTTTTCGCCCGAAAGGAGTGTGCCGTCCCATGAAAACGTTTCTCCCGGTTTAAGTATATGTGAGCGAACGATTTCACACCCGGAGATGTCGTAAATTATCATAACACCGGATACCCGGGAGGCTATACTTTTATATATGTGCAGTTCCGAGCTAAACGGAATAGGACAAAGTGTAAAGTGAATAATTTCTTCTTGTTCCGGAACCGACAGTCCGTGCTGGTATTCGTATGCCCCAATGTCGGGTAACGCACCGCTGATGCGCGGATTTCCTGCCAGATCGGTAACCGGGTAATACGTACAGTCCTTGATTATCAGGCCTTTATCGATGCACGGTGAATCCGGGAATAATCCGAATGGATGAGGAATTGTTTCCTGAAATCCCGGCAAGGTATCGATGTTGTTTTCATATGGCGACTGCAGACTTCCTGCGCCGGTTCCTGAAAATGCCTCACGTCCTCCCCGGATGTTGCAGTTGTAAAAAGCCGGCGCTGATGCCAGATCCCAAATATAAACTTCCTGGCCTTCCGGTGCTGTATTGTTGTATAATATGGTGTTAACGGAAACTGGAGAAGCACCTTCGTTACAGTACATTCCGCCTCCGTATGCTTCGGAGTAATTTGCTGTAATCGTATTGTGCAGATACATAGGCGATGCTTCTATGCTTGCAATGGCACCCCCGAAAAACCGCGAGCCGTTTCCGGTAAACAGGCAGCCGGCCACCGGTAGAAGCGGAGCCGAGCGCATATACCCCAGAGCTCCTCCCAGTCCGCTCCTGTTATTTGTGAAAATACTTTCTGCAACCAGAACATCCGAATATTCCAGTGACAATGCGCCCCCAATACCGGTGGAGTTGTTGTCGGAAAACCGGCATAAGCGGATTTCACCCCACGTGCTGATCAGGCAAACGGCACCCCCGTAACCGTATGGAGGACCCTCCTGACCGCAGGTGTTGTTTTCAAATTCGCAATTGATAAACGATATATGACTGTTGTTCACAAAGATAGCACCTCCCCAGTCAAATGCATGGTTGTTCCGGAAACTGCAGTTTGTGAACCTCACCCTTTCACGGGAATCCAGTTTGATAATGCCTCCGTTCAGAAACGAAGAGGCTCCGGTCGTTTTACCATGGCTGAATACGCAGTTTTCAAGCACAACGGAGTCGATTCCGCTGTTCGTGCCGTCTATTATCAGTCCGCCCCATCCTCCGCGGTCTGAATTATAATCGGAGAACCCACTGGTATCGGCGACCCCGAAGAAAATGGGTTCTTCAACAGTGCCCCGTGCGGTCAGACTTCCCCGGATAACCATGGAATAGTAACGGTTCGCCAGCACAAATCTGCAATTGCTCAGGTCGAGCATTTCATGCAGTGGAACGCTGACGTTACCTACGATAAGTAAAGTGTCGGCTACCGGAGCTCCTGTAAGTATGCCCTGAACTTCAATGGTTTGCGCGGTGGTTAACCCGGAATATACCAGCATCAGCAGTACGGAATTAACTATTAGCATGCGTTTGATTAATTTCATCCGGACGTTTGTTTTTTATAATTACTTATTCGCGGGCTGCAGTTTGGATTATATCACTGAAGAAGCCTTCAGCAGTTTCAAACGTACGTGATTTTTTAATAATGGACAAATCCTGTTTTAATACAGAGAAAGAGTTTTAGGGTAAATATCCGTCGAATTTCAGAAAGCCTTCGGAACGACGTGCTGACCGCTGTATTTTAAGTGAATCGGATCCGGAATCCATTGACGCATAAGCAATACCCGGAAGGTAAACGCCTTATCGATAGGTTTTGCTTCCTGTTATTATTTTTTTTACCCGATATTATTGGTGGTTTTTGATTAAAATTCCGTGTAAACGCTTGTGAAGCCGGAAAAATGCCGTATTTTTGACTCTTATTCAAGACTGAATTCTGAAGCGACCGCTTTAAGTATGTAAATATTTTTTACTAATTAAGTCCTTTAGGTTCAGTTGCTCCCAAACCCCTGCAATTCAGCTGGTAGTCTTGTTTAATCCGGATACCGGCTTAGAGTAGTTTTTTTAAGTCAGATTTTTTTTAATTTTATAACAGAATCAGTTAACTTATTGATAATGTGGGTAAAAGGGAGAGGTGTCTGCGTTGGTTTTTCTCGGAATCTCTAGGTAAACAGGCATTTTGATAAAAAAATGGCATGTTTACAGGTTACTTTTCACCGCTTGGTCAATAAACTAACTGATTAGCCAGGCTTGCCGGGCAACCGGTGTAATATTTGGAACAACAGCCTACTATTGCATGAAACTAACCGACGCCTACTTTCCTTACAGCTTTCCGGCCGAATTGGGTAAATGTGTTATTTGCCCCAGGGAGTGCGGAGCCGACCGTCTCTCAGGAGCGGTTGGCAAATGCGGAGCCGGTGCTTTACCGGGTGTAAGTTCCGTATGCCTCCATATGGGTGAAGAGCCGGTTATCGGAGGCGAATCAGGCGTTTGTAATGTGTTTTTTACCCATTGTAACCTCAGGTGCAGTTATTGTCAGAATTGTCAGATAAGCGATAAAATGGCTGTACCGGATCCGGGATTTCAATCCCTTCCGGCTGTTGCCGATGCCATTTGCTCCATTCTGAATACCGGATGCAATACCCTTGGTTTTGTATCTCCTTCACATATGATACCCCAGATGCTCTTGATCATCAAAGCAGTGCACGACAGAGGGAAGAAGCCGGTAATTGTTTATAACACAAATGCATACGATAAAGTTGATATACTTAAATCCCTCGAAGGTGTCGTGGATGTTTACCTTCCGGATCTGAAATACATGGACGATTCTCTGGGATCCCTGCTGTCGGACGTTCCGGATTATGCAAGCGTTGCAACCCTTGCTCTGAAAGAGATGTACCGGCAAAAAGGATCTGCGTTGATAACAAGCCTCGATGGCAAGGCCGAAAGCGGTATGGTTGTCAGGCATCTTGTTTTGCCGGGATTTATCAAGAACAGCACGGATGTGCTCGGTTTTCTTGCTTCGGAACTCTCGCCCAGAATACATCTTTCGCTGATGGCTCAGTATCACCCCATGCCAAAAGTAGCGTTTCATCCAAGTCTCGGACGAAAGCTTTCTGAAGCAGAATACGGAGAGGTTGTCGACGAAATGGAACGTCTCGGCTTCTTCAACGGCTGGATCCAGGAACTGGAAAGCAGCAGTCATTACCTGCCAGACTTCAATCGCGACCATCCCTTTGTGGAAAATATAGAAATCGTTAATAATCAATAATTTGCGGCTAAGGAAAATCACCGGTAAAATGCTTTCTGCTCTGGCAATGATGTCAGCACTTTTTCTGCTGACGCCTTCCGGAGCCGGAGCCGATGCCGTTTCCGACAGTCTGAAGACCGTTCTTGAAAAGACTTCCGATACGGTGGATCGCGCCGCGGTTGTGAAACAGTTGTACCGGCAAGCCTTTGAATCCGCAGATTATGCTGCAGCCATTGGCTATCTTAAGCAGGAATCGGAGCTTAGAGCCGGAATCCCGGATTCGGTAGGATGGGCAAATGCTCAGTATAATATGGGCATGATCTACGGGATGATCCGCAATTTTGATAAAGCTGCCGAACATTGCCTTAAAGCCCTCGGTTATTTTGAGCGAAACCGGCTGTATACCGAAGTTGCCAATACATGCATCAACCTGGGATTTATATACAACGAATCACGTGATCCCGATCGGGCGTATTCATACTACGAAAAGGCACTTGGCATTTTTAAGGAACTGGAGAGCCAGCAGGGTCTTGAAGCATCCTATCTTAATATAGGTGTGCTGCGCGACAAGGATCTTGTGGAAGGAAGCAGTCAGGCGGAGCGAAGGTCACAGCGTGGAGGTATACACAACCCGTCACTCATCGTAATTTATACGAGTATGGGTAAAATCAACCTTGACCGTAACGATTACATAAATGCTGGAATTCTTCTGAATCAGGCACTTGATTTGGCTTCGCAAACCGGGGATAAGCAGTATGAAGCCGTGATTCGCGTATCGCTCGGGTCGGTCTTTCTGGCTTCAGGACAGAAAGCGGAAGCACTGAAAATGGCAGAATTGGGACTTGAATTAGCAAAAGAATTCAGAATAAATAATGTAATGCTGGATGCCTATGCAGGGCTGGCGAAAATATCCATG